>Ga0326727_10009002_pt1 | contig 24924 bp, 18 predicted proteins | sample MB2enrmetagenome_FD_207643 | JGI IMG/M metagenome (GOLD analysis project Ga0326727, IMG submission 207643) | Lab enriched peat soil microbial communities from McLean, Ithaca, NY, United States - MB29MY | ecosystem: Environmental > Terrestrial > Soil > Wetlands > Peat | place: USA: New York... | reverse complement strand
GACTGCCGCACAGCCTTGATTCCCGCTCGGTGCCCTGCAATCCGCGGCAAGCGGCGCTTCTTCGCCCAGCGGCCGTTCCCATCCATGATGACAGCGATGTGGCAGGGCAGGCGGTCGAGATCGATTTGTGCCAGAAGGCGCGATTCAGGAGATTCTGTCTTCACGGGGGCCGTCGTTGGGGCAACCCTTGTGGTTGCCCGAGGGCGCCCACAAGGGCCGCCCTCTATAAGCGTGAGTCCACGCTCGAAACTCAGAAAACGTAACACAGCGGAGGGAGAACTGCAAGAGCAGGCGCTAAGTGACGGGTGGAAGGCGATATGACCAGGTGCGGACCGCGATCAGTTCGGATTGGGGGCCGCGTCTGTCGAGCGCGCCTTCGCCCACTTGTTGACCAACTGTTTGGCGATTCTCGCCCCTGCGGCACCACCGTCAATAGCTGTGACCTTGCCCGAGTCGAGCACTCTGGAAGTCCTTGGATCAGTCACCGAATACGTGAATGTGTAGGTGAACAGGGGGCGGTCGACCGTGATGAGCAAGTCCGCAACTCGCATGTCCTTGACGATCACCAGGCCGAGGCTTTCAAAGCCTTTCTGACCCGCCAACGCCTTCTCCAATGAATCGGGCGTGAAGTACATGCTGCGGGATGCAATGTGGATCGTACGCGCGGCACGGAGGATGCCCTGCGCGCTAGAGGTGACAACGGCGGCTGTAGAAGGCGACGGCCGGCTTGCGGGCATCTGCAACGCTACGCCACTCCCCAGCGCTTGGCTCCTACTCCCGTCCGCCAAGCCAATCACCGTCTCGATCGGCACCGCGAATCCAGCCTCGGCGGGCGCTCCTCCGGATCCTCCTGCGATGCCTTTGGTGATGATTCCCAAAAGAGCACCCTGCGAGTCCACGAGCGGCCCTCCGCTGGCCCCGCTGCTTACCGGAGCCGTGAACTGCAACAACCTGAATCCCTGCCCCGCTCCGGGTATCTCGTCTGCCAGCCGCAGGGCTGCGATGATTCCCTTGCTGGCGCTCCACCCAAGGCCGCTGGAACTGGACACTACATAAGCCGAATCGCCGGGCTTGGCTTCCGTCCCCATCCCGAGGGGAAGGGTGGGCAGGCTAGCGGCAGATATCCTCAAAGCCGCCACATCACGACGCTCATCAGCGCCAAGTAACACAACTTGATCGTATACATCGCCGCTTCGCAGGCGCACTTGCACTTCTTTGGCGTTCTTGATTGCATGGTACGCGGTCAGGATCACCCCATTAGGACGCACGATGACGCCCGTGCTAATCGAGGAAAGCCTTCCCGCTCCTTCCCCAGACAAAATGAGAACCGTGGCCGCACTTATGCGGGCCACGACTTCGGAATCGCCAGGAGCCTGCTGGGCGGCGGCGGCAGAAAGGCATGAAGCGAGAGCAACAATAAAGGCACAGGTGGGTTTCATGGCGTAGATTTTACTCTCGTGGCTTGACTCGATCAACTTGTGATTGAGACACAAACGCGACCTGGGTGGCCCGTCCTATGGGCTCACTTTATACTGCGCGGCTTGAAATCCCGGTTCTACCTCTTCGTGGTTGCGTCAATGAAGCTGGCAAAATCCTGCTTCATCTTGGCGTGAGCCTTCGAGTCGAGGTAAACCATGTGTCCCGATTCGTACTGGGCATGCGAAATGTTCTTTCGGAACTCCGCCGGCAGGTCAAGGTGGTCGAAGGTATACCAAGCCGCGAGATAAGGCGTGGCGAGGTCGTAGTAGCCTTCCATATTCAGAATCTTCAGATAGCGATCCTTCACAATGGCTTCGCGCAGCGGGGTGGAAGTCTCCATCGCATTGGGGCCGCCGCCTCGGCCGGAGGGAGCGCTGAAACTCCACTGGTAGAGTCCCGACTGCTGTCCCGAAACGTAGTAGGGCATGTCCACTTTGTAGTTCAGCTCACGGCGCACATAGTCATAGAAAACGCTGGTGAACGGCGGGCCGGTTTCGGCGCTGGACGGATCAAAGAACCGCGTATTCATGAAACCGTCAGGATCCGGCCCCTTGAAGCGGCCGTCCAGGCGGCCCACGCGCAGCCTCTGATCGGCGAGCAGGAAGTGAGTGAAAGTGCCAACGTCCATGCGCAGGTTTGACCACTCGATCACTTCTTTCGAGATGCCGGTGTAGCGATTCAGTTTGTCTACGATGTTCTGCCGTTGTTCCGGGGTCAGCGCGTCGCCTGCAGCCAGGGCTTGCGTGTATTCACCCAGGGCGAATTGCATCGATTCCTGCCGCGCCTGATTGGGATCCCGCATCATGTCGGGCGGCAGCTTCTTGTGATACCAGGCAATGGAGGTGAACGACGGGAGAAGCATGGGGTAAGGCACATCATTGGTAAACGAGGAGTCCAAGGTCTCAAAGTTCAATACCGTGGAGAGGAGGACTATTCCGTTAAAATTGATGCCGCGCTCGTTGAGATATCCGGCAAGTCCTGCGGAACGAGTGGTGCCGTAGCTCTCGCCGAAAAGGTAGAGCGGCGACGACCAGCGCTCGTAACGCGAGATGTAAATACGGATGAATTCGCCAAAGGCGGCGATGTCGCCGCTCATATTCCAGAATTTGCGCGCCGCGTCTTGATCCGCGGGCCGGCTGTAGCCGGTGCCGATGGCGTCCACCAGCACCAGGTCGGTTTTGTCCAACGGCGTATTAGGATTGTCCTCGAGGCGATAAGGAGACTGCGGCAGCCATCCCTCCGGCTCGAGCACAACCTTGCGCGGGCCAAGCGCGCCCATATGCAGCCAGACGGTGGCGGAACCGGGTCCGCCATTGTAGGCAAAGGTCACGGGGCGCGTGGCGGGATCGGCGCCATCCAGCGTGTAGGCCTCGAAAAACATCTCCGCTTCGATCTTGTCCTCGGCGTCCTTGATGGGCAGGCGGCCGACCGTGGCGGTGTATTTCAAGACTTTTCCGCCGACGCTAATTTCATGGTGCGTCACCACGGGAGGAACTTCTGCCATATCGAAATGCATGGGCCGGATCCCTTCTCCGGGCGCGCCGCCGGGCTGGGCCGGTGCGGGCTGCGAGGGCGGAGTGGAAGGTTTAGTTTCGCGCTCCTCATGTTGTGGGTGTTCGGCGGGAGGTTGCGCCGGGGTTGCCGGCGTTTGCTCGGTGGAGCGCCGTGCCGGATTCTGCGAGCGCTCCGAGGGAGCACTGGGCTGCTGGGCCAAAATTACCACAGGAAGAAACACCATTGCCAAAGCTATAAACGTCCGTCTCATTGCTCTCCTTTCGTTGTTGAGCGTGTTGGTGCGCCACGCGAGGCGGTTCGAAATGTACACCTTTTGCACGCGTCTGTCCAATGCGCCGGAGTTTGTGCGCCGGAGTTCGGTGTAGCGGCGAGTTTACCTCGCCATGTGGCGGCGCAAAGCCGCCTCTACTTCAGACTGAAACACTACCGGAATTCGCGCTCAATGGCTCATTGGCCCGATGGCGCAATGAATCAATTAGTTTATCCTGATGGCAAAGAGAAGATTGGAAGGAATGCGTCTGAACCCGTAACCGATCTGGAAGGGGAGCGGCCGCGGTTCTTGCGTCAGGTAGGCGTTCCTCAAGTCCGGCTGTGCCAGCCAGCGAAAGCTTCCGTAAGGTCGATCGTATTCTCCATATAACTGCACCCGCCAGCTCGGCGAGAGAAAGAAGTGGTACGGAACGCCCGAGTCGTCTTGCAGAACTGCCGCACTCTCGGAAAGGACACGCTCGCGTATGACGGAGAACTCCGGTCGATGGATCATGTATGAAGTAGCTTTCAGAAAAGCAGTGGAGCCCTGGAGCGTCGAGAGGAAACTCAGGAACGGCCGGTTCTCCTGCAAGCGTTGATTCGATAGATTAACTGAGAAGTAGAACAGTTTGTGAACTGAGCGATCACTTTCGCTTAGAAACCCGATTTCCACGCCCTTGTTCCCGATGATGCCGGGCGCATGGTAGTCGGCCGCCCGTTCCACGAGCAGTCCATCATCGTCCAGCCTAACATACCGAAAGCCCAGAATCGTATGGTGTGACCGGACCAGCAATTCCAAAATCGGCAAGCACAAGCCATCGGTTACTTGTCCTCGGAACTCTCGATCCATCTGGTGGGTGATGAAGAAACTTCTGTTCAGTTCGGAGGCAAGCGTGGATCTGGTCGCTGCAAGATATACCTCGAGGCTCTTCCTCTCGAGTTCTCTTGGACCAGGCACCGTCCCGGCCGGCTCGAGCCCGACCATTACATAGAGTGGGCTCTGCGGGAAGAAAACTGTGACGGTGAGAGCATCGGGACCGCTGAACGGGTAAAAGACAGGCGACACGGCGGCTGGGTGGACGCTAAGTTCGGTCTTCTGGAAGGCGCGCATCCCCGGCAGGCGTTCATCCTCGACTTTGCTCCAGGCGCGATCCAAATCGCGCCGATGCTTCGCCCAGGCCGCTTCATCTTGAAAACTCGCGAACGGGCTGCCAGGTCGCGCCGGGAGTCCAGCCAGGAATCGCCCCACGTCATCCGCATAGCGATCGTGAGGGAGAGGTTCCAGCAGTCGATTTCGAGTAAGGTTCTGGTTCCGCGTATTCGACGCGCAACTGCATGTAAGCATTACCGCCGCTGAACACACGCACAACCATTGAATCCACCGACGGCGGTGGCCGATCGAAAGGTCCCGCCCAAACACGCTACCTGCCAACCATCGGCAGAAATGGGTGACTTTACTCATCCCATCTGGAGAATCGTGCACGGCCCTTGCCAACGCTCAGATCTCCGCGTTGGCACAGGTACTCCCGCCCATGTCTTTCAGAGTATATATTCCTGCACAGGACAGAGTGCCTCTGCTACCCCGAGTTAACTAACCCCACGACACAATGGCTCAGTGATTCAGTTTCCGTGCCGCAACATGGCGCTGGCGTGTTTTAGCACCGCCTCGGTGATCTGGCTGCCGGAAAGCATGCGCGCCAACTCCCGCGCTCGTTCTTTCTCGCTGACCAGCGGTGTCACGGAGGTTAGGGTGCGCCCGGCGCGCTCGAACTTCTCCACGTAGAAGTGCTGATCCGCGAAACACGCGATTTGCGCCAGGTGGGTGACGCACAGCACTTGTCCGTCGCGAGCCAGGCGCTTCAGCCGCTGCCCGACGGACTCCGCTACCCGTCCGCCGATCCCGGCATCCACTTCGTCGAAAATGAACGTGCGAGAGATCCGGCGGGACGTTCCGGCTCCGGGGCGATTCATCCCTACCACCGTTTTCAGCGCCAGCATGAGGCGCGAGATTTCCCCTCCTGAGGCAATTTTTTCGAGCAAGCGCAATTCTTCCCCTGGGTTAGGAGAAATTCGGAACTCCACCTCGTCGAGCCCCCGCGGTCCGCCCCTTCCGTCCTGCGGGCTCTCGAAGTGAACTTCGAGGCGGGTTCTTTCCATGCCCAGTTGCGCGAGTTCCTCGCGCACCATGCGGGTGAGATTGCGCGCCGCTTCGCGCCGCTTGGCGGAAAGCGCCTCCGCCGCTTTGCGGAACTCCCCCGCCACCTTCTCGAGTTGCCGCTGGAGCGCTTCGCGGCGCTCGTCGGCATGCTCCATCTTGGCCAACTCTTGCCGCGTCTTCTCCCCGTACGCCTGGATTTCCTCGAGCGTCTGCCCGTACTTGCGCTTCAGCCGATCGAGCAAGGCCAGTCGATCCTCGATTTCCTCCAGGCGCTGCGGGTTAGCTTCCAGCTTTCCCAAATAACCTCGGAGGAAATCAGCCGCGTCTTCCAGCGTGGCTCGGGCGCCCGCCAGCGGCTCGAGGTAAGGTTCGATGGCCGCATCGTAGCGCCGCAGCTCCTCGAGTTGGCGCATCGCGGCCGCCAGACGCGAGCAGGCGGCGCCCTCCTCTTCGTAGAGTTGGGAAAAGGCCCCCGCCGCGGCGGCCCGCACCCGTTCCAGGTTCGACAGGATGAGTTTCTCTTCCTCGAGGAGCGCGTCCTCGCCGGGCTGAACCTTGGCGTGCTCGAGTTCCTGCACCTGAAAGCTCAGCAAGTCGATGGTCCGGAGCCGCTCCTGCTCGTTTTGACTCAGGCTCTCGAACTCTGACTCGAGGTCCCGCCGCCGAGCGTATAGTTCTCGCACGCGTGTTAACTCCTCTTCCAGGCCCGCGAACTGGTCCAGCAAGTCGAGTTGGGCATCGCGTGCAAACAGAGCCACGTGCTCGTTCTGCCCATGCATCTCCACCAGCAGGCGGGCCAGCGACTTCACCGCCGCCAAAGTGACGGGCTGATCGTTCACCAGCATGCGGCTCTTTCCACCCGCCTGAATCTCCCGCCGCAAGATGAGCTCCTGTTCGTCCTCCTGCGCCAAGCCGAATTCTTCCAGCCACTCTGACCAGGGCGACCGTCCCTCGCTGCGGAACACAGCCGTGACCTGCGCCCGCTCCTGCCCGGTCCGGATGACCTCGGGCGAAGCTCTTCCCCCCAGCGCCAAACCCAATGCATCCACCAGGATGGATTTCCCGGATCCGGTTTCGCCCGAAAGCAGATTCAGCCCCGGAGCGAATTCGACCTTGAGAGCGTCAATCACCGCATAATTCTGAATGTGGATTTCGTGAAGCATGGTCGCTAGTCCGTGGTCACTGGTCCGTAGTCAGTAGTCCGTTGTCAGTCGCGGGTTGTCCGCTACGGTTCGAACCGAAGCGATTATACGCCACGTTGCGGCGCCTACGGAAAAGTTCGTCCGGATATCAGCGCTTCTGGGTGGGCACGACCTAGGTCGCGTCAGAATCGCTCCACAGGGAGTAACGCCCAACAGCGGCTCCGCCGCCTGATGTGCGGAAAGGCTTTGCCTTTCCGGGGCTTCCAGCCTGACTAACCTTCACGGCTCGGCTGGAAGGCTGAGCCTTCCAGCCGAGCCGAGAGGGGGAAGGGAAGCTGTCCGCGCCGGAAAGCCAGAGGCTTTCCGCACATCAGGCGGCGGAGCCGCTTTTCGCCCGACTTTGACGCCACCCTAAGGGCGCGGCTGCACTGGTTGCAAAGAGAACCGAGGTCGCGTAGTCTATGCGCGGGTAGCGCAGGCCAACCTTTCAAGGTCTGCGGCTTTATTCCGGTGCAATCCGAGGAGGCTCATACGAATAGGACCAATCGAAGGCGTTTTTTGCGAACGGGAGTCGCGGCGGGAGCCGTGACGACTGCGGCGGTCCCTGCCGCCGCGAAGGAGAAACCTGGCAAGAAGGTGCTCGTTAATAACTCCAAGAACGGCCAGACGCCTCTGTTTAACAGCGTGGTTGCTTACGGCAACCTCGTCTTCATCGCCGGCGTCGGCTACCACCAGGCCGGGGATATCAAGGTGCACACCAAGGGCGTCCTCGACCAGATTCAGCAGGAACTCGAGAAAGTCGGCTCTTCCATGGACAAGGTTCTCAAGTGCAACGTCTACCTGGCCGACTTGAAGGACTACGCGGGCATGAACGAAGTCTTCCAGGGGCGTTTCGGGCCCGAGCCCCCGGTCCGTACCACCATCGCTGCGGCTGGAGTTCCGGGCAACTCGCTGGTCGAAATCGACGTGATCGCATATCTCTGACGTGCTTCATTGACTGCCCCTAAGTGCTGTGTTACGTTGAAACGTTGGGCAATTCATGTTTGGTAAAGGAGGCAAGTTGCTCCCTGCACTGCTGGCGCAGTTACAGAATTTCTACGAAGGTGAAGTCTGGCAGTTATTGGCGAACACGGGGCTGGTGGCCAGGATTGTCTTGTTATTGCTGGCGGGTTTCTCAATCCTCTCCTGGGCGATTATTATCCACAAGTACAGGGACTTCAAAGCGGCTCGCCGGGAGTCGCAGGAGTTTTTGAGAGTGTTTCGGCAAAGCAAGCGGCTTTCCGAAATCCGCACCTTTAGCCGTAGTCTCAAGTACACTCCGCTCGCGGAGGTTTTCCAGGCCGGATATCGTGAGATCGAGAGCCAGGCCGTCGTCAACGAAAATCCGGGCAAGCCTCACATCCGAAGTCTGGTAGCAGTGCAACGGGCCTTGCAGATGAGCTCCTCGAGCGAACTGACGCGGATGGAGCAATGGCTTACCTGGCTTGCCACGACCGGGGCCGTCACGCCTTTCGTCGGGCTTTTCGGAACCGTCTGGGGGATTATCGACGCGTTTCACGGAATGGGCACGGCGGGCACCGCGTCTCTGCGCAGCGTCGCGCCCGGCATTTCGGAGGCTCTCATCACGACCGCTGCCGGCCTCTTTGCAGCCATTCCGGCCGTCATCGCCTACAACCAGTACGTTCAGCGCATCAAAGAATTTGGCTCGATGATGGACGATTTCGGGCTTGAATTCCTTAATCTCACGGAGCGGTTTTTTACCTAGCCGGTTGTCCGTTGCCAGTTGTCCGTGGTCAGTGTTTAGACGTTCGTGGGCCGTTGCAACTGACAACGGACCACGGACCACGGACCACGGACAAAGAACGAGGTACCCCATGGCATTCACCACCCTTAAAGGCCGCACCCATACTTCCCTAGCTGAGATCAACATCACACCCTTCGTCGACGTGGTCCTGGTGCTCCTCATTATCTTTATGCTTACAGCGCCTATTCTCGAGTCAGGGATTGAAGTGGACCTTCCGAAGACTCACACGGTTAAAGCGATCTCGGATGAGAAAGTAGTGGTGACCATCGACAAACACCAGAACATTTACGTCGGCAACGATCCGGTGAATATTCACCGGCTGGGCTCGTACGTTCTGGACCATCTGAGAGGCGAAGGCACCACGCCGGTTTTCATCCGTTGCAGCCAGACAGCGCCCTTCGGCACCTTTGCCACGGTGGTGGACGCCTTGAAACAGGCCAATCTGACCAACATCAACGTGGTGACGGAACCGCTGGAAACCAAGTGACGAGTGACAAGTGACGAGAGGAAAGAGAAAGGAACCCGTTGGTATTACGTCATTCCCGCGAAAGCGGGAATCCACTTGGTGTGGACGAATCTGGACCCCCGCCTGCGCGGGGGTGACGGATGCAAGGGCAGTGGAGGGCTGAGAGCTGAAGGCTGATAGCTGACGGCTGACAGGACGTGCATGAGCGCACACGCCGTTTCCATTTTAGCTGTCGACGAGCGCCGCGACAAACTGGGCGGCACCCTCGTTGTGTCCGTGGTGCTGCACATTTCGATTTTTCTGCTGCTGGTCGGGTACACCACTTTTGGCGCGTCTTTTGGTGGGGGATGGGGAAAGAACTGGGGAAGCGGCAGCGCCACGCGCATTGGGGCGGTTGCGTCCCTGCCTGGCGTGCCACTACCTTCCCCGATGCTGACCACACACAATACCCTGGCTAGCGAAAACCCCGGACTGCATCAGACGGAACCTCAGCCCAAGCCCCAGCCGGAACCCAAGGCGGTCCAGATTCCCAAGTTCCAAGAGGCGGTGAAGCCGGAGAAAGCTGAGCGCGTGAATACCCATATCCAGAAGGAAAAACCCGTCGAGGCGGAGAACGCGGTGCCCTATGGCTTGGGTGGCCAGCCTTCCATGAGTTACACCCAAATTGTCAGCGGGGCGGGGCAAGGCGGTCTCAGCTTCGGCGAAGGTGGGGATTTTGGCGAACGGTATGGGTGGTACGTCGCTTCAGTTCGAAGCCGCATCAGCGGCAACTGGCTGCTCTCGACGATCAGCCCGAACATCTTGAGCGCCCCACGCCTCTATATGAGTTTTACTATTCTGCGTGACGGCAGTGTCACCGATGTTGAGATTACGCAGTCCAGCGGTACGGCGGAAGTGGACCGCTCGGCTCTGAGGGCCGTCTTGGCTTCCAATCCGCTGCCCTCGCTTCCTCCCGATTATGCAGGGAACAGGGTCAAGGTGAATCTGTATTTTGATTTTCACCGGTAGACTGCCCGGTATAATATGTCACAGCGCGAGACATCTATGCGCGAGGAAGAGCGCATCTAACAATTACGGAGTTCTTGTCCACCATGCTTCTTTTCCGCCGGCGACTTCGACTGTGCATTTTGCTTTCTGCTATTACCTTTCCCCTGCTCTTGATAGCTTTTCACACCAGCCGGGGCCAGGACTGGTTCAGCATAGGCATCAACCTCGGCGCGGCCAGAATCAAACTGGCCGTCTCTGACTTCCCTGCCAGCTCAGGGGAGCAGAACCTCGGTCCCCTCGCCCAGGAGTTCAATCAGGTCTTGTGGCGCGATCTCGAGCAGGCGGGCATTTTCGACCTGGTCAGCAAGAGTTACTACCCTGTGAACCCTCCCCGTGACCCCTTGGATGTGGACTTTAAGACCTGGACCTCGCCGCCCATCTCTGCCCAGATGCTTGCTTTCGGAAAGACCGAAGTCATTAATTCCAACTTGGCCATTACGGCGCGGCTATTTGACCTGGGCAATGCTGCGAATCCCAGCGTTATTGCCAAGCGATATGTCGCCACCCTGAACGAGGTCTCGACCCGTGAAGCCGCGCACCGCTTTGCCAACGAGATCATTCAGGCCCTTGGCGGCGGACTCCCGGGCATTTCCCTCACTAGAATTGCCTTTGTGAGGGGGAGTGCCGGGCGCTCTGAAATCTGGATAATGGATTACGACGGTTTCAACCAACACCCTATTACCAGTTACGGTTCTCTCTCCACGACACCGCGCTGGTCAACAGACAATACGAAGATTGCGTTCACCACCTATGCCTCAGGCAACCCTGAAGTTCGTATTCTCTCCTTGGAGACTTTCCACCGCGTTCCTTTCCCGACTTACAGGGGGTTAAACACCACACCCGCCTGGTCACCCGACGGGAAAAAGATTGCCTTTTGCTCGAGTATGAGCGGCAACCCGGAGATTTACGTCTCGGACGCGAGCGGCCTCAACCTTCAGCGCTTGACATTTACCCGGGCTGTGAATATTTCTCCGGCATGGAATCCTAAGACAGGAACTGACATGGCCTTTGTTTCTGACCGCAGCGGCACGCCCCAGGTTTACATCATGTCCGCGGACGGTACCAACGTGCGCCGCGTCACCACCGCGGCAGGAGGTGGCGATGCCAGCGGCCCTTCCTGGTCTCCCAACGGTTTGTTTCTGGCTTTTCATTGGAGGCTCTCTGAAACCGGGACCTACGACGTCTACGTTATGGAAATTGCCACGGGAAGAATCATTCAGTTGACGCACGACGCGGGACGCAACGAGCACCCCACGTGGTCGCCCGACGGGCGCCACCTGGCCTTCGAGTCCACTCGCTCCGGCACACGCCAGGTGTGGACCATGCTCGCCAATGGCGCCGATCCCGTGCAACTGACCCGCGACGGAAACAACTGGAACCCGAATTGGTCGAATTAGATTATGCGAGTTGCGAGAGAATGAATCATGTTGATCCGGGTAATGGCACAAGCGCTGTTGATCCCTTCGAGAAACGGGATGGCCGCAAATTGGTCGCGGCGCGATATTCTTGCGCGAGTTGCCCTGTCCAACATTTTAGGCATGTTACTTTCGGTTGCTTGTTTTTTTACTTGATTTGATGTTACTATGCACGGCTTTGAAAGGTATTATCCCTTCTGACGCGGGGCAGTTCTGATGTACTTCGCCTCGCGGATTTAGGGTCAAGCAAGGCAATTCAGCCTATCTTAAGGAATCGCGAGATTCCTTTTTACCGACCAAGGAGGATTAAGCATGCAACAGCAGAAACGCAGTCTTGCGCTTCTCGCCGGTTTACTGGGAGTTGTGCTTCTGGCGGGCGCGTGCCACAAGAAAACCGTGGCCGCTGCACCTCCGGCACCACCACCGCCCCCGCCTCCGGCCCCCACCGTCAACTTGACGGCTGAGCCCAGCACGATTGAAAAAGGCCAGTCTGTCACGCTGAGTTGGACTTCCCAGAACGCCACCGACCTGACCCTTGATCCGAGCGTGGGGAAGGTTCAAGCGCAGGGCTCGACCACTGTCACTCCACAGGACTCCACCACCTACACATTAACCGCGAGCGGCCCCGGTGGCTCGCAAACCGCCACGGCAAGGGTTACCGTGACGGTTCCGCCTCCACCACCACCACCGCCAGCACCGAAAGCCGAAGTTAGCGAGGAGGACGCTTTTGGACAAAATGTGAAGGATGCCTTCTTCGACTACGACAAGTCCGATATTCGTCCTGACGCCCAGCAGTCCCTGACTTCTGATGCCGAATTCTTGAAGGCGCACCCGGATATCAAGTTCACGATTGAAGGCCACTGCGACGAGCGTGGGAGCGAAGAGTATAACCTAGGCTTGGGCGACCGGCGCGCTACTGCCGCCAAGAGTTTCCTGGTCAATTTGGGTGTGAACGGCGACCTCATGAACACCATCTCTTACGGAAAGGATCGCCCGTCTTGCACCGAACACGATGAAACCTGCTGGCAGCAGAATCGTCGAGCTCACTTCCACTACGGTACTGAGGCGAAGTAATAACTAGTTGGCCGGGAACCTCTGGGCTCCCGGCCTGTTTTTCCAGGCGCTTTCGCCTGCCTCACTCATACATCAGCCGACGCAGAAGAAGGCGGAACTGTGCCTCCGTCCACTCGACCCGACACACTGTTGTAGCAGCGAGTTCGGCTCGCCATGTCGCGGCGAGCGCGCCTCGCCACAACGCGGCGTCAAGCCGCCTCTACATCAGGTTGACCCACTGGCGCCAGTTGACCCCGAGGCCGTCCAAAGGGTACACTGGCGTGTGTTTACAATAAACTGCGAGGGTGATTCCCCTTGAAAAAGCATGCCTTATTGATTCTACCTGTCATTAGTCTAATAGTTGGAGCGCAGCCCAGTTTTGCGGTCAGCAAGGAAATGCTCCAAATGATGCAGCAACTGGACTCACTGCAACAGGCTGTGCAGAACCTGCAAAAAACCGTAGACACCCAGGGCGCCGTGTTGAAGACGTTGATCGAACAGGCCAGTGATAACGTCAACAAGATAAAATCCAACATGGACGATTTGCGCGATGCCACGCAGAAGAACTTGGCTACCTCGAACGCCCGCCTCGATTCCATGTCCACTCAAATTCAGGCGCTTAGCGAAAGCCTCGATGAAGCTAAGTCGCGCATCGGCAAGCTGGGCGAGCAATTGACGCAGACCCAGAACATTATCCAGACCTTAAGCGCCCCGCCTCAAACTGCGGCTCCGGCGCCGGGCACAGCCGCCCCCGGTGAACCCGCCGCACCCGGCGCCCCCGGGCCAGGCGCTGACGCGAAGCCCCAGCCGAGTGTTCCTGATCCGGATAGCGTCTACAATTCGGGACTGACGGACTACAACGGCGGGCAGTACGAACTCGCCATTCAGGCGTTTCAGGAATACCTCCAGTATTATGGCCAGACGGACCGGGCCTCAAACGCCCAGTTCTATATCGGCGACAGTTACTACCTCCAGAAGAAATATACGACCGCGATCAAGGAATACGACAAATGCGTCGAAAGATACCCCCAGGGCAACAAAGCCTCGACCGCGCAGCTCAGGAAAGGATTTGCACTGCTCGAATTGGGCGAGAGGAGCGCCGGAGCCCGCGAATTGCGTTCCCTCATTGAACAGTATCCTAATTCCCACGACGCCGAATTGGCGCGCCAGAGACTTAGGAAGCTGGGCTATACCATCTCGGGGGGACGCCGCTAACCCACAAATACGAGTGGCGAGAAAGAGGTTTTTATGTCTGGATCGGTTAATAAAGTGATCCTCGTTGGCCGCCTTGGGAAAGACCCGGAATTGAAATACACGCCCAACGGCTCACCGGTAGCCAAATTCAGTCTGGCTACGGATGAAACGTTCAAAGACCGTAGCGGCGAGCAGCAGAAGCATACCGAATGGCATAACATCGTCGCCTGGAACAAGCTGGCGGAGATCTGCGGACAGTACCTTACCAAAGGCAAGCTCATTTACATCGAGGGGAGCATCCGCAGCCGGCAATGGGAAGACCAGGCCGGAAACAAACGCACTTCTTATGAGATTATTGCAAACAGGATGCAGATGCTTGGCTCGAAGGCAGAAAGCGAACGCGCCGCTGCCGCCGCACCCGCCCCCTCCCCTGTCGCGGACCGGGCCTTTTCGCCGATGCCGGAACCCCCCGCCGTCGATAGGTCGGCAGCCCCAGAGCCACCTGCCGAATCTGAAATCACAGATGAAGATGTGCCCTTCTAATTGATGTCCCGTTCTAATTGGGGAGAGGATGACAACCCTCTCCCCATGCGGCTCGGTGGTATAATTGCCCACCTGCGAATGGATAATGTTCAAGTCTTGAAGGCGCCTGGACCCGCATTAGCGCGCCACAAGGGAGTACTTATGCGTCGCATCCTTCCGGCATGTTTCTTAGTGCTTTTTGGTTTCAGTCTGGCTTGGCCGGCGAACTCCGGCCCGCTGCTCCTTCAAAGCCCCACGCTCAGCAAGACTCAGATTGCCTTTGCTTATGGCGGCGACATCTGGATTGTCAGCCGCTCGGGCGGTGATGCCCGGCGCCTGGTCACGGGCACCGGGATGCTCAGCGGCCCCCACTTTTCCCCGGACGGCTCCCTGATTGCCTACAGCGGCGATTACGACGGCAATGTGGACGTTTACGTGGTCCCGGCCGAGGGTGGTGAGCCCCGGCGGCTCACCTATCACCCAAGCGCTGACGTGGCCATCGGATGGACTCCTGATGGAAAGTCAGTTCTCTTCGGGTCGCATCGGCTCGCCTATTCCGATCCCGACCAACTCTTCACGGTCCCGGTTGATGGCGCCTTCCCCACGCCTTTACCGCTCTCGATGGCCGAGGACGGCGCTTACTCTCCGGACGGCTCGCATATTGCCTACGTGCCGTTTTTCCAATGGGAGCCGGACTGGAAGCATTACCGGGGCGGACAGACCACGCCCATCTGGATTGCCGACCTCGCCGATTCCAGCATCGTGAAGGTCCCGCGTGACAACTCGAACGACCGTAATCCGCTTTGGGTAGGCGACAAGGTCTACTTCCTCTCGGATCGCAATGGACCCGCAACTCTTTTTGAATATGACACCAAATCGCAGCAAGTGAAGCAGCTCATCAAGAACGAGGGAATTGACATCAAGCACGCATCGGCCGGGCCGGGCGCCATCGTTTATGAGCAGTTCGGCGCTATCTCTCTTTACGACCTGCACTCCGGCAAAACCAAGAAAGTGGAAATCACGGTGAACGGCGACATGCCGCAGGTCCGGGCGCGCTTCGAAAAAGTCGACAAGCAGATTCAAAACGCGCAGATTTCGCCCAGCGGCGCGCGCGCTGTTTTCGAAGCGCATGGCGAGATCTTTACCGTCCCTGCGGAAAAGGGCGACGTCCGCAACATCACCAATTCCCCCGCCGTCGCCGACCGCGATCCCGCCTGGTCCCCGGACGGCAAATCGATCGCCTACTTCTCCGACGAATCCGGTGAATACAATTTGTACGTCAGCCCGCAGAGTGGCCTGGGCCCGGTCACCAAGATCGATCTGGGCAAGCCGCCCTCGTTCTTCTATGCGCCCACATGGTCACCGGACAACAAGAAGATCACCTATTCGGACAAGCGGCTGAACCTCTGGTACGTTGACCTGGAGAAGAAGACTCCCGTTCTTGTTGACACGGACCTTTACGAGGGTCCCAGTTTCAACACCGTTTGGTCTCCTGATAACAAGTGGCTGGCTTACTCGAAGCAACTGGATAATCACATGCACGCGGTGTTTGTTTACTCCCTGGAGACCTCGAAAGCCACTCAGATCACCGACGGCATGAGCGATGCGCTCTTTCCAAACTTTGACCAGAACGGCAAATACCTCTACTTCACCGCCAGCACGGACATCGGCCTGGTGGCCGCCGGCGACATGTCGGCCATCGGCCGGCCCGTCACTCGCTCCGTCTACGTGGTGGTTCTCAAGAAGGGAGTGGCCTCGCCGCTAGCCCCGGAGAGCGACGAAGAAAAAGCGGAGAAGAAATCGGACGCCGGCGCCGGCAAAGAAAGCGCAGACAAGGCAGGTGCGGACAAGTCCAAAGAATCGGCGGAAGCCAAGGACAAGGATAAGGACAAGGAAAAGCCCAAGGAACCGCCCAAAGTCGAGATTGACTTTGCGAACATCAGCCAGCGCATTCTGGCCATGCCCGTTCCTGCCAAGAACTATTTTGGCCTTTCTGCCGGAAAGGAAGGCGAAATCTACCTTCAAGAAGGGCCGCCCCTTATTCCGTTTGACGGCCCTCCGCTCCTCACCGTGTCCAAATTCACCCTCAAGACGCGCAAGACCGACAAACTGGTGGACGGTGTCTCTGCTTTTGCCGTTTCCTTCGACGGGGAGAAGATGCTCTACAAGCAGGGCGAGACGTGGTTTATCAATCCCACCGAAAAGCCGCCCGAACCCGGCAAGGGCAATTTGAAGACGGCGGATATGGAAGTGCACGTGGATCCCCGCGCCGAGTGGAAGCAGATGTACCACGAGATTTGGCGCATCGAGCGGGACTTTTTCTATGACCCGCACCATCATGGCCTCGATCTCGGGCAGGCTGAAAAAACCTTCGCGCCCTTTCTGGATAACGTTGCCAGCCGCTCGGATCTCACCTATCTCTTCCGCGAAATGCTCAGTTACATGTCTGTCGGCCACATGTTCGTGGGGGGTGGTACACAGCCTGAATTTCCCAAGATCAAAGTCGGCCTGCTCGGCGCGGACTACAAGATCGAGAACGGCCGTTATCGCTTCGCGCACGTCTACGATGGCGAGAATTGGAATCCCAAACTCCAGGCCCCCCTCACCCAGCCGGGCGTGGATGTGAAGGAAGGTGAATACCTGCTGGCAGTAAACGGCCGCGAGTTGCGCGGGACGGACGAAGTCTACCGCTTTTTCCTCGAGACTGCGGGCCAGCAAACCGTCCTGAAGGTCGGTCCCAATCCTGACGGCTCAGGTTCGCGGGAAGTCACCGTCGTCCCGGTCGACGACGAAGGCGGCTTGCGCAACCTTTACTGGATTGAAAGCAATCGTCGCAAGGTCGATCAGATGACGGGTGGGAAAGTTGCCTACGTGTACCTGCCGGACACCTCCGTTGGAGGCTACACCAATTTCAACCGCTACTTCTTCGCCCAGATGGGCAAGGACGCGGCCGTGATTGATGAGCGCTTCAATCATGGCGGCTTCCTCGCGGACTTTATCGTCGATTACCTCCGCCGGCCCATGTTGAGCAGGGTCATGACCCGCGAGGGCAAAGAACAGTCTTCGCCCACGGGCGCCATCTACGGACCCAAGGTCATGATCGTCAATCAATTCGCAGGTTCCGGGGGAGATGCCTTGCCTTGGTATTTCCACAAGCTCGAGATCGGACCTATCGTGGGAGAGCGAACCTGGGGAGGGCTGGTCGGCATTGGCGGTTATCCGCCCCTCCTCGACAACGGATACGTCATGGCCCCGCGTGACGCCATCTACGGCCTGAAAGGCGAATGGGAGGTCGAGAACCACGGCATCAAGCCCGATATCGAGGTGGCGATGGACCCCAAGGCGGTGCGCGAAGGCCACGATCCGCAGCTCGAAAAGGCAGTGGAGACGGTGATGGAGATGCTCAAGCAGCATCCCCTGCCCGAATACCCCAAGCCGGCGTATCCCGATTACCACCCGGTGATGCCACCGCTGCCCTGAAGGCCGGATCGTTATCCACATCTTTAGTTGGGTGCGGAGGCAGGGTTTCTAGCGTACCATATAAGAGCCATCATGAAACCAATGCACACGGCCATAATCGGAGGCGGGCCGGCGGGAGCGATGGCGGCGGAATTGCTCGCTCGCGGCGGACGACAGGTCACCGTCTTTGAGGAGAAGCTGGGCTGGGAAAAACCTTGTGGTGGCGGGGTGACACATAAGGCTCTCGCACGCTATCCCTTCTTGTTGCCGGCAACCGGAGAAGGGAAGTCCATCCGGGAAGTTGAGTTTGTGGCTGGCCGTGGCGCCTCGCTTCGGTTTCAGTTGCGCCGGCCCCTGGCTGTTTATTCCAGGTGCAAATTGAACGGATTGCTACTGCGCCGCGCTCAATCGGCAGGGGCGGAAGTTGTCGAGGATCGGATTCGTGATCTGCGGCAGGCAGGCTCCGGCTGGGAACTCCACGGTAGGCGCGGCCATTACCGGGCGGATTATCTCATCCTGGCGGCAGGCGCGCGGACTCGGCTGCGGGCTCTGCTCGCTGAGGATTTCGGGCCCCGCGATTTCATGCTCACCTTCGGTTATTACGTGCCGGGACCGAGCGACTTGCTGCGCGTGGAATTCTTCGAGAATTTTGAAGGCTACGCCTGGGCGTTTCCTCGTCCTGCTCACCTCTCCGTGGGAATCTGCGGAAAAGTGGGTGAGGAGAGCATGGCGGGTTTGCGGGAACGGCTTCACGACTTTATGCGCCGATTCGGATATTCCGCTGCGGGCGCGGAAGTGTACAGCCACCTGCTCCCCGCGCTCAGCGTGGATGCGTGGAGCGGCCTGCGGTTGGGCGGTCCGGGCTGGGCGCTGGCGGGAGACGCCGGCGGGCTGGTGGATCCCGTCACCGGTGAGGGAATTTATTACGCCCTGCGCTCCGGCGAGCTGCTCGCACAGTCGCTGCTGGAGGGGCTGCCGGACCTCTACCCGGCGCGCGTGCAGGAAGAGTTCGGCAAGGCGCTGGCCTTGGGGGCGCGGCTCGCCCGGACCTTCTATTACGGGGAATTCCTGGGGGTTCCGGTCCCTACGCGCATGGTCGAGTTGGGCGCGCGCAGCCGTGGATTCCAGAAGGTCATTCAAGATATGCTCGAGGGTTCCGAGTCCTATCTGAGGCTGACAGCAAAGCTTTATTTCGGCTTGGTTACGGCGCTTTGGGACGTAGCGCGAACCCCCGGTTTTGATCGGCTCCGCGGCTTGTCCACGGACCAGAGAGCGCAGGGGGCAGGATAGCCATCCCAACATCTTGCCGCTAAACAATCCACAGATAACCGCAGTCTGCGCGTCTGAAATTCGCGATCTCAAATTTCAAATCGCCGCCGGCGCCATGCACTTCTGAGATTTGCGATCTCAAAATTCAAATTGCTGCTGGCGTCATGCACTTCTGAGATCTGCGATGTCAAATTTCAAATCGCTGTAGGCGCCATGCACTTCTGAGATTTGCGATCTCAAATTTCAAATTGCTATAGTGCGCGCGCGGGATGCTCGAGCGCAGCAACTGTAAGTAGTTCTTCACCGTGCCGCCCGTGCGCAGCGATGGATCGGCCCGCCTGAACCGGCGCCGTCAGGAAAACCTGATATCCTGTTGTTAAACGATTCACAAAGAATATCGCATTCGGGATCAGGTAGTGTCCTAATTTGATGGATTCCGTAGGGGATGTCATTCCGAGCGGAGCGAGGAATCTCGCTCTGATTCGCTCGAGCGTGCCCCAATTGCAAGGCCAGAGCGAGATTCCTCGCTCCGCTCGGAATGACATCCATATTAGGAAGCTATCCAAATTAGGACACTACCCGGGATCATTAGCTCTTGAGAAGCAGTTGGCATGGAAGTAACTTTGCCGCATCTTTGGTTTCGGAGAGCGAGTAGCGCAGACCTGCTTTTCAAGGTCTGCGGTTTTTCGGAGAGCGTTGCACGGCGTGACGACAGCGGGTAAATGATAGCCATGTCCTGCCTGCGCCTCGACCGGGTGCGCCTGGTCGACGATGAGAACACGGCATCTGAGAAGCGGGAGCGCCCCAGACCTCGAAAAGCAGGTCTGCGCTACTCACTCACAAATATCTAGCGCGCACCTTATTCTTAAGAACCGCAGAATCACATCGCTCCGCAAAACTTCGATAGGGTCAAACCGGTACGGCACGGAATAGATCACGGCTGTCCGGTCTGGGGAGCCGGATCACCATATAGAGGCAGTGCTTCCTGCGTGGGGCTTATCACGACCTCCCCTTCGGCTTCGCCCTCCAGTCGCTGAGCTGGGGCGACTGTTGGGTTGCTTGGATAAGAATGGCCATCGAAGCGGAGGAGGGCTTCGTAACCGGGGTGGATACCGCCTCCCTCCACCCAAACTGTAATATCGCGCCATCCGTTCGTTGAATCCTTGAGTACGCGGATCGGAGGCCGTGTCACCGTCATATTGGTTACAATTTTCCACGAAGACTTGTCTCGGGCCAGGATGAGAGTATTGCAGCCGCCGCTCCCGCACCAGTGGCCTGGGCCCAAATAGACAATTGCCTCTGGTATTCCGTCGCCGTTAAGATCCGAGAAAGCTGCGATATATCGGGTCGTCTTGCTTTTGTCCCTGGTTTCCACAAATTTCCTGAGGAATTCCACGAGTTCGGAGGGCGCGGACTGTTTCCTTTCTGTCTGGTCACTTGCAGGGGAGACGGCTGTGAGGAGCGCTAGGCAGATCGCACTCTGAATTGCACTACGGTATTTCAAGGTGATCTTCATGATGACCTCCCGCTACTGTGTGAAGCTTGACCTAATGCCTATACCTCAAAAGCGGGTAGCGCGGAGCGCAGAGTCTCGTTCTTCAGAGACTCTGCGGCTCTTCCCTCAAATTCGCGTCCGCTCATCCGCCGGCAAAAGTATCCGGTCAATGGGCAGAACACGATTCGCGCTCACCGCCCCGCGGGTGGCGCATACGTCCCGACGATCTTTGTCGGGATGTATGCGCCCCTCACGGGCTAAGGCCCCCGCCCCCTTCTCACGGCACTCTGTCCATCGCCAGCAGTGAAGCGTCCTGCAGAAAATAATACCTCCAACTCGACCACGGCCAATTCTCCGCTCGTTCCACCAGGCCCGCTCGCACCGGGTTGAGGTGAATGCATTCCACCTTCTCGACTCTCGCCGCTCCGGCACCACGCGGGCCAAGCGCTCGAATTCGGATTCCATAAGCCCGCTGGTGCGGCAGCAACCGGCAGGTGACGAAGAAGAATCGGTCGGACAATACCAACCGACACAAGCGCGACATGACGCCGCATTATACGCCCGATTTCATAAGCACAGGCTACCCGCTCACCACCATTCATGAAAATGGCCAGATAATTCCCCTCCTTGTTAAGGAGGGGTTAGGGGTGGTTGACCGGGACGCAACGCTGCCACCCACCACCCCCTGCCCCCTTGAGTGGTGGGTCGGCTTGCTGTAGCGGCGCTCTCCGAGCGCCGGAACTTCTTGAGAATTCAAGACCGGCGGTCAGAGACCGCCGCTACAAGAATCAAGCTGACCGACTACCGGATGCTACTGAGTCTTGGCGTCCCGCGCCCGGCCTCCGGCAAATGACCTTTTGTCTCCCACACTTTTTACTTGACAGACGTCGCGACTTATGATAGCCTAGAATAGTGGTTATGTTAAGCAAAGTCATGGAGGCGAGCGGAGGAGGCAAGGGGGAGAGAACGCGATACGCACGGGAGAAAGACCCTCGCCCACGGAAAAAGATGTTATTTAGAACGAGCGAAGCCAGTAAGTTATTGAAAATGAAGGACCGATGCTGAAAACGAACTCATTTTTGAGCGCAAACGAACGCAAATCGGGGCGAAAATGTGGTAAAAAACACCTTTTGTGTGTTTTCGAACCCAGGATCGCGTTGCGGCAAGCGCCCTTGGGCGCGGGTTAAGCGGGGCTAGAGAAACCTCATGTCTACTAAATCTCAAGAACTGTTTCAGAAGGCCTTGCGCTTGATGCCCGGTGGAGTGAACTCGCCCGTTCGGGCCTTTCGCGCCGTGGGCGGCGACCCGGTGTTTATTGCCAGGGGCAAGGGCTCTTCCATTGTTGACGTGGACGGCAGGAGCTACATCGACTATGTCCTGTCCTGGGGACCTTTGATTCTCGGCCACTGCCACCCGGAAGTCGTGGAAGCCTTGGCCAGGGCTATCGAGCGGGGAACGAGCTTCGGCGCTTGCACCGAGGCCGAGATCGAGTTGGCCGAGCGTATCCACGACGCTTTCCCTTCCATCGAGCGGGTGCGCCTGGTGAACTCGGGGACAGAGGCAACACTTTCCGCTCTGCGGGTGGCGCGCGCCGCCACAGGCCGGGACAAGATTCTCAAGTTCGAGGGTTGCTACCACGGCCACGGCGACAGCTTGCTGGTAAAGGCCGGCTCGGGTGTGGCCACGCTCGGTTTGCCCGATAGCCCCGGCGTGCCGCGCGGGCTCGCGGAACTGACTGTCACGGCGCCCTTCAATGATGCGGTGGCGCTCGAGGAGGCGTTTCGTATTCATGAGAATCAGCTCGCCGCAGTTATCCTCGAGCCTGTGGTGGGGAACGCCGGCTGCATACCACCGCGCGCAGGATTCCTCAAGAAAGTCCGCAAGCTGACGGCGGGGCAGGGAACTGTGCTCATTTTCGATGAAGTGATGACGGGATTTCGCGTGGCTTACGGGGGTGCGCAGCGCCTGTTCGGGATTCAACCGGACCTCACTACGCTTGGCAAGATCATCGGCGGCGGCCTGCCGGTGGGAGCCTATGGAGGGAAAGCGTCGCTGATGGATTGGGTCGCGCCCGCCGGCCCTGTCTACCAGGCCGGCACGCTTTCCGGAAATCCCCTGGCGGTGGCGGCGGGACTGAAGACGCTCGAGATTCTTCGCCGCGCGGGGACTTACGAGCGGCTCGAAGTGATTTCGAACCAGCTTGCGGATGGGCTAGTAGAGTCGGCTATTACGGCGGGCGTGCCCCTCACGGCGAACCGCCTCGGGTCGATGTTCACTTGCTTCTTCAGCAACCATCCGGTGACGGATTACGTCTCGGCCAAGCGAGCGGACACCGGCAAGTTCGCTCGCTTTTTCCGCGCCCTCCTGGAGCGTGGCGTCTACTTTCCGCCTTCTCAATTCGAAGCCGCATTTGTTTCCACGGCCCACAGCGAGGCCGACGTGGCAGCCACCCTGGAGGTTGCGGCAAAGGCACTGGAAGAAATCAGAAGGAGTAGCTAATAATGACCTCACGCGAGCGAGTTAATCTGGCCCTGCAACACAAGGAAGCCGACCGCGTTCCCTTGGATCTTGGCGCAACCACAGTGAGCGGCATGCATGTCAGCGCCGTTTACAAACTTCGCCAGGCGCTGGCGCTCGACGCCCCCGGCACACCGGTGAAAGTGGTCGAGCCGCTGCAAATGTTGGGGGAGGTCAAGCTCGATCTTGTCGAGGCGTTAGGCATTGACGCGGTCAGGCTGGCAGGCACGGGCACGTCGTTTGGATTCAAGCTCGAGGGATGGAAAGAATGGAGGACTTTTGATGGAACTCCCGCGCTGGTGCCGGAAGGTTTCAACATCACTCCTGAGCCTGATGGGGACCTCCTCATGTACCCGCAAGGAGACCGCTCCGCCCAGCCCAGTGGAAGAATGCCGAAGGGCGGACTGTACTTCGACCCCATTTTTCGCCAGCACCCCATTGACGAGAGCAATCTCAAGGTCGAGGACAACCTGGAGGAGTTCGGCCTGTTCCCCGAGACCGAGCTGGAACATTTCAAACGAGAATCCCAGCGACTCGAGAACGAGACGGATAAAGCGCTCGTTTTGAACCTCGGCATGCTCAGTTTGGGCGACATCGCCAAAGTTCCAGGCCAGATGCTCCGGGACCCGAAGGGAATCCGTAGCGCCGAGGAGTGGTACATTAGCTTGAGCGCTCGGCGGGATTACGTTTATAAGATCTTCGAGCGCCAGACTGAGATTAACCTCGTGAACCTGGAGAGAATTCACCAAGCCGTGGGCAACCGCCCGGCCGCTGCCTACGTGACCGGCGCCGATTTCGGCACGCAGAACGGGCCGCTGCTGGCTCCCAAAGCCTACCGGGAATTATTCCTTCCCTTCCACAAGCAAACGAATGACTGGATGCACAAGCATACGACGTGGAAAATCTTTCTCCATTCCTGCGGGTCGGTTTTCGACTTGATTGAAGATTTCATCGCCGCGGGATTCGATATCCTGAACCCGGTTCAAACCTCCGCCACCCACATGGACCCCGGAGAGCTGAAGAGGAAGTTTGGCGAGCGTGTCACCTTCTGGGGCGGAGGAGTGGACACTCAAAGCACCTTGCCCTTCGGTTCAGCCGATGACGTTCGCAGAGAAGTGCAAGAGCGCCTTAAGCTGTTCGGCCCCGGCGGCGGCTTCATCTTTAACGCCATCCATAATATCCAGGCCCAGGTGCCGGTGGCTAACGTGCTGGCTATGTACGAGACGGCGCTCAACTGCGGCCGTTATCCACTCTGATGCTGTTCGCGCCTGCTGCTGCATAGTCCGCCAGCTTATTCAGTGGTTCATCGATCATCAAATGGACGTCCTCCAGCAGCGGAGTCTTGAGGGCCCTAATCAGCGGCGGGCCCACGGTCATCATGGGGCAGAAGCAGCCGTCCATGACGTCCACATGCGCCACCTTGATGCCGCTGCGTTCAAGAGGGGCTAACTCCTTGCGAGCACCTCCTACCTTTCGTGCTTCAGAGTTTCGTACAGATCGAAGGCTTGCTCGGGTGGCATCAGTTCATGCACCACCTTTCCCACCGCCTGGATCATGGCGGTGGGCGCGTCGGCCTGGAAAATGTTGCGGCCCATGTCCACGCCTGCCGCTCCCTCGCTGACGGCGCGATAGGCCATGGTCAGCGCCTCGAGTTCCGGCAGCTTTTTCCCGCCTGCCATCACGATGGGCACCGGGCAGGAAGCCGTTACGGTGTCAAAGCCCTCGGCCACATAGTAGGTCTTGACGAACTGCACGCCCAGTTCGGCGCAGATCCGGCACGCCAAACGAAAGTACTTGGCATCGCGCACCATGGCCTTGCCCACCGCGGTTACGCCCAGGATGGGAATCCCGTAGCGCAAACCGGCATCCACCAGGCGGGTCATGTTGTTCACCGTCTGGGTTTCGAACTCGCCGCCGATATACACCTGCACAGCCAGCGCGGACACGTTGAGCCGCGCGGCATCTTCAATATCCACCGCAAGCTGCTCGTTTGAGAGCTCCTTGAGGATGCTGGGTCCGCCGCTGGCCCTCAGCACCACGCCGGACGTGAATGACGACGGAACGATGGCGCGCAGAATGCCGCGAGTGAGCATCAGGGCATTGGTGTAGGGCAGCAAGGGGAGGATGTTGACGTCTACCC
>Ga0326727_10009000_pt1 | contig 24935 bp, 28 predicted proteins | sample MB2enrmetagenome_FD_207643 | JGI IMG/M metagenome (GOLD analysis project Ga0326727, IMG submission 207643) | Lab enriched peat soil microbial communities from McLean, Ithaca, NY, United States - MB29MY | ecosystem: Environmental > Terrestrial > Soil > Wetlands > Peat | place: USA: New York... | reverse complement strand
CCCCTACATGATGGTAACATTGCCATTTGTGATTTACGGTATTTTCAGGTATCTATTTCTTATTCATCGTGGTGACGGAGCGGGGAGTCCGGAGGTCTTGCTATTGAAAGATAAGCCACTTCTGATCGATCTTCTTCTTTGGATACTGGTCTGCGGGATAATCGTTAAACTTAGCTGAGCTTGCATCAATGATCCGGTCACTTCTTCATCAAATGCATGGCCTGACTCACGGCCCATATTTTCCCGCTTGCGAGGGCGTAGAGGAAAGATGATCCGAGAAACAGCAGGAAGATGCCGCAAACAACAACAACGGCATTATAGAACTTCCGCGTTATCAATCTTCTTCCCGATGCTACCGCTCCGCCCACCGCCATATACCATACGAAATCCCCGCTGATATGCCCCAGATATAGCGCGACGATCACCGAAAACAGATTACGCGAGAGAGTGGCGAAGATCGTGAGGCCGATGGTCGCCCACCAGATAGTCCAATAGGGATTGGAAAGGCTGACGGCCGCTCCCGCGAGGATCAGGGAGGATGTAGCAGGCTTATTCGCAGGACGATTGCTGTCTGAGGCAACCGTGTCCAGATCGATCGCGCCTTTGCGAACATCTGAAACCATTCCCCAGCCCATCCAGAAGAGCATCAATCCGCCGACTGCTGTTATCGTTCCGAGAACCGGCCTCATCTTGAGGATATGCCCGACGCCGAACCAGATCGCCGTGACCATTATCAGCTCCAGGAGCGAATGCCCGATCATCAGCAACACGGACGCCTTGAAACCCATCTTTGCGCTTTGAGCTATGGTCACCGTTAGCAACGGACCGGGCATGAGGGCGCCGGAAAGTGCCGTCAGAAAAGCGAATGTAAAGGCAGCGCCAAGGGCCATCGATAAACTCCTGGGATCGACATGAACATGAAAACGATGGTTGAACGAAGATACCTACAAACAAACGCGGGGCGAGAACAGCTCTCGCCCCATTTGAAAAGCATCTTCAACTCAAACCAACCAACAACCGATAGTGGATGCTTCGGTCGCAAAGCGGAACGGCGCTGCCGAAGCGTCCGTCCGTCATTGCGCCAGTGCAAGTTAGAACTGCGCTAGAGTTCTCGGCTCTCTTCCTTCTTAACAAGGCTCTTGAGTTTGGATACCGACTTATCCGTCAGTTGGCCGTCCGTGCCGCAGATATCCACGATGGCTTCGTGCAGCGGTTTGCCGATCACCTGCACGCAAACCGAATTCATCAGGGCAAGACCCATTTCCTGGCGGGACATATTAGGCGTGTAGATGAATGCATCGGTCTTCTTGTCGCCCATTCTCTCCTGGCTTAGTATGCCTTTTCGCGACAGTTTGGCCATTGTTAACATAATAGTAGAATATGATAGCTCTCTGCGTGGGTACATAATCTTGAAAACTTGTGTTGTGTTTACCGGCGGTTCCAGATCCCAAATAATATCCAGAATCTGAGCTTCGAGTTCGCCCAGCGACTGTCCGCCGAGTCCCTTACGCACACCTACAAAATCTCTAACATCACTCTTTGAATCCATACTGATTCTCCTTTCATAACACCCTAGACCAAATTTGTTGCTATCACACTGTTGGTAATAGTTACTCATAGATTACACTATGTGCGGTGAGCTTGTCAATAATCATTACGCGCCTAAAGTTTCAGTGCCACGGCGGCAGAACCAATATGTAAGCAAATGTTTCTTCTATTGAAAATTAGCCATAAACGGCGCGGTGTATTTCGGAAAAGTTCGAAAAATTCGCATCTTGACTTGGTTCTTTGACTTTGATATACTTCTTTGGTGGAAGCACCCCGATATCCGTATTCTGCGGACGGGGCGTTTTTTTTGTGAGTGAAGGATTTTTATGCGGCTTTTTAAGGGCTTGTTTCAAAAAGTAGATCAACTCTTCACCGGGCGACGGCCTGTGGATGATGAGCTTTTTGATGAAATAGAAGAGGCGCTCATACAGGCCGACCTGAATGTCCATACGGCATCTCAAATCGTGGACGATCTTCGCGAGACCTCGCGCAAGGAGCGAATCTCCGATGCCGATGATATCAAGAACCGACTTAGAGATGATCTTGCGGCAGCGTTATCGGCGACTTCCGATCCTGGATTGAACATTGGGCCGAATGCCCCAAGCGTCTATCTCGTTGTCGGGGTAAACGGAGTCGGCAAGACAACTTCGATCGCCAAGATGGCATACAGGTTCAAATCCGCGGGCAGGAAGGTGATCGTGGCAGCCGCGGACACATTCAGAGCGGCAGCTATCGACCAGCTTGAGATATGGGCGAATCGAACCGGCGTTGACATTATCGCGCAACGCGAAGGCGCCGATCCCGCGGCCGTTGTATTCGATGCGCTTCAGGCGGCGAAATCGAGGAAAGCAGACATAGTGATCGCCGATACCGCCGGTCGGTTGCACACCAAGAGCAACCTCATGGAGGAGCTCAAGAAGATCGGTCGGGTGGTCGAGCGGGAACTCGGAAGGCCGGCTGATGAGGTGCTTCTCGTTCTGGACGCAACGTGCGGGCAGAATGCGGTGAATCAGGCCCGTGAGTTCAAGTCTGCCGTGCCACTGACGGGTATTATTCTTACCAAGCTGGACGGAACCGCGAAGGGTGGGATCATAGTTACGCTAAAGGGTGAACTCGGCATCCCAATCAAACTCGTGGGTACGGGAGAGAAGATGGAAGACATGGACGAGTTCGACTCGCATGATTTCGCGAGGGGGCTTCTTCCGTGACAGTCTGTTGAGCTGATAATCGCGGTTTGATTGTTTTGTTATCAAGTTCGCCGAAGTTTGACAAACAAGGTCTGCTCTCTGTATAATTTACTTTACTGTTTCCGAGGCCGAAGTTGTTCGAAAGTTTGTCCGAAAAACTTCAAAATGTGTTCAAAAAGTTGCGCGGTAAGGGGACTCTCTCCGAGCAAGACGTAAACGAGGCGGCGCGTGAAGTCCGCCTGGTCCTTCTTGAGGCAGACGTCAACTTTCGCGTAGTCAAAGACTTCATCGCACGCGTAAAAGAGCGGGCCGTCGGACACGATGTTCTGGAGAGTCTTTCTCCGGCACAGCAAGTTATCAAGATTGTTAACGAAGAACTGATCGGTCTCCTGGGCGGGGCTGAGAGCGATCTGAAGATCGCTGCAAAGCCGCCGACCATTATTATGCTGGCGGGTCTTCAGGGCTCAGGAAAGACGACCACCGCTGCCAAGCTGGCGAACCTTCTGCGCAAGCAGGGGCGAAGACCGGTGCTGGTGGCTTGTGACATATATCGGCCTGCTGCGGTCAAACAGCTTCAGGTTCTCGGAGAACAGATCGGGATTCCGGTTTTCTCCCTTGGAGATAAGCAGGATCCGGTCAATATCGCGAAAGCCGCCGTCGGAGCCGCAGCCGCAAACGGCCAGGACGTCATCATCCTGGATACCGCCGGGCGGTTGCACGTCGATGAGCAGTTGATGGACGAGTTGGCTCGCATAAAGGCAGCCGTATCGCCCACGGATATCCTGCTCGTCGTTGATTCGATGACCGGCCAGGATGCCGTCAACGTCGCCGAACAGTTCAATTCGGTGCTGGAAGTCGATGGCTTTGTCGTCACCAAGCTGGACAGTGATGCCAGGGGTGGGGCCGCTCTTTCCATTAAGGCGGTCACCGGCAAGCCGATAAAGTTTGCCGGTATAAGCGAGAAGATGGATGGGCTGGAACCGTTCCATCCGGAGCGGATGGCCTCCCGGATACTCGGCATGGGAGACGTGCTCAGTCTCATCGAAAAGGCTGAGGCGGCTCTGGACCAGAAGACAGCCGCTGAACTTGAGAAGAAGTTTAGAGAAAACAAGTTTGATTTAGAAGACTATCTCGATCAACTCCAGCAGATGCGCAAAATGGGGCCGTTGGACCAGATTCTCGGCATGATACCCGGAATGGGCGCCAAGCAGTTGCAAGGGGTTGAAGTGGATGAAGGTCAGTTGGACAGGGTTGAAGCGATCATCAGATCCATGACCATGGAGGAACGGCATCACCCGGAAATCCTGAATGGCAGCCGGAGGCGCAGAATCGCAAATGGAAGCGGCTCCAGCGTCCAGGATGTCAACCGGTTGATGAATCAGTTCGATCAAATGCGCAAAATGATGAGGGAATTAGCGGATATGGAGCAGGGCGGCAAGAAGAAACGTCGCAAGCCCATTCCGTTTTTTGGTTAGCTGAGCTTAAGGACAAAGGAGGAGAAATATTGTCAGTAAAGATCAGGCTACGGAGAATGGGTACGCGCGGCAAGCCGTTCTACCGAATGGTAGTAGCGGACAGTCGTTGTGCACGCGACGGTCGGTTCATCGACCTTCTCGGTCACTATGATCCCCGCACGGAGCCGGTAACTCTCAAGATTGATGAGGAAAAGGCTTTGATGTGGTTGAGCCGTGGCGCGCAGCCGTCCGATACGGCGGCAGCCCTTCTCAAAAAACAGAATATAATGGAAAAGTTCCTGGCCACAAAGGCAGGGAAGGCTACTGCGACGACAGCGGAAGCCCAGGAAGAACCCAAAACACCCGCTCGGAAGCGACGGACTACCAAGCCCGCCGTGGAGGAACCGGAGGCTGTCCAGGCAGAGCCGCAAGTTGCTGCCGTACCTGAAGCTGTCGTAGCCGAGGCTGAGGCAAATCAGCCTGCAGAAGTGCAGCCTACCGAAGAACAGTCTTCCGAAGAGCAGGGATAGTACAAAAGGCACAATGGGTAATGCCAATCGGGTACAGTGTGCAGGCCGTTTTCGGCCGGCATTGCAATCGGCAAGCCATCAGGGCTCGCGTACTGAATCTCTTCTTCCCTAAAGCGAAAGGAGCGTTTAGGTTTGAAGGATTTGATCGAATATCTGGTTAAGGCGCTTGTGGATGATCCGGAACAGGTAAACATCAGCGAGGTCGAGGGTGAAGATGCCACAAAATATGAGATTCGCGTGGCATCCTCTGATTTGGGCAAAGTTATTGGCAAGCAGGGCAAGATTGCTAATGCGCTACGCGTAGTAGCGAAGGCAGCAGCCATGCGAGACAAACGACGAGTTTATCTGGAGATCGTACCATAACGAAGTTTTCGTAAGACCTAGGGCCGATTATGGATATGCATCTGTTATCGGCCCTCACTTACCAACTAGGGGGGTGTGTGGTTCGACGTCGATGGATGTCGAACGGCACATTGGGATTGCAGGCGGTTACGCCGGCACAAAGGCTATTTGCGCTCAGATTTTGACGTCCCAAACCCTGCGCTGCAAAATCGGGAATATAATTTAGAAACTACTTATGACCGAAGATACGAGCTATTTTGTGATCGGGAAGATTGTCTCTTCCTTCGGAATCAAGGGTGAAGTCAAGGTACTGCCGCTTACTGATGAGCCTGAATACTTTGATGATCCCAAGGAATTCCGGGTTACGGATAAGGCCACGGGCAGTTCCAGGACGATGCAAGTCCAAAACTCCAGGCTGCACAAAGGTTCGTTCTTGGTGAAGTTTTCAGGCGTGGATGACATAGATACAGCGGAGACTCTCAGAGATGCGGAAGTGAGCATCCCTGAGTCCGACCTGCGCCCGCTTGGAGAGAACGAGTATCTGGTTGCGGACATAATCGGGCTTCATGCGTGGACAACCGAAGGCGAAGATTTGGGCATAATTACGGAGATCATACGATCTCCTGCCAACGATGTTTACGCCACTGACCGCGCCATGATTCCCGCGGTGCGGGAGTTCGTGGAGAAGATCGATCTTCAGGACAAGAAGATGATTGTGCGCCACATGGAAGGACTGCTGCGGTAGGGATAGGAACGGAAGCTCTCATTTCCAGTTGATACGATATGAAAATTGACATCCTGACCCTGTTCCCAGAGGCCATCGCGTGCGGTGTGGATTACAGCATCGTGAAGCGCGCCCAGGATAAGGGTTTGTTAACGGTCTCCGTTCGCAATCTCAGGGATTGGACGGAAGATCGTCACAGAACGACGGATGAGCCGCCTTACGGCGGCGGCGCCGGCATGGTTATGAAGCCTGAGCCGATGTTTAAGGCCGTGGAAGATTTGAAAAGCGAATATTGGACGGAGCAGAGCCGAATTATCCTGATGTCTCCGCAGGGTGAGCTTTTCAGCCAGGCTAAGGCTCAGGAGCTTTCTGCATGCCCGCACATTGTATTCATCTGCGGCCACTATGAGGGCGTGGACGAAAGAGTGCGAGAGCACCTGGTCACGGATGAAATATCGATTGGTGACTATGTGCTTACCGGAGGCGAGCTTCCGGCGCTGGTGGTGTTGGACGCAATAGTCAGGCTGATCCCGGGAGTTCTGGGGGCCGAGCAATCCGCGTTGGAGGAGTCTTTCTCCGAGGGACTGCTTGAGTATCCTCAATATACGCGGCCTGCGGAGTTCAGGGGTTGGAAGATTCCGGATGTGCTGGTTTCCGGGCATCACGCTGAGATCGCAAAGTGGCGGAGGTGTCAGTCGCTTAGGCGTACCCTCGATCGGAGACCGGACCTTCTGGAGAAGGCAAAGATTACCGAAGATGATAAGAAGATACTGGAACGGTTAAAGGAGGATTCATAATGTCAACTATAATCCAGGAAATCGAGAAGAATGAGCTAAAGGCTGAAAAGCCTGCTGAGTTTGCACCGGGTGACAATGTTCGCGTACACGTCCGAGTCATCGAATCCGGCAAGGAGAGAATTCAGGTTTTCGAGGGATTGGTCATCTGCCAGCGACATGACAGCAATCGCGAAACCTTCACGGTGCGCAAGATTTCCCACGCCCAGGTTGGAGTGGAGCGAACCTTCCTGCTGCACAGCCCCAGGATCGCCAAGATCGAGGTGACCAGGCACGGCAAGGTCAGGCGCGCGAAACTGTTCTACCTGCGTGAGAAGATCGGAAAAGCTACAAGGATCAAGGAAAAAAGAACACAGAAATGATGACGACCGATCAAGGCGGGCTTCGGGGCATAACGGAGTGGCTGGCGAATGTGAAGTTGGAGTACGTGATTGGAGCAATCATTGTGCTCTTTATCATTCGTTTACTGCTTGCCAACAACAAGACTCCGGCAGGCAGGTTCACGAGCGAAACCGTCGAATCGTTATGTATTGCCATAGCGCTTGTATTCCTGGTTATCAGGCCGTTTGTAGTGCAAGCGTTTTACATACCATCCGGGTCCATGCTGCCGGGACTTCAGCTCGAAGACCACATTCTGGTGAACAAGATGATCTATCGGTTCGAGGAGCCGAAGATCGGGGATGTTGTGGTTTTCAAGTGTCCGGATTATGCGGAGCCGAGCGATCCCGGCGTTGCAATGGAAGTCCGCAGCTTGAGCGCGAAACCGGCGCAGTTGAAGGAGTTCGTCAGCACTCAACACTTCAACCCGGATGATGTGAAGGACTACATCAAAAGGGTAGAGGGTTTGCCCGGCGATGTGCTTCAGGTTAAGAATGGCGCGCTGTATCGAAACGGTCAGAAAGTGAACGAGCCGTACATCAAGCAGGATGATGAGCGATTTGCCTATATCGACGGCGAATTCGGTCCGTTGAAAGTTCCGCCGCATGAGCTGTTCATGATGGGAGATAACCGCAACAACAGCAACGACTGCCGATTTTGGGGACCTCTGGATCGCGACCGGGTGGTCGGCAAGGCATGGGTGAGATTCTATCCCGGCAACCGCCTTGGATTGATTCGCTAAGAAAAATGCGGCTACCGCTTTTCTCACGGAGTATTAGAGTGTTGGAGTATTGGCTAATACAGTCACTGAGCTCCAGTACTTTGTTCAGACTCACAAGGAGAGATACGGTGGCCGTTTTTGCGTTCGGATAGTTGGCCGCGTCCGACCAGTCTGACTTGTCCGATGAGTTTTTCGAAATGGGTGGGATACTTGGTAACCGAAGGTACAGATTTCTGGTTTCATGAAAAAGCTGCGGTGGCGGAGGGATTTCGCGTGGTAGCCGGCGTCGATGAGGCCGGGCGCGGCCCGCTTGCCGGGCCGGTCGTGGCGGCAGCCGTCGTGCTGCCGTTCTGCTGCGACGCCGACGGGATCGATGATTCAAAGAAGCTGACCCCGGCTCAGCGGGACGAACTCTTTGACAGGATCCAGGGCTTGGCGCTGGGAATTGGCGTGGGAATCGTCGGGCCTGAAGAGATCGATCGCATCAACATACTACAAGCCACCTACCTCGCGATGAAGCAGGCGATCCGGGATTTGAATATGACGGTCGATCTGTTTCTTGTGGACGGCAGCCCCATCCGCGACTTTGGGCATCCAAACCGATGCATCGTCGGCGGTGACGGGCTGAGTGCATCGATCGCGGCAGCCTCGATCGTCGCCAAGGTCACACGGGATCGCATCATGTGCGAGTACGACGCTGAATACCCTCAGTATGGGTTCGCCCAGCACAAAGGGTATGGCACCAAAGAGCACATGCAAAGCCTTGCCATTCACGGCGTCTGCGCGATTCACCGCAGATCCTTCGCGCCGTGCTCCGGCGATCCCACGCTCTTTTTGGAAGCGCCGAATGATCAAGGTTGAACTATTGCTGTTCGAGGTAATCCCAGACTCACGCAGGGGCGCAGGGTGGCTGGGACCGCAGGGAGTCGTCTGGTTTCCGACGCGGTTCATACTTATTCACTGCCATCCTGATCCCTGCGTTTCCCTGCGTCCTCGCGTCTCTGCGTGAGGAAGGTGATGGACGACTGTCATGCCTACATACCGATCTGAACTGGGAGCTCGTGGGGAAGAGCGGGCAGCGAAACACTTGGAATCGCTGGGATACGAGATCATCGAGCGCAACTACCGGTGTCGCGGAGGCGAGATCGACATCGTCGCCCGCGAGGGCGGCGACCTGGTGTTCGTCGAGGTGAAGCCCCGGCGTTCACTGGACTTCGGCTCCGGGTCGGAGGCGGTCGATGCTCGAAAGCAGCAGAAGTTGATCCTCGCCGCGCAGACCTACCTCATCGAGCGCGACCTCGGCGAAATCGACGCTCGCTTCGACATCGCGGAAGTCTATTTCATAGACGGCAGCCCGGCCACTATTGAGCTAACCAAGGGCGCGTTCGCGGCTGAGGGATAACCCCTCGTTAAAGCCTTCAATCCACCACTCATATTTCCGCGCAAATCGTGCTATAATCAGTTCCGAGGTTACAGATGAAGAGTGTTTGCGATGTCATGACTCGGAATGTAGTACATATCGGTCCTGAGGAGACGGTGGCGGCGGCTGTGAAGCTGATGAAGCATCACCGGGTCGGCGGGCTGCCGGTCGTGGATGGAGATCGCGTGGTCGGGATCGTTACCTACCTTGAAATCCTCGGCGCGGATGAGAACCTGCCCGTTGATCAAGTCATGACCACCGATGTTCCCAGAATTCCGCAAGATACTTCCATCTCGACTGCAAGCCGGGTCTTCAGCGAGACTGGAGCGCCAGCCTTGCTGGTCATGGACGGCGAGCGTTTGGCTGGGATCGTTACTCCGATCGATCTGCTGTCGGAGTTGGGCAAGACCTCCGATCAGCTCACAGGTCTTCCCAGGGCGAACGAAATGCGTGACTGGAGCGCCGAGTTGCTTGGTAATGGGCAGGAGATCACGATCCTCTTCATCGACCTGGATGCGTTCGGTCAGTTCAATAAGAACCATGGTCATGTGGTTGGTGACAGGGCCCTTCAACATGTGGCTCGGACGCTTGGATCGCTGGTGGATGATTCCTGCGATATGCTCTGCCGGTATGGCGGGGACGAGTTCGTGATCGCCACTACCAGGAAAGCGGAAGAATCACTTGCGCTTGCCAATCGGATAGTGGAGACGCTCGGCGAATCGGAGGACCACGACCTGCCGGAGCGCGTCACGGCGGCGATTGGGGTCTTCGGCGGCAAACGCACGAAAGAGCGTGAGGGCGCTCACGTCCAGGCCACCGTGGACGACCTGGTGAACCTTGCCAGCAAGTCGTGTACTCTGGCGAAGAAGCTCGGCTGCCCGGTGGTGTATCGGGGCGCGGCCGTTAGCGGTTAACCCGGATTTGATTCATCACGCAACGAAGCGTATTTGCTTCGGCGTGCGCTTTCATTCCGTATCACCCATAGGATTCTACTATGCCACACAGATTTTTCGTTCCTACTCAAAATATAAATGCTTCCCCCCATGGTAAGGAAGAGTTAGGAGGGGTTTCGGGAACAGACGCCATACCAACAACCATCCTCTTCACCACGGATCAATCGAAGCAGATGAGGAATGTGCTCCGGCTGCTTCCAGGCTTCGAGGTGCGGGCGTTCGATGGATCCGGGCAGGAATTTGTCGTGGAACTGACGGAGGTCGGGCATTCGGCGTCAGGGGTCGTACGCGAAATCCTCAATCCATCCACGGAGCCTAGTATCAGGCTCACCCTGGTCCAGGGACTCCCCAAGGGTGAGAAGACCGACTTCATTTTCCAGAAATGCACGGAGATCGGCGTCTCGGAGTTCATACTTACTGAAACCGCGCGATCCGTGGCTCGGATTCCGGCAGATCGTCTGGAAGGACGGTTGGAGCGCTGGCGGTCGATTGTCCGTGAGGCGGCAGAACAATCCGGCCGTGTTCGATTGCCGGAGGTCGGTTTGAAGTCTTTCAAAGAGGCGATGAAACTTCCGCACGGCGTTGGGATCATCGCCTGGGAAGGGGAGCGGGAAACGACGCTTTCCCAAGTCATCGTCCGGTTGAAAACCGAGGAACACATCACTCTTTTCGTTGGGCCGGAGGGCGGGTTTACGGAAGAAGAGATCGCCGACGCCCGTACCGCGGGCATCCAACCGGTCTCACTCGGCCCTCGAATCCTCCGCACGGAAACCGCAGCCGTCGTCGCAAGCGCGCTCATCATCTACGATTGACAATATACCAAATTTGATATAAGATTTAGGGGAGAAACCGAGTGATGAAGATTGTCTTGTTCAAAGATGCTAAGGGGTCGGTGCCTGTGAGGGATTTCCTGGATGGAGTCTTTCGACGAGACAAGCGGGCATGGGCAAAGGCGCTGGTGTTCATCGAATGCTTACAAGAAGAGGGCTATCGTCTGCGCAGGCCGATATGTGACTACCTTCGTGACGGCATCTTTGAACTGCGCCCCAGTTTTGGCGGTGTGAACTACCGAATACTGTACTTCTTCCATGAGGACAAAGCGGCGATTCTAGCTCATGGGCTGGCTAAAGAAGGCCGAATTCCCGAAAAAGACATTGACTTGGCAATTATGAGAAAAAGTATATTCTTAACAGACCCGGATGGATACAGTGATGAAGCAGACCAGCGCAAGTAAGAAAACCATGAACGCGGTAGAGATATTGATGCGGGGCCATGAAGACGACCCCGAGTTGTTGGCTATGATTCAGGAGGAACGCATTAATGTCCGAGTCGCTCAGCAAATCTACGATTTGAGGACCAACGCCGGTCTTACGCAGAGCCAGTTGGCGAAGCTTGTGGGAACCACACAGCCCGTGATCGCCCGACTGGAGGACGCGGACTACCGAGGCCACTCGCTGAGAATGCTCAGCCGAATTGCCCTCGCGCTCGATAAAGAAGTTGTGGTCAGCTTCAGGGACAAATCGGTCCGCCATTCCATCAAGCGTTCATCAAAGCGGACGCAAAGAGAGATGGCGGTCAGGGAGTCTGAAGCCGGTAAATATGAGGTAGAGAGTAAAGAGAGCGAGGAGTAGGTACGGTCAGCCCGTTCAATTTCAAACCCTGCTTTTCCTGCCGGTTGAAAATATCCTTGTAAATCAACGATTTTCGGGAGAATCGATGTAAACCTTTAGCGCAATCTTGCGTAATAATAAATAACAGGCCCATGTTCGGTGAGCGGAGGGCAGGAGTTCATATTCCTTGTGTCGAAAGCCCAGGGAATCGAACTTCATCAACGGACATAGCTGCAGAACCTTGAAACGTGGGTAATAGACTAATGAATGCAATCAGACTTCTGAATTCGGAGCCGGATATCGCACCTATTGGAGATCATGATTTCATTATGCGACAGGAGAGGATAACAGACAACCTCACGCAACTGTTGGAGGTACTTCCTCCAAACGTTAGAAAATGCCTGGAACAGGAGCCCGATCTCGAGGACTTGCTCGAGATAATACTGGATCTGGGCCGGCCCGCTGAAGCCCGGTTTTACGGGCGAGCGCTCACTTTAAGCAGCATCGAAGTTTCCTCAGGCGACATAGAACACGTGGTGTCGGGCGTGGGCGAATTCGGCAAAGACAACCGGGCCGGAATCGAGCGCACGCTTCACCGAATTTCCGCCATCCGCAACCGCACGGGTAAGATTGTCGGTCTGACCTGCCGGATCGGCAGGGCGGTCTATGGAACAATCGACATCATCCGCGACGTTGTCGAAACCGGCAGCAGCATCCTGATGTTGGGAAGACCTGGCGTCGGAAAAACCACTAAACTCCGCGAAATGGCCCGCATCTTGAGCGATGAGCTCAAGAAGCGCGTCGTAATCGTTGACACCTCAAATGAAATCGCCGGCGATGGCGACATTCCACATCCCGCGATTGGACGCGCTCGCAGAATGCAGGTGATCGTTCCCGAACTCCAGCATGCCGTTATGATCGAGGCCGTGGAAAACCACATGCCCGAGGTCATTGTAATTGATGAGATCGGCACGGAGGCTGAGGCGTTTGCGGCCCGCACAATCGCTGAGCGGGGCGTGGCGCTCATCGCGACCGCACACGGCAACTCCCTTGAAAACCTGCTCATGAACCCGACGCTCTCAGATATGGTCGGCGGCATCCAGGCCGTTACCCTCGGCGATGAAGAGGCGAGGCGCCGTGGTACACAAAAGACCGTACTCGAGCGCAAGGCACCTCCGACGTTCCAGACTGTCATCGAAATTATGGAGATGGACAAGCTGGCGATTCACCATGACGTCGCAACGGTGGTGGACAGACTGCTTAGAGGAACCCCTCCAAGGCCGGAGATTCGCGTCCGGAATCCTGAAGGCGAGATCGATATTGTCCAGGCGCGAGAGCCGAAAGAGGCAGGCCAGCGGGAGATTGAGTTCGGCCCTCCGGAGCCAGCAGAGAAGAAACCACTTCCGAATACCGTAAGAATCTTCCCATATGGCGTGAGCCGGAATCGATTGGAACGGGCAATCCGTGAGCTGAAAGTACCGGCGTACATCACCAAAGATTCGCACGAAGCGGATGCGGTGCTTACCCTCAAGGCGCACTCTCGCAATGAGCCTAATAAGCTTCGCGAGGCTAGTGGCCAGGATATTCCGACCTTCGTTATCAAGAGCAACACCTATACTCAGATCGCCAATGTGTTGAGATCCATTTTCAGAATCAGCGGCTTTGAAAGCGAAGATACTGCGCTTCGCGAGGCGGAGGAGGCGATCGAGAAGGTGATCAGTGGCGAGGAGATCGTGGTAGAGTTGATGCCCCAGTCCAGCTATGTTCGCCGGTTGCAGCACCAGCTTGCTTCGGAGAATAAGATGCTCTCCACATCCATCGGCGAGGAACCGAATCGGCGAGTGCGCATAATGTCGCCATAACTGCGCTAGTTACAAGTGCACAGGTGTGTGGGTATGCAGCACTTACTTACCTGTGCACTGCATCGCGCACTTGAATTCCCCCCTCCATCTCCTCTATACTTAGGGTGCATGATCGCTTTACTCTGGAGCTAGACTTGCCATCCTATTTTGTAACACTTGAGGGACCGGAAGGCTCTGGGAAGACCACGCAGGCGGAACTGCTTGCGGATGCCCTGAGAAGCCTCGGCCTCATGACTTTGCTTACTCGCGAACCGGGTGGCGATCCGGTCAGCGAGGAGATCAGGAAGGTCCTGCTGGATGGTCCTGATCACTCCGTTACCGACCGTACTGAGCTTTTCCTTTACCTTGCCGCGCGCGCTCAACATACCGAGCGCACAGTTCGCCCGGCGCTCAACAATGGGACCATCGTGATATGCGGGCGATTCATAGATTCGACGGTTGCATACCAGGGGTGGGGCGGCGGCCTGGACAAAGATGTCATTCGCAAAATGAACAGTGTGGCAACCGGAGGGTTGAAGCCGGATCTGACTTTCCTTTTGGACATCGATGTGGAAACAGGCTTGCGACGGCAGCAGCAGTGGAACCGCATGGAGCGCAAAGCGGTTGAATATCACCAGAGAGTACGAGAAGGTTTTCTGGAAGAAGCAAAGCTCAGTCCTGAGCGGATCATTGTTATTGATGCCTCAGCGGATGTTGACTTCATCCATCGAAAAATCCTGCATTATGTTGCGGAAAAACTAAAGATCGCCGTGTGAGTGAGTGTCAGGAACCAAGATTGGGTTTTCGCTGCTGACTAACTGACCGGAATATGGGGGCGAAGATGATGAAACTGGTTATTACGGTTATTCATGAGCGAGACAAGCAGAAGATCGCTGAAGCTCTGCTGCGGAACAACTTCAAGTTTACGAAACTGGCTAGCACCGGAGGGTTTCTGCGTGAGGGAAACGTCACCTTCCTTATTGGAATTGACGATAAACGGCTAAGCGAGCTTATGGACGTGATTCGCGATAACTGCAAGGCCAGAGATCAGTATGCCAATTTTACTCCCCCGGACACTGGATCCATCGGTGTATTCGTGCCGAGTCCGCTGAAGGTGCAGGTCGGCGGCGCGGTGACCTTTGTCATTGACGTTGAACAGTTTGAAAGATTCTAACCGGAAGAGGAGTTTGAGGAATAGAAGGAGCGAGAGCAGTCCGGATTCGGAAATTCCTCGTACTCTCTTTACTCCTCATACTCCACACACTCCTCAAACCAGATTATGAAGTTATCCCAGATTCAGGCGCAGGAGGGCGCAGTGAGAGCGCTCACCTCATGCATAAGAAAATCTCAGGTTGCGCATGCGTTCATGTTCTCCGGACCCAAAGGTAGCGGAAAATCCACGGCTGCAAGAGCGTTCGCGTCGGCGCTGAACTGCCTTGATCGGACGCCCGAGGGTGACGGTTGCGGCGTCTGCCTATCCTGCATGAGAATCGAGGCGGGGGGCGATCCTGACGTGACATCGATCAGGCCTGACGGAAACCAGACCAAAATCGAGCAGATGCAAGACATGATCAAGTCCATGACCTACGGGCCAATTTCCGGCAAATACAAGGTTTACATTATCGAGCAGGCCGATACTCTCAACGCAAGCTCCGAAAACTGCATCCTCAAGATTCTGGAAGAACCGCCTGCGTTCGCGGTGCTCATTCTCCTTGCCCAGAACCCCAACTCGCTACTTCAAACCATCCGCTCCAGATGCAGGATGGTCCGATTCAGGAGGGCCGGGACTCAGGAGATCGAAGAGGCGCTGACGGTCCGGTTTAGTCTGCGTGACGAGCAATTGAGGGTTGTTGCCGCCTGTTCCCAGGGTGCGATAGGCAGGGCAATCGGGATCGCTTCCGATCCGGGGTTCATGGAAGACCGTCAGGTGGTGCTAGAGGCGCTACGGGATTGGTCGAACGGCCCGCCGGTGCTGGGACTCCAGACTGCGGAGTTGCTGAGGGCGTTCGCCACACCGCCAAAGCCTACCAAGGAGAATCCGAATCCGCCGACCCTTGTGGCGAATCTGATGGTGGTAATGGATCACATCCTTTCCTGGTTCTCAGACATGCTTGAGATCAAGGTTGTGGGCGAGACGGCGGTCATTACCAATATGGACTATCGGGATGACGTGATGGCACGTTCGAAAAAGTACAGCCTGCCCAGGCTGTGCGAGGGTGTAAAGTCCGTTCTGGATACGCGCAGGTATATCGAGGGGAATATCACCCCCCAACTCGCTTTGGAGAACCTCTTCTTCGATCTGCAACCTGATTTGTAACGTTTACAGCCGCTGATTCTATCACCAAGTCACTGTTTTCATCCCATCCCTCTTGTACCGAAAGTGACATTCCCGCCTCAATCGTTTTGCACCGCCAACATTTGTACATTATTCGCCAAGAAACAGTCATTCTTTTCTCCCGTTTCATGGAGGAATCAATGGCACGGGTGTTGAACTAACGCAATGCCTGGAACTGAACTGACTGCCGTTGAAATGGGATCGAATGACTCGGCTTCATAGCTGGCAGTCAGTGGCACAGGAATGAGTTTGGCTACACATTCTTCATTCAGGAGGTGGTATACAGGCGACTAAACAATCGCCGAGTTTGACCATGAGGGACGCTGAGTCCCGTATTCAATGCGGCATTGACCGCACGATTCTGAGAAAAGAAAAGGAGTAAGAAAATGAAGATCGTAAGAATGATCGCCGTATTGGCGATTGTGGCGCTTATGTGCGCATTCACAGTTTCCGCTACCCAGGCTGCCATTACCAGCTATATCGCCACGACCATGACCGCCGGTGCAGGCGCAGCGGGCATGATTCGAATTATGAGCGCGGACGGCAGTTCCTACATTCAGTCCCTCAGCAATGCGGCTCTCTGGACATATCCCTCAGGGATAGCATTTGCACCCAACGGTGACCTTTACGCTGTTGCCGTCAACAGCTCATCGGTTGATGTAGTAGATAAGTTCTCCTATAATGGCGACGGTACCTGGGCCACCACGCCCACTCAGTTCTGCACTCTGCCTGATGTTGGGGGCAACCTCGTAGTCGATTCATCGAATAACGTTTATGTGCTGGCTGATGGTTCCGCGTCCGCAGCGAATAAGATGAAGCTGTGGGCTTTTAATGCGAGCGGCGCTTCTACTTGGACGATAACTATGCCCGGTAACAATGCCAACAGCTTCGACATTCGCATGGCTCCCGCGGGAATTGGCGGAGCCGGCGGTGGGGACGTTTGGGTTGTGAGACCTGATGGCAGTGGTACCACTCCCGGTGCTTGTGCGTTCAACCCCACGACTGGTGCATTGGACAGGCAGATTCTGAACAGCTACACTCCCGATGAGTGGATCCAGGGCATGGATTTTGGCCCGGACGGAAATGCTTACTTCTGTACTCCTGGATATTCCGTCGGTGATATCATTAAGTACAATACGAGTACCAATGTTACGACTGCTGCGGTGGCCTCTGATCCGGCTCACTTAAATCACGGCCATAACTGGTTGTCCAACTGCTTCGGAGCCGACTACAACGGCGACGGTACTTCCGATCTGTATTGCGGTGACTATAATGCAAGCAATATCGCAGTTTACAGCGGCGTTGATATGTCCTACCTCGGCAGCATCAGCAACGGTTCATATAACGTTCGCCGATTGACCTCATGGACAGTTCCTGTTCCAGTTCCTGAGCCGAGTTCACTGCTCATGCTGGTTCCCGGCGTTGCCGGCATGCTGGCGCTGGTCTCACGTAAGAGACATTCGTAATAACTCAGCTCAACTGCTATCCTGCGGATTGCTTGCGGGTTAGCGAATGATAAAGTAAAAAGATCGGAATCCGGAGAAATCCGGATTCCGATCTTTTTTAGTGAAACTGGAAGGCAGTTCCACTATCAATGTGTCGATTAAGACGGCGAAGGCAGAGAAATACGCTAGAAGTCCAGCATAATACCGGTTGACCAATATCCGGTAGGATTGAAATCCTGTGCCTTATTCATCCACCTATACTCTGAGAAGAGTGCCGTGCTGCTCTTTGCGGCGTTGCCTCCGAGATAGTACTTCAGCCCAGCGTACTCAAAGGTGCTTACTCCCTGGTGAACGGATACGGCATCCGGAGCGCCCGGGGTTTGCCAGTAGAATTTATCGTCGAAAATGTTAATACCCGCCCCGACGTATGGTATCAGAGAACCAGGCCTGCTTGTGACAAAGTGATAGGCAGCGCTGACAGGGAACATGAAGGCATCCGTCGTGATATGATGATTGGCAAAATCAACCGATGGACTTGAATAGCTTCCGCCGATCAATACCTCGAAATTTGGAGAGATGAACTTTCCATATTGAAGAGACCAAACATTAAACGGCGGCACATTCACCGTAAAAATACCTCTTGTGTCTGTCAATCCAACTTCGTTGCCGTAGCCGATCTGTAGTTCAGCCCTTCCCGTCAACGAGTCCGTGCTTTGCGGTTTTGTGGGACCAGGTGGGATATCCTGCCCGTTTATATCCTGAAATGCCGCATGAGCGGTTCCCATCAGGCATACTAGAAGACATGTCATCGATACAACGAACTTTTTCATTCTGCACTCCTCCGCAGTGTAAGCTTATCTCGCGCCTGTTTAGACGATAGCAAGCTCAACAATGCCTATTATAGTGTAGTTTGGACTAACGTGCAAGGAGCATTCAAGGAGTATGAGATAGAGGAATCAGGCAGGGGTGGGACTGCATGCGGTCTGATCGAAAAAAGTGGAGGCGCCCCACGATACTGCAGGGGAAGTAGTCAGCAGTATCGTGGGGCGCCTCCGAGTGCTTCGTCATTGATTACTTGCGTCGTCGAGTAATCAAACTGCCAATAGAAGCAATTCCGGCCAGTAACGCAACCAGTGAAGTCGGTTCCGGTACAGGGCTAGCCGCAAAACGGTATCTGATTGAGGAGTCATCCATGCGGATGTACTGGGTGGCGCTACTCGGAGCCTGATCACCTCGCATAGACATCAGAATCTGGTCACCGGCGTCAACATGAACATTCAGGCCTGATAAATTGACGGTGGCTTCGCCGCTGTTAGGATAAGTCAGCGTCGTAGCAAGTATATTGAAGTAGGTTGAGGTCGAAGGCGTGTACTTGGTCAAGATGAAGTCCACGTTGCAAGTAGGGTTGCTGCCACCGAAGTTCAACCAATCTATGGTTGCCGTTCCTGAGATGTTCATGGTAAACGAGGTTCCGGTAGGGTTAGTCCATGTCACCATAGGTACCTCGGTTCCAAGATTACTCCAGAGCGACTGGTAGAGGCGCGCGCTGCCCACGACAGGTCCAGTATTCTGGCCATCACACCAGCCGTCACTACCTGTTGAAGCCCAGTCGTTGTACCAGGGAAGCAGGGTTCCCGCCTGCTTGTACCACGGATTCGGGTCGGCGAGGTCGTTACCGAAAGGTACTTCGTAGGCGCCATAAACCGGATTCCCCATGGTGTCGTTCCCCGGGTTGCCCAGGGTGCTGCCTACAACTGTCCCGGGTTTGTAATCATTGCTACGCCACCAAAGAAAATTGGGTCCGTAGGCGGGAGATGCATTAGCGATACTGCCAAGTACAGTTATCGCGGCGACGATGTAAAGAGGTGCGATCAATTTCCGAAGCATTCTGTTTTTCTCCTTTTTCTTAAAGCAAGGTTCATTCTTGTTTCGTTTCCTAATTTATCTTTGGGCTTGGGTTTTCACCGTATCCCGTATTAGACATGGCACATGGAAGTGCCTTGCGAGCAAGGCTCACAATACTGGTCAGATGCCACTTAATGCTGCAGAAGGTCGGCAGGTAGAGCCCCGCGCTGGTGGCATGCGAAGTGTTAGTTATCAATAGTTAGACAACAAGACGTAATTTTGGCAAATTTACTTATGTTCGACGCAGCGTAGGTGAAATCCTCCCCAAAAACAAGAATCTCATCAACAATGTTCGACAGAAGCCCCTGGGATTGCAGAGAAGGCGGCGCCTTCCGCTGAAAACCCAAACGCAGTTCTAAGATGGTCGTGTGGCCGGCGATAGACCCTATGAATCTCAAGAACTTGAGATCTTCAGCGTCTGGATCATTTTTTTGTTAACGCCGGACTGAACAGCGATACTAAGATTTTCCGTTAACTTACTTATGTTCGACAAACCCATCAGTAATTCCTCCTTTTTCGAGGAAGAATTTCAATTTATTTTTTATGGGCTCGTTGGGAAGTGATTCCAGGGCATGGTTGATTGCAGAACGCAGGGTCATCCAGTTGAAGTAGAATCCTCCGCTAACTGACTTATGTTCCACGCGGACGCAAGAAATTCCTCCTTCTTTGTTAAAGAATTGCTGAGTTTTTTTTCAAGAGGGTGTATTGCGGCAGGACTTGGAGGGAAAGACTCCTACAGTCGGGGTCAGTTCTCTCAAGCTTTTGCAGTGGCGTAAGCAGGTAGTCGCTCACATGATGTTCTGGAGCAAGGTTTGTGGGATATATATGGGTAAACCGTGTTTGGTCTAATCGGATGCTTCTCGCAGAACCTCTTCGACAATATCGGCGACGCGGTGCATGTGTTCTTCCGTGAGGGTTGGGTGAACAAGGAACATGAGCGAGGTCTCGCCGAGTTCGCGCGCGACAGGTAATCGATGAGCGGGTTGCAGGCCGGCTTCCTTGAATGCCTCTTCCAGATAGATCTCACTGCAACTGCCGCTGAAGCAGGGGATGCCGCAGCTGCTGCATTCAGTCATGATTCGATCCCGTGTCCAGTCATCTTTCAGCTCTTCTGGAACTACGTAGGCGTAGAATTTATAGTAAGCATGTTCGATATCCCGACCTGGCACAGGAACACGAAGGCCGCGCAAGCTCGAAAGTCGGTCGATCAGAATCTCAGCATTCCTGAGACGTGCCGAATGCCAGTCAGGAAGTTTTTTCAACTGCGCCCTGCCTATCGCGGATTGCATCTCAGTCATTCGCCAATTGGTGCCGAAATGGGTGTGCAACCATCGGAAGCCTGGGGCGTGTTGGCGATTATAGACGACATCATAGCTCTTTCCGTGATCTTTGTATGACCATGCGGCTTCCCATAATCTCGTGTCGCTGGTCGTAAGCATGCCGCCCTCGCCGCCAGTGGTCATGATCTTATCCTGGCAAAACGACCACGCAGCCATATCGCCGAACGATCCGCAGGGTCTTCCTTTATAATATGCTCCGTGGCACTGAGCGCAATCTTCAATTACGCTAAGGTTGTGCTTTGCCGCCAGATCCATTATCGGATCCATATCACACGGCCAGCCGGCCAGGTGAACCGCTATTATTGCCCTGGTCGCAGGCGTTATTACTCGTGCGATAGTCTCAGCCGTGACATTACCGCTGTCTTGATCGACATCTGCGAACACAGGCTTGATCCCCTGCACCACAGCGGCGCTTGCTGATGCGATGAATGTTCTTGGCGTGACAATAACCTCTTCGCCGGCTTCGATGCCGAGGACGCGAAGAGCGAGTTCTATCGCGACTGTGCCGTTTGCAAGGGCAACACCATATTTCTGCCCGGTAGCTGCGGCGAATTCCTTTTCGAACTCTCGACCTTCGTTTCCGGTCCAATAGTTAACTTTGCCGGACCTGAGCACGGAGGTCGAGGCTTCCAATTCATCCTCCGCGTAATATGGCCAGGGAGCGGATGCGAAATCTACATCTGGTTTATCATTTCTTGTTCGTATAGACATTTGCTTTTCCACTAAAGACTGTGTCGTGTGTTACTTAATCCGCGCCGGGTTGCCGAACGCTGTCGTTTTCTGGGGAATATCCGAGACAACAACTGATCCAGCACCAATCGTACAGTCTTCTCCTACTTCTATTAGTTGACGAACACAACTACCTATGCCGATGATAGATCTATCGCCTATCCTGATTCCGCCCGCCAATGAAACGCCTGGGCAGATATGCACGGATGTTCCGAGGACGCAGTCATGATCCACGGAGCACGAGGTGTTAAGTATACAAACTTTGCCGGTACTTGTTCGGGCATTGACTGCGGAAAGCGCCATGACCACAGTTCCATCACCGATGTTTGCGCTTGGTGATACGACAGCGGAAGGATGGATAAGGACAGGAAGCTTCCAACTATGCATTTCCGCTTCCTTCAGCAGGCGTTCGCGGACCTGGTTGCTACCAATCCCCAGCGCTACGGTGGCTCCATCGGGTATGGCATCCAAGGCTCCGAGGACTTCCCATTGAAGTATGCGGCGTCCGCGCAGTGATGGATCGTCGTCGATAAATCCCACCACTCGATAACCTGCCAATGAAGCTATCTCCGAAACTACCACCCCATGTCCGCCTGCGCCGATTACATATATGTCATACATTGGAATCTTCTCTCACCGCCGGAGTCTCGCTGCCCATGAATGGCTGCATGGTCGCCTCTCCTGCCTGCGAAATTCCCTCCCTCTTAAATACCTTGGCAAGAGTTAGGAACATGATCTGCGCATCCAGGAGAATCGAATGATGATCCACATACCATACGTCAAGATCGAATCTCTTCTCCCATGAAATTGCATTTCGACCGTTTACCTGAGCCCATCCGGTAAGTCCTGGCCTTACTTCATGCCTCCTTGCCTGCGCGGGTGTGTATCGATCGAGGTATTCGGGCAACAGGGGTCGAGGCCCGACGAGGCTCATTTGACCGATCAAGACATTGATAAGCTCTGGTAGCTCATCTACGCTTGTTGAGCGCAGGAACTTGCCAAATGGCGTCAGGCGCTCGGCATCCGGCAGGAGGGTTCCATCCCGTCTTGTTGCGTTCTTCATGGTCCTGAACTTATATAGGGTAAATATCCTGCCGTTGAGTCCGGGACGCTCCTGGCAGAAGAATATGGGCCATCCGGTAGTCAGCCATACCAGAATACCTGAGATTAGAAGCAGCGGCGACAGCAGGATAAGCATTATGAGTGATACCAATATGTCGCAGCAGCGCTTTATCATCTTTTGGAGCTCGTTACTTCCCTTGTGTTGAAAGTGATTAGCATGCGGCCGGCGTTTTCGGCTACCTTCATACCATCACAGTCTGAGACTTGCTTTCGACTTGAGCCAGCAGAATGCTTTCCAACTGATCAACGAGCTTGTCCCTGTCGAACTCTTCGCAGGCAAGCGCACGAGCTTCTGCCGCCATGGTGGTCCGAAGTGTTTCATCGTCCCTCAACTGTGTCAGCGCATCTGCGAGCGCTGACGGCATATGTGGATCGAGGGAATACCCGCATTTGTATTGCTTCAAGTACTCAGCCTGCCAGCCTCCATAGTTGATTATCACCGGCAAACCTGCCGCAAGGAAGTCGAAGAACTTATTCGCGGAGTTTGCCGCAAGTACAGGGCATGGGGTTACGCAAACCATTCCGGCGTCGGATGCTGCCAGGAGTCCAGGCATGTCCCGCTTTGGGACAGGATCATAGATTACGGCAGAACGAATTCCTTCGTCGGCTATCCGTTTTTCCAGCCGCGATTTCTGATTTCCTTCGCCTATTATGGCCAGAAGTATATCGTCGAATCCCAGGCTGTCCATATGTTTCGCGCAATCGATCATGTAATCGAGCCCGTTTACAGCTCCCATAGCGCCCGGATGTACGCAGACAAACTTGTTCTCCCATCCGTACCGCTTCCGGACTTCCTCTCGACCTTCGCTGCTGCCGAAGATGGTATTATCGCTGCAATTCGGGACAACAGATATTCGATCCGGCAGCACGCCCCATTTTTCGATCATGGTTTTCATGTCGGGGGAGAGAGCAACGATGTGATCGGAAGCGGAATAGACTCGGCCTGCCATGCGATACGCTGACCATCTCAGTAGCGGATTCTTAAGCATTCCCATGGCATGGGGTATTTCCGGCCAGACATCGCGCACTTCGAATACAAATGGAACTTTGTGGTGCAAGGCAAGCAGCCGCCCTACCTCGCCGACGGTCAGGGGTGTGGAACTGGCGAAAATCAGATCCGGTTTGCTCAACTTGCGGCCTTCATTCAGCGACCACTTCATATGGTTTCTAAAGGCGATCAATCGCTGAAGATAGCCCATGTGTTGCCCATACGCAATGGGCGATTGATGTATCTCTGCCCCAATACCCCGTGCAGCCTGAATGTCTTCGTCGTATCCGGTAGCCTGCCTTCCGCACAGCAGTGTTACCTTATGTCCTTTGGAGACCAGACGCCGTATGTTTTCATATGGCCTAGATGAACTGCTTCTTTGTGGACCGGAGAAATGCTGAAGGATGTACAGGAGTTTCATGCTGTTTCAGACCCTCTCTGGCTCCTTGGTGGAGTCCAGAATTCCATTTGTCCGAGCGCGAGCTGCCCCTGAGCTTTCTATCTGGGTTATTACCAGTAGTGGAAAAACAAACAGCGCTCTACTATCGAAGAAATCTCCGCTGAATTGGCTTGCTACAAGGAAGAGTATAAAGGATAGCAAGGACATTATGTCCAGGCGAGGTCGGGCCTTCCAGAAGTACCACATGCTTGCTAACAGGAACCATGACAACAAAGCAACACCTGAGAATCCGCCCTCCGAGAACGCTTCCAGGAACAGATTGTGCGGATACTGATGAGGGGCATGGTAATACTCGGCGGCAAAACCGCCCAGGCCGGCCCCGAAAACAGGGTGGCGAAGCCCTAGTGTGATGGCGTCATCATATCGGACATCTCTGCCCGAAGAATACTGCTGCTCGACGGTCAAATTGACTACGCGATATTCGAAGCGCTGGACAACCGATAATCCAAAATTGGTGTTGAGTAATACGTAAGGCACAACGGCGGCGAGGACGGCAATCACAAGAAGCAAACGCCAAACTTGTATTCTCAGGAATACAAGTCCCAGGAGTCCGGCCGCCGTAACAGCTACCAAAGCTCCTCGCGAACCGGTCATGACTATGAGAACGATAGCCAGAGCACATATTGGAAGCCAAAAGTATGCTCTTCCATGCTTAAACATGTTGTACATCCCGATGATAAACAGCACTCCCATGAGCCTTCCATATACATTAGGGCCACCTCCTAATACCGCCATTCTGTCGCTGGATGATCCTGAAGCCAGTCCCAGGACAGCCAGAACGAATGTCAGACATGTAACCGTAGCCCAAAACGACGAACTTACCCTTTGGAATCCAAATCTCGCCAGGAGAAGAAAGCTACAAACCGTGAAGACCAGCATCATACCGACGTCGGCTCCCTTTTCAAGCGCTATGTCCAGGTTCGAGGCCCAGGTAATGGAGAGCAGCATGAAAATGAGGAATGCGCATGCCCAGCCGCAGATGCGATAGACAGGGCGAGATAACTTGAATCCGGAATCCGGTTTCTTATCGAAAAGAGATAGGAAAGTGAGACCTATGAGAATTAGCAAGACCCAGAATCGCACCTGCACCAGCATGCTTGGGTCCGTAT
>Ga0326727_10008999_pt1 | contig 24937 bp, 25 predicted proteins | sample MB2enrmetagenome_FD_207643 | JGI IMG/M metagenome (GOLD analysis project Ga0326727, IMG submission 207643) | Lab enriched peat soil microbial communities from McLean, Ithaca, NY, United States - MB29MY | ecosystem: Environmental > Terrestrial > Soil > Wetlands > Peat | place: USA: New York... | reverse complement strand
CTGGATGGTTTCCCGGTAGGCGACACGCGGTATCTTGGTCTCCATGTCGATCTTCTGATTTTCCCTGATTTTGTCCAGAATCATGGAGATGTGAAGCTCCCCCATTCCCGATATCACGGTCTCCTTTGTTTCTTTTTCGTAGGTGACGCGGAACGTGAGGTCTTCTTCCATGATTTTCTGCATGGCCTGGTTCATCTTGTCCTCGTCCTTCTTGGCCTTGGCTGAGATGGCCAGGGAATGGACGGGGGTAGGGAGCTCCAAGGGCGGGTAGACGATGGGGGTATCCGGTGCGTGCAGCGTGTCATTGGTTCGAAGCGACCCGCTCTTTGTGAAGATGCCAATGTCGCCAGCGGACAGATCAGTAGCGTCCTCCAGCTTCTTGCCCTGACACGCGTAGACCTTCGTGATTTTCTCTTTCTTGCCGTCCCGGGCGCTCACGAGGTCGGCATCCGGGGAGATTTTTCCCGACACAACCTTGAAGTACGAGATCTTGCCCGTGAACTGGTCCATGGCTGTCTTATAGATGAAGCAGGACGCCGGCTCGCTATCCGACACGGTGCGGGTAGTCTCGACGCCCTCAGGAGTCTTGCCCTTTGCAGTCCCTTCTGGAGAGGGCGCAGCGTACGCAATGAAGTCCAGCAGGCTCTTGATCCCCACGGCGGTAAGGGCCGCCGTGCAGACCACCGGGACGACTTTGTCGGATTTCATCCCGCCGGCAAGGCCGCGGCGGACTTCGTCCGGGGTGAGCGTGCCATCTGCAAAGAACTTCTCGATCAGCGTGTCCTCCCCTTCGGCTGCGCTCTCCACGAGCTTCTGGCGGGCGTTTTCGACCTCTTTCTTCATGGCGTCAGGGACCGCGGCTTCCTTGCCGTCGATAAAGGCTTTTTGGTCCACGAGATCGATAACGCCCTTGAAATCCGCTCCCGCCCCTATGGGGATGACTACGGGGACGAAGTTTGCCTTGAACTTGTCCGCAAGATCCGCCACGCAACGGGAGAAATCGGCGCGCTCCTTTTCCATCTTGTTCACGACCACGAAACGCGGCATGGACATGGCAGTAAGCCGCCGCCACAGTTTGATCGTCTCGATCTGAACGCCCACGTCCGCTCCGACCAGGAGGGCGACGCTTTCGGTCACGCGCAACGCGGCGCAAACCTCCCCGACGAAGTCCGCGGATCCTGGGGTGTCGAGGATGTTGATTTTGCAGTCTTTCCAGGTGACATGAGTCACGGAAGTGTGGATGGAGATCTTGCGGGCGATCTCTTCCTCGGTAAAATCGCTCACCGTCTTTCCGGTCTCCACTCTCTCCGCCTTGGGGATCACGCCACCGGCAACGAGAAGCTCCTCAACCAGGGTGGTTTTTCCCGTGCTGCCGTGGCCGGCGAAGGCGACATTTCGCAGTGAGCGCGTGGGAACACTCATTCTGTGGCTCCTTGCTGTGAGAGGATCTGGTACTTTAGTCCGTCACCGGGCTTTTGTCAAATGCCAGAAAATTCCCTCACCACAGCGGGCTACCCGCCGAAGCCCCCGACCTTTTCAGCGAAATGGGAAAACTCCATGGTGAAGGTGGCGCGACCCTGCGTGGCGCTGCGAAGCACCGTGGAGAACCCGAACATCGCCACCAGAGGGGCTTGAGCCTTCACGTGGTCCGCTCCCGGCTTACTCTCCACGTTCACGATGACGCCCTGGCGGGCGTTGAGGTTGCTGATGACTTCCCCGAGAAACTCCGAAGGCGTCAGGACGTCAACTGCCATGATGGGCTCGAGGAGGATGGGGTTTGCCTTGCGGCATGCCGCGTCGAAACCCATAGCTCCTGCTGCCTCGAAGGCAATGGGGGTGGAGGTGGTCTGGTGGTACTCCGCGTCCAAAAGGGACACGCTGATGTCAAGCGCAGGATAGCCGTAGACGACGCCGGAGCCGAAGGCAGCGGTAACGCCTCGTTCCACCGCCGCCGCCAGCTCATCAGGGAGCGCGCCGCGTTCGGTCGCGTTGGTGAAGGAGTTGCCCTGGCCTCGGGGCTGAGGCTTCACCTGGATGGTTATGGTAGCGCTGTGCTCCTTGCCGGCGATCATACGGTGGTATTTCTCCACATGCGTCACTTCGGCCCCTATGGTCTCCCGGTAAGAGACCTGCGGCTTGCCCACCCGCGCTTCCACCTTGAACTCCCGAAAGATCCGGGTCACTAGGACATCCAGGTGAAGCTCTCCCATTCCGGAGATGATCAGCTCACCGGTCTCTTCGTTTTCCTTCACGGAGAACGTGGGGTCCTCCAAAGCGAGCGTCTCGAGCGCTTCCCCGAGCTTCTTTCTCTCCGAAAGGGTCTTGGGCTCTATGGCGACGGAGATAACCGGTTCGGGGAAATGCATTTTCTCGAGCAGGATGGGGAAAGCCTCCACTCCGAGGGTGTCGCCCGTCTGCGAGGTCTTCAAACCGATGATGGCCGCGATATCCCCGGCACCGACCTGATCGAGCTGCTGCGAGTGGTTGGCGTGCATGCGCAGAAGGCGGTTGATGCGTTCGCGTTTTTTCTTGCTGATGTTGTAGACGGTCTGCCCTTCCTTCAGCTTTCCTGAATACATACGGACATAGCAGAGGTTCCCCGCTTCCCGGTTGACCTGGAGCTTGAACACGAGGCCCAGGGCGAAGGCTTCCGACGTGCAGGGTACCTCCACGTCCTCGTTCTTTTTCAGATGATGACCGCGTGCGGGGGGGAGATCCGCGGGAGACGGGAGGAAATCCACCACCCCGTCGAGGACGGGCTGCACGCCCATGTTGCGAAGGGAGGCACCGCACAGCACGGGTGTGAACTTGTTGGCAAGCGTCCCCTGACGGATGGCGGATCTCAGGGCGGCTGAGGGAATCTCAGCACCCGCGAGGTACAGCTCGGTAAGCTTGTCGGAGATGTGGGAGAGGTGATCCAGGAGGTTTTCTCTCCACTTGCGGGCTTCTTCGACCCGCGCCGCGTCGATAGGGGAGTAAAGGAGGGTATTGCCCTGGTCGTTCTGGTCCCAGCAGATCTCCCTCATCTCCACGAGGTCCACCACGCCCTGCAGCTCGCTCTCCGAGCCGACGGGGAGCTGCAGGGGAAGGGGGATAGTTCCGAGCTTGGCCTTCATCTCCTCCAGCACTCCGTGGAAGTCCGCGCCTATCCGGTCTAGCTTGTTGACGTACGCGAATCGGGGAACCCGGTAGCGGTCCGCTTGGTGCCAGACCGTCTCTGATTGCGGCTCGACGCCTTCGACTGCGCTGAAGATGACCACGGCGCCATCCAGGACTCGGAGCGAGCGTTCCACCTCAGCGGTGAAGTCCACGTGTCCCGGCGTGTCGATGATGTTGATCTGGTGGTCCCGCCAGTAGCACGTGGTGGCCGCGGCGGTTATCGTGATCCCGCGCTCCTGCTCCTGGTCCATCCAGTCCATTGTGGCTTCCCCATCATCCACTTCGCCAAGACGATGGGTCTTGCCTGTATAGTAAAGTATTCTCTCCGTTGTCGTGGTTTTGCCCGCGTCGATGTGTGCTATGATCCCGATGTTGCGTATGCCGTCGAGGTTTGCCATTGAGCTCTCCGGGAGATTTTCCTTGCGAAAAACTTGCACCACTATATAGAATCTGTCGTCATATGAAAAGGCCGCCGGGGTGCATGATTCTTATTACTCCCCTCTTCTGTCTCCTGTCCGTGCAGGCCGTGCTCACTCAGGCACAGACGCTGCAGTGGCTGAACACGCTCCGTGCCTCCACCGGCGTTCCCGCGCTCGCGGAAGATGCGCTTCTTTCGCAAACTTCACTCGACTGGGCCAAGGTCCTGGCGGCCGCCGGCGTCATCAGCCACATGGGGGCGGACGGGAGCAACTCGTTGGACCGGTATCGTATCCTCGGCGGCACGGAGGCGAGGGTGGGGGAGATCATCGGAGCCGGGCCCGTTCTCTCCGCCATCGAGCAGGGCTGGGAAAGGAGCCCCTCGCATAGGGCGCTTGTCCTGAGAAGCTTCTGGACGCACGCGGGAGTCGGGGAATGTCCCACGGGCCACGGCGGCGAGGTGTGCGTCGTGATGGTGTGTCAAAAACAGGTAGACGGACTGCAAATCATCGAGCAGGATGACCTGCTACGGGTCAGCGGAAGGTTCACGGTACGCGCAGCCGTGAATGCAGTTCTTCTTGCCGGTCTGGAGGGAGCGAAACCTGAGAGCTGGGATCCGGATTCCCGGCGGTTCGATTTTCAACTCCCGCTGGCGGGTCTCCCCTCTTACATAAGGCTTGGCTTCACTGCCGGCGACGGCCGCTTTATGCTTACCAACGCTTTTACATGGCGGAGAGGAACGGGATTCCCAGTAAGGAAAGCCCGTTCCTCAGCACGTAGAGCACTGCCCTGACCAGGGCGATTCGCGAAACCACGAGATTGGAGTCCTTGTTGCGGAGCACGGGGTGGTCCTGGTAGTAACGGCTGAAGTTCTTGCATAGCTCGAACAGGTGCGCAGCCACGACAGAGGGGTTCAATTCACTGGCGGCCGTGGCCACGATGTCCGGAAATTGCGCTAAGCTCTTAGCAATTTCCCACTCCTCGGGGAGCGACAAAGCTGTGGAAACGTAGGAGCCGTCCTGGAACTTTTCCCGACGCTCCTCGAACTTCCGCAGCATGCTGGAAATTCGCGCTCCCGTGTACTGAAGGTACGGGCCGGTGTTGCCATTAAAGGAGATCGACTCCCTGGGGTCGAAGGTCATGTCTTTTCCCGCCGTGACTTGCAGAAGCCAATAATGCAGGGCGCCCAATGCCACGTCGCGTGCAGTCCCGGGCATGTCAGCAACCTCGTCTTCCCTCTCCTTCGCGCGGATTTCCTCCGCGGCAAGACGCTCCAGTTCATCCAAAAGGTCATCCGCATCCACGACCGTGCCCTCGCGGGACTTCATCTTGCCTTCCGGCAGGTTGACCATCCCGTACGCTAGGTGATGGAGGCTGGAAGCCCAGGGGTATCCCAGCCGGGCAAGGACCTTAAAAAGGACCTGGAAATGATGGCGCTGCTCGGAGCCCACTACGTAGATCATCCTGTCGAAACGCCAGTCCTTCGAGCGCTGGATGGCCGTCCCGATGTCCTGCGTCAAGTAGATGGATGTACCATCGCTTCGAAGCAGGACCTCGCGGTCCATCCCGTCCTTCGTCAGGTCCACCCATACGGAGCCGTCAGGGTCCTTCTGAAAGATCCCCTTCTCTAAACCAGCCAGGACTTCCTGCCGGCCAAGCTGGTACACCTCGCTTTCGAAGTACACGGTGTCGAAAGAGATCCCCGTGCGTTTGTAGGTCTGCTCGATGCCGGACATGACCCAGGAGTTCATCCTCTTCCAGAGGGCTACCGTCTCGGTGTCTCCCTCCTCCCACTTGCGCAGCATCTCGTGCACTTGCTCTTCGGCCTCCGGGTGGTCTTTCGCGTGCTGGGCGTACTTCACGTAGAAGTCCCCGACGAAATGATCCCCCTTTACCCCCGCGGACTCTGGGGTCGACGAGTCGCCGAACATCTGGTAGGCGAGCATCGATTTGCAGATATGGACACCCCTGTCGTTGATTAGGTTGACCTTGCGCAGCGTGGCGCCTGCGGCGAGGAGAATGCGGGAGAGGCTCTCGCCGATGGCGTCGTTTCTCAGATGCCCGAGATGAAGCGGCTTGTTCGTGTTGGGGCAGGAGAACTCCAGCGTAATCCGTCGGCCGGTAAACGCCTGTCCTTTTCCGTAACCCTCAGCTTGCCCCGAGATATCGCGGAGGATATCGTCGATGACGGGGCCCGGGGCAAGGCGAATGTTCACGTAGGGACCCGCGGCCTCGATACGGTCCGCTTCGCTGGAGGACATCGTGATGCGCTTGACGACCTCCTGCGCAATGGCGGGCGGGGCCTTCCTGAACGCTCGGGCAAAAGGGAACATGGGGAAGGCGATGTCCCCCATGTCCGGCTGGGGCGGCGTCTCCGTCACGAGAGCCGACGTGTCGAGCCCCGAAATCCCTGCGTCAGTGGCTGCCCCCGCGAGGGCTTGGGCGACGCGCGCGCGCCATGTGTCTTTGTATTTTCGCATATCGTGCCGTGTATTTAAGCTTGTTCCACACACCTCATCAAGTCGCTCAACCGCCGTTCTCTTGACGCGCGCCGGCTTTTTTCCGTATATAGTCGCAGGAGGACCTGTCTCTTTGTACAAACCCGTCGATCCGAAAGTGAGCTTCCCGCAGCTGGAAGAGGGCATACTCTCCTTCTGGCAGAAGAAAAAGATATTCGAAAAATCTATCGCTCAGCGCGACGGCAGGGAGGAGTTCGTCTTCTATGACGGCCCGCCGTTTGCCACAGGACTTCCCCATTTCGGGCACTTCGTTCCCAGCACGGTGAAAGACGTCATTCCTCGCTACCAGACCATGAAAGGGCGTAAGGTTGAGCGGAGGTTTGGATGGGACTGCCACGGCCTGCCGGTCGAGTACGAGATGGAAAAGGAGTTGGGCATCTCGGGAAAGCGCCAGATCGAGGCCTACGGCGTTGCGAAGTTCAATGAGGCCTGTCGGTCCATCGTCCTTCGCTACACACAGGAGTGGCGCAAGGTCATAACCCGGCTGGGACGATGGGTGGACTTCGACAACGACTACAAGACCATGGACCCGGACTACATGGAGTCCATCTGGTGGGTTCTCTCCGAGCTATGGAAGAAAGACCTCCTCTACGAGGGCTTCTACATCCTTCCCTATTGTCCGCGCTGCTCGACTTCGCTGTCGAACTTCGAGTTAAACCTTGGCGGGTACACAGATGTGGCGGATCCGGCCATCACGGTCAAGTTCGCCGTCGAAGGGGAGCAGTCTACGTTCTTCCTCGCGTGGACAACCACGCCCTGGACTCTTCCGTCGAACCTCGGACTGGCGCTCGGGAAGGATATCCCGTACGTCAAGGTGAAAGATGGCACGGAGTCCTACATCCTCGCCGAAGCCAGGCTGACCGCATACTACAAGAAACCTGAAGACTACCAAATCGTCGCCCGCTACACAGGCTCCGAGCTCGCGGGCAGATCGTACGCGCCTCTGTTTCCCTATTTCTCCCACCTGAAGGAGAAGGGCGCTTTCCGCACGTGGATCGCGGATTTCGTGACAACGGAAGACGGCACGGGAATCGTCCACATTGCGCCTGGTTTCGGTGAGGATGACTACAACCTCCTCAAGGGATCCGACATCCCTGTGGTGTGCCCGGTGGATGAGGAGGCGAAGTTCACCGCCGAGGTTCCGGACTGGACGGGGCAATTCGTGAAGGACGCTGACAAGTCCATCATCCGAAAGCTGAAGGAACAGGGGGCGCTCGTCCGGCACGACTCGTACACGCACGCCTATCCCCACTGTTGGCGGTGCAAAAGCCCACTTGTGTATCGTGCCATATCGTCATGGTTCGTGAGCGTGGAGAAGATCAAGAAGAATATGCTCGCAGCCAATGACGCTATCTTCTGGGTTCCCCCACACCTTAAGGCGGGTCGGTTCGGGAAGTGGCTAGAAAACGCCCGTGACTGGGCTATCTCCCGCAACCGCTATTGGGGCAACCCTATTCCTGTCTGGAAGTGCGACTCCTGCAAGCGGATGGAGTGCATTGGCTCCCGAGCCGAGTTGCTTGCTAAGAGCGGTACGAAGGTGGATGACCTCCACAAGCATTTCATCGACGGCATCACATACCCCTGCAGCTGCGGCGGGACCATGCGCCGGATACCGGAAGTCCTAGATTGCTGGTTCGAAAGCGGCGCAATGCCGTACGGCCAGAACCACTATCCTTTCGAAAACAAGCAACGTTTCGAAGCGCATTTTCCCGCGGACTTCATCTCCGAATCCATCGATCAGACAAGAGGCTGGTTTTACACCCTCGTGGTGCTCGGCGCGGCGCTCTTCGACATGCCGACGTTCCGAAACGTCATCGTGAGCGGCCTAATTCTGGATTCCGAAGGCAAGAAAATGTCGAAATCCGCGCGCAACTACACAGACCCCGTGGAGGTCATCAGCACCTACGGCGCAGACGCCATGCGGCTCTTCCTCGTGGATTCCGCGGTCCTGAAAGCCGAGGATCTGCGATACACGGACGCCGGTGTCAAGGACGTCGTTAAGAGCGTGATCATTCCCTTATGGAACGCATATAGCTTTTTCGTCACGTACGCAAACATCGACGGCGTCACCGTCCACAATGCTTCGGGGAAGCTAGACAATCCGCTGGACCGCTGGATCATTTCCGAGTCGGAGAGGATGGTCCGCGAGGTGACCACACAGCTCGACCAGTATGACCTGCAGAAGGCGGTGGATTCTTTTGTCGGGTTCATCGACCTTCTCAACAACTGGTACATCAGGCGCTCGCGCCGGCGCTTCTGGAGGTCCGGCGGCGACTCCGACAAACAGCAGGCGTATGAAAGCCTGCACGCGGCCCTTATGAAGCTCGTCCTCGTGGCGAGCCCGTTCATTCCGTTCATCACGGAGGAGATCTACTGCAATCTGAAGTCCCTCTCCCAGCCCGAGTCTATCCACCTTGCGGACTTCCCCGTGTATGAGGAGTCACGGCGGGACCTCGAGCTGGAGCGGAAGATGAAGGTGACGGTGAAGACGGTGTCCATGGGAAGGAGCCTGAGAACGGAGTACGGGCTGAAGATCAGGCAGCCGCTAACGGCGCTGCACGTAGTGACACGGGACGCGGAGGAAAGACGGATCCTAAGTGAGATGGAAGATCTCATCAAAGAGGAGTTGAACGTGAAGAGCGTTCTCTTCCGGGAGAACGAGGACGAGCTGGTCGAATACCGGGCGAAAGCCAACTTCCGCGTCCTGGGCAAGCAGCTGGGCAAGGACATGAAGGCGGCGGCGGAAAAGATCGGCAGCCTCGGGCTGCAGCAGATCCATGACTTGCTAGCGGGCCGGCCGGTCAATCTCGAGGTCGATGGCCGCACTTTTCCCGTCACTCCCGAGGGGGTCGAGATCCAGAGAATTGAGAAGGCCAACCTTCGGGTCATCAACGACGGCTCCCTGACAATCGCGCTCGACCCCAAGTTGACTCCGGAGCTCATCGAGGAAGGCATCGTCCGGGACCTCGTGCGAGGGATCCAGAACCTGCGAAAGGAAAAGGGACTGGAGGTCTCGGATCGCATCGTACTCGCTATCTCGGCATCCGGAGCGCTGCGCGCTGCCGCGGAGAACCACCGCGAGCACGTGCTTTCGGAGACGCTTGCTGTTTCCTGGACCTGGGATTCAGGTACTGCGGACGCCGCGGAGATCGACTGCGGCGACGAAAAATGCCTCGTGTCCCTCCGCAAGGCCCCTCGGTGAGCAGTCGCTTCGCAGTCCGTTTGCTGCGGGCTTTCGCTGTCACCGCGGTTGTCCTGCTTGCCTCGTGCCAGACCGTCCCCCAGCGATCATCGCTGGATTGGTTGGGGGTCCTCCCGGGGGACGCGACAATGTACATCTCCGTCGCCGTGCCGAAATCCGCTGACCTTATTCGCAAAACACTGAAAGAGGGCGGGCCCGCCTACAACGACGTCATCACCCTTTCCAATTGGACTACTCGGCTCCTTGTTTCTGTCACGATGGCAAAAGAGACGCCTATGAGTTTTGCGGCAGTCGCCCTCGGCGGGTACCCTTCCGTTCTCCTGCGGATGAGCCTTTCGGGAAAGAAGGAATGGAAGGAGGTCAAGGCGCCTGACGGCAGCTACTACGCTTGGAACAAGGCGAACCTGCAATTGAGCGTTCTCAACAACAGCGTCCTTCTTGCCGCCAACGGGCAAATGCCCACGCTCCTTTCACGTTATAAGACCGCCCCGCCCCTTTCGCTGCCTCCCGAGGTCGCAAGCGACATGGAGAAAAGCGACGTGGTTCTCTACATGCCCCAACTCCTCGGCGGGATAGGGGAGGGAAGCACGGATCAGCCCGCCGCCGAGGAATCAGGGGACCGTCCCCGCCTGGCTATCCGTGAGGTGTGGCTGGATGCCGTGAAATCGAATGACGGCTACGTCCTGGGCGGTACGATGAACACTGACACGGAGCAGCAGGCACGGGTGCTGTCGCTCGTGGTCAGGGTTGGTATCGTCGCCTGGATGAAGTCCTCGAATTTCCCGGACGTTGCAGAACGGCTCAAAAGCATCAGCGTCTCCCCGGAAGGGAGAAGCGTCAGAGTCAAGGGAATTGGCGTGCGTGACGACGAGCTAGTGCCGATCATCCTCACGTTGTTGAGCGGCGGTTCGTCTTCGGAGGGGCCCGCAGCTCCGCAGGCGCCCCAACCACCCGTGCCGGCTCAGGGCTCCGACCAGGCGAACTGAATGAGCGCACAAAAGATCGTCGTCTTGGACTACGGCGCGGGCAACCTTTCGAGCGTCCAGAACGTCCTTCGCCACTTTGGCGCTGATTTTGTCGTCACCTCTGATCCCCGGGAGGTGGAACGCGCTTCCGCGCTGATTTTTCCTGGGGACGGAGAGGCAGCGGCATCCATGGGGGAGCTTCGGCGCACGGGCCTGGATGAGGCGCTTCGGGCATTCCACGGCTCCGGTCGCAAGATGCTCGGAATTTGCATCGGGTGCCAGGTCATTTTCAGCCACTCCGAGGAGCGCGATACACGGTGCTTGGGGCTTCTCCCCGGAGAGGTGAAACGTTTTGCGCGCTCCAGCGGGTTGAAAGTCCCTCATATGGGATGGAACTCGGTCCGTTTCCGTGTCAGCCACCCTGTGTTCGACGGACTGCCTCAAGAATCTTCGTTTTACTTTATCCACTCCTACTACCCTGTGCCCGCTGACCCCGGGCACCGAGCAGCGGAAACCGAATACGGAGAAACGTTCATCTCGGCGGTCGCGGCCAGCAACGTGGTGGCGGTGCAGTTCCACCCGGAGAAATCCGGTCCCGTCGGCCTGCGACTCATCTCCAATTTCCTGGCCTGGGACGGTTGCTGGAACGGCGGAGGCGCCCCCAATGCTTGAGAAAAGGGTGGTCGTCTGCCTAGACGTCAAGGACGGCAGGACGACGAAAGGAATCAGGTTCAAGGACAACGTCGATATCGGTGACCCGGTAGTGATGGCACGCAAGTACTATGAGGACGGAGTGGACGAGCTGGTGTTCTATGACATCACTGCTTCCGCGGAGCGCCGAAAGATCCGCATCGACACCGTCCGACGGGTTGCGGAGCAGGTCTTCATTCCTTTCGCTGTCGGAGGAGGCATCTCGTCCCGGGAAGAGATGCGGGAAGTGCTCCTTGCCGGCGCGGAGAAAGTGAGCGTGAACTCCGCCGCCGTGCGCAACCCTCGAATCATCACCGACGGCGCTTCGCTTTTTGGCAGCCAGTGCATAGTGCTCGGCATGGATGCCCGGCGGGATTCTGCCAAGCCGTCGGGCTACCGTGTCGTCATTGACGGCGGACGGACGCCGACGGACCTGGATGCCCTCCAGTGGGCCAGGACCGCTGAAGAGCTCGGCGCCGGGGAGATCGTGCTGAACTCGATCGACGCGGACGGGACCCGTGACGGCTACGAAATCCCGCTGACCCGAATCATCTCCGAGGCAGTCGGCGTTCCGGTCGTCGCCTCCGGCGGCGCAGGCCGCCCGGAGCACCTGCTTGCCGTTTTCGAGGAGGGCAGGGCGGATGCCGCCCTCATTGCCTCCATGGTTCATTACGGGGACTGGACCATCGCACAAATCAAGGACTACCTGCGGGAGCGTGGTGTTCCCGTGCGAGTAACCTGAAAAAGGAGTCCCTTCGTCGCCCTATCGCCAAAAATGTCTGACGCTTCGACAGCCTCCCTGTTGCCGCAATAGTCAGGAGTTGCTATATTCTCTAAAAAGAGAGTCCTTGAGGCGCTTGCAACCGCAATAGATTCGAGAGAGTCCTCTCTGTTCAGGAGTCAGGAGTCCGATAGATGCCGACATATGAGTATGTATGCACGAAGGGCCATAAGTTCGAGGCTTTTCAGAGCATCAAAGACGCAGCTCTTACGCGCTGCCCTAAGTGCGACAGTTCCGTGCGCCGTGTGATCAACGGAGGTATGGGAGTCATATTCAAGGGAAGCGGATTCTACACGACAGATTACAAGAAGAGCTCCGCCTTGACGGGCGGAAACGGCAACTCGCACAAGGAAAGGGAAAAAAGCGCGGAGGGCACCGCCGCAAAGACTTCAGAAAAGCCCAAAGAGACCACCGGCGAGAAAACCTCGGAAAAGTAGCTTCAAACGGAAACCAGCTCGGACTTCTCCAGGGCCTCGACCAACAGGGATTCGACGGAGAGGCAGTTGTATGCGCTCTTCATCCGATTGACCTCGGGATGGATCAGCGGATGGGCCGGGGAGAAGAGCACGCAACAATCGTCGTAGGGAAGGTTTGACGTTTCAAACGTCTCGATCTTGTGCGCCACGGCAATAATCTCTTCCTTATTCATGCCGATCAGCGGTCGAAAGACCGGCAGCTCGGAAAGCGTCCCGGTGAAGTGGATGCTTTCGACCGTCTGGCTGGCTACCTGCCCGAGGCTCTCGCCCGTCACAAGGCATTCTCCTCCTCTCCGCGCTGCCAGGAGGGTGGCGAAGCGCATCATGCAGGCCCGCAGGAGAAGCGTTACCTCCTCATCCTTGGCCTTTTCCTTTATACGGGCGAGCACAGGAGTGAAGTTCACGACGTGCAGGACGGTGCCGGGCGCATAGCGGCGAAGGATTCGGGTTAGCGATTCGACTTTCTCTCTAGCTCCCTGAGAAGTGAATGGCGGGGAATGGAAATACACTGCCTCCAGCGCCATTCCGCGCTTGGCCATCATCCAACCCGCCACGGGCGAATCGATGCCCCCAGAGAGCAGGAGCACGCCTTTACCGGAGCTGCCCACGGGCAGTCCGTAGAGTCCCGGTGATTGCGGCCCGTAGAGGTACGCGCGCTCGCGGATTTCTATCGACAAGATCCAGTCTGGGTTGTGAACGTCCACGATCAGTTCCGGAAAACGGGAACTCAGGACGTCGCCGATCCTGCAGGCAATCTCGTAGGAGGTGAGCGGGAAGCTCTTGTCTGCCCTCCTCACTTCGGCCTTGAACCGTGCGCCCCGGCCTTCCGCCAGAAACCGCTCGGCAAGGCCTATTGCCGCTTCCTCCAGCGCGGGCATCTCACGCGGAACGCGAACAGCTTCGCAGAAAGACACCACACCGAAGGTATGCCCGAGGGCTTCCGCTATACGCTCCTTGTCCTTCGTCCGGAACCCGACGAAAACCCTGTGGAAAGTTTCGTGCACGGCGAGTGGGACGTCAGGGAGGTGCGCGCGGATTGACTCCTTGAGGCTCTTCACAAAAGTCCCGCGATTTCGCTTCTTCAGAGCGATCTCTCCGTATTTTATGAGAAAAAGACCGTCTGTTTCGAGGCGCGGTCCGCTCATGGGCCAGCCCCCGCCTGGCGGCTTGAAGGTCCGGCTGGCTCGCCGCGGCCTTGGAAGATCGAAAGAAGAGGCGGGATCTTTTCTTTAAGCATTTGGAGGAAGCCATCGATTTCAGCGGCGGTCGTTTCAGGTCCTATCGACACTCTCAGGGCAGAGAGAGCGGTCTGGTGATCAAAGCCCATGCTTTCCGGCACGCGCGTGCGGTCTTTCTTTTTCGTCGAACAGGCCGAGCCGGTGGCAATACAAAACCCGTTCTCGTCCGACACACGCACAACGATTTCCCCTGTGAGCGGAGGGAAGCCGGCGCTCAGGATGTAGGGAGAGAAAGATTCCCAGTCCACACCGGTCCGGCTCTCGGGGAATATGCGCGCGGCTCGGATTTCCTTGATTCCCGAAATCAGCCGTCCCATCAAGAGGGAAGTAGAGGAAAGGCTTTCGGCGAGCTTCGAGACCCTGTGTTCGACGGCCGAGGCAAAAGCGCAGGCGCCAGGCACGTTCTCCGTGCCGGGCCTGCGACCGGCCTCCTGGCCGCCGCCATGAGAGAGCAAGCCGGGGTTGACGCCCGATTTTAGGTACAGCGCCCCAATGCCGCGAGGGCCGCCCACCTTGTGAGCGCTGAAAGACGCGGCGTCGACTCCGAGTGACCCGACGGAAACGGGAACCTTGCCGAGGGCTTGCACGGCGTCGGTGTGGACAAGCACCTTGCGGCCCTTACGCCCGGAAAACTCGGCTACCAGGCGCGAAATCTCCGCAACTCTCTGAATGGCGCCTGTCTCATTGTTGACGAGCATGACGGAGACGAGCACCGTATCATGATCGAGGGCGCTGGCTACGGCTTGCGGGTCGATGATTCCGTTGGGGCCAGGTTTTACGACCGTGCAGCTCATTCCCAAAGACTCGAGGCCGAGCGCCTGATCATGGATGGAAGCGTGTTCAACGGCCGTGGTCACGATGCGAGCCCTGCGCCGCTCCGCACCTCCCAGACGGTAGCGGTCCAGCAGGGAGAGGAGCAGGGAAGTATTCGACTCGGTCCCGCCGGAGGTAAAAACGATTTCGGATGGCGAAGCCCCGATCAGGCTCGCGAACCGGCGGCGCGCCTGCGAAAGAATCTCCGCCGCTTCCTTGCCGGCCCCGTGGGGAGATGAAGGATTGCCGAAGAAGCGCATTGAGACTTCCGCGGCCTCCCGGATGGCTGCTTCTTCAGGGGGCGCAGAGGCTGCCCAATCGAGATACACTGGGCTCAACCTTGAAATGATTGGCTCCTCTCAGTAGAATTGACTGGAAAATACCGAAGACAATGGAAAAAAACAAGCTTCTAGACAAAGACATCCTCCGCGTCGAGCTGCGTCGGTCGCTTCCCGCAATCGCGCGCAAGCTGAAGGTCTGCGGACATCCCATCCGTCTGAAGCTCTTGTGCGCCATCGAACGAAGCGAGCCCTGCGTCTCTGACCTTTGGCATTGCGTGGAGGAGTCGCAGCCCGTCGTATCGCAACATCTCGCCGTGCTCAAGAGGGAGCGTATCGTCTCCTCCCGCGTGGAGGGCAACCGGCGGATCTATTCCGTCATTGATCCGTGGGTCAGGGACCTCATCTCAAGGCTGTAGAGAGCCGCGCTGTATGCACGAGTGGGCGCTCGCGGATGCAGTGGTGGAGGCCGCGGCGGCTGCCCTTGAAGGGAGGGACCCGTCCTGCCTTCGCGGGGTAACGGTTCTCATCGGCCAGCTTCAAGCAATCGACAGGGAGATATTCTCTTTTGCGCTGGAGACGATCGTCTCGGAAAAGCCGTTTTCGAAGGCTGTCTTTCATCTGGAAACCGAAATCGCATCATTTCGCTGCGAGGCCTGCGGCACGGATTGGGAGCTCGGGGACGCCCGGGGGCTCACCGCGGAACAGCGGGAAGCGATTCATTTTCTCCCGGAGTCGGCACACGCCTTCATCCGTTGCCCCGCATGCGGAAGTCCGGACTATCGCGTGCAGAAGGGCAGAGGAGTGAGGATTAGCAGCCTGGAGGTTGATGACCGGGAAGGGTGCGTGTGACGGATCCACGCCCCGCCGTTGTCGCAAAGAGGCTGTCGGGCTTGCGCCGAGTCATCGCTTTCAGCTCCGCCAAGGGCGGCGTCGGCAAGACGATGTGCACCGTCGTGTCTGCGCTTGCCCTTGCGCAGGGCGGACGACGCGTCGGCATTCTTGATCTCGACATGCAGGGAGCCTCGGCCCATCTTTTCCTTGGCCTCACGCCGCGCCTCCCGGAGGAAGATCACGGAATCCTGCCGCTCCCTGTGGTAGACGGCGTGTCCCTGATGAGTGTCGCAGCGTTCACCGGCGAGCGTGCCCTTCCCCTGCGGGGCGCGGAAGTCTCTGACGCAGTCCTTGAGCTGCTGGCCGTCACAATGTGGGGCCCCGCAGAGTTTCTTCTTGTCGACATGCCGCCTGGGATGGGAGAGGAGATACTGGACCTCTCGCGCCTGGTCCCGCGTTTGGAAGCGCTCGTCGTCTCGACGCCAGCCGCGGTCTCGGTGTCCGTCGTGGAAAGACTTTTGTCAGTGCTGAAGGAGCTTCGCGTTCCTGTACCTGCCCTGATCGCCAATATGGTCCAGGATGACGCGGGGCCGGTCAGGAAGCTTGCACGGAGAAACGGGGTGGAAAGCGTGGTTGAAGTGCCCGTTGATCCGTTCCTCGAAAGCGCTATTGGAAACCCTGTAGCGCTCGCTTCTTCGCGTGCGGGCAGAGCAATCGCGGAAGCTCTGGCAGGGCTCGGATATCTTAAGGGGGGCGGAAAGTGAGTATCTTCGAGATCATCATGTTGGTGTGTTTTGGCGCGGCCTGGCCGTTCTCGATCTACAAATCGTGGAAGACGCGCCAGGTGGCGGGCAAGAGCCTTCCTTTCCTCCTAGTGATCGTCGTCGGGTACGTCGCCGGAATCCTCCACAAGCTGATCTACCGCTTCGATCTCGTGATTTATCTCTATGCGCTGAACGCGTTCATGGTAGGCGTGGACATCGTCCTTTACCTGCGGAATCGGGTGTACCACACACGGGAGAGCCTCACGGCGGCTGTCCGGGAAGAAAAGGGGGAGGCGAAGTGAAGGTACTTATTGCGTATCGAAGCCGTTACGGCGCAACCGAGTTGTGCGCCCGTTCCCTCGCTGAAAAGATCAATGCCCAAACCGTGCTCCATGACCTGCACAAGGCCGGCCGGCCGTCGCCCATGGGCTTCGACGTGATCCTGATCGGCGGTTCCATTTACGGGGGAAAGATCCAGCGGGAGGTCGGCTCCTTCTGCGACCAGGAGCGCGAACGCCTTCTGTCGAAAAAGGTCGGCCTGTTCATCTGCAGTTTCTACGACGGAGAGCGGGGCGTGGCGGAGCTACAGGCATCTTTTCCACCCTGGCTCTCGGCGCATGCATTCGCCTGCGAGCTTCTGGGCGGAAAGCTTTCCCTGGGAAGGCTTTCCGTTTTGGACAGGCTCCTGGTGAAGGCCGTTGTCCGTCCGCCGCGCGATATTTCCGCCATCCGAACCGACGCAATCGTACGGATGGCGCAAGCGGTGAACGCGCTCAAGCCTTAGCTGGCGGCTTTGCCAGGGCGCGCGCCACGAGGTGCGAGAGGAACTCCACCTTCATTCCGACCTTATAGTGCTCGTTGAGCTCCGTGAGCTGTGTATGGCAGTTCTCGCATGCCGTGCAAATCACCTGCGCGCCGGACGCCTTCATCTGCTCGGCCTTGACCCTCGCCGACGCCATGCGAAACTCCTTTTCCCCCATGGCAACAAGCCCGCCCCCGCCGCCGCAGCACCAGTTGTTCTCCTTGTTGGGGGACAACTCGACGAAGTTGTCGGTCAGATGGCTTATCACGTAGCGCGGTTCCTCGATGACCCCTCCGTTGCGTGCGATCTGGCACGGGTCGTGGTAGGTGAGTGTGTCGGCCAGCCGCGAACGGTCCAGGTGGATTCGGCCTTCCCCGATGTAGCGGGCAATCAACTCAACGAACGCGGAGACCTTAAACGGATGGTATCCGCTCATGAACTTCATCACGCGAAAGGCCGTACCGCATTCCACAATAACAACTTCCTTCGCCTGCAGGCGGATAGCCTCGTCATGGATTCGTCGGGCGATCAGTTGCATCTTCTTGGGTTCTCCCAAAAAAGCGGCGAAGTTCACGGCCTCGAACCTGCTCAACGTCCACTTCTCGCCGGCCGCGTTCATGATTGCAGCTGCGGGGACGATCGAGTGTTTGCCGGCGAGGGCGACGTACAGGACGTTGGCTCCCATGGCTCCGACGCTTATGGTTGGCCCATCCGGTCTGGCCGGCCAGATGGCCTCGATCTCCGGCGCCAGGTTCAACACCGCTTGGTCGAAGCTCTCCTTCGTCTGTTCTACCCCTTGGCCTTTTGCGATCGACATATCCGAAAGCATGGTGAGGAGCTTGGGCTCCTTGTCCGCGCCGATCAAAAGGAGCTTGGCGATAGACATGATCATCTGGGTATCGATGCCGAAAGGACACCAGCTCATGCACCGCCTGCATCCCGTGCAGGACCAGGCCGCGTCATACACGGAGGCTAGAGTCTGATCATCGATCGGGAGGACTTCGCCGAGCCACGGAGTGATCTTCCCCTGGAGCTTGAAGTAGCGCTTGAAGATTTTGCGAATCACCTCGGCCCGGCCTACCGCTGAGTACCGCAGCTGGGGCACGGAGGCATAGACGTGGCAGGCTTCCACGCACACGCCGCAGCGCGCGCAGGTGTCAAGGTACAGTCGCATGGCGCCGTTGAGCTTCGTTTGGAAAAGCTCCCGGAGCTTGGTGGTTGTTGCCGCGTCCATATGCTATCTCCTCCGCAGCAGGTTAATCGGGATGGTGAAGAACGTGTGCACGATTTTCGTGAAGGGCAGCACGATGAAGAACACGTTGGCCAGCAGCACGTGCAGCACGACGAAATGGTAATGCGATCCGTGGAGAAAGGCGCGCGGGTCCGTGAATGTAAAACGGGCAAGTCCGTCAAAGTAGAGGGCGAAGTCCTTCTTGGTCATGACGAATCCATGGGCGCCCCATGAGTTGGCCCAGCTCATCATGTCACCGAGCAGGAAAAGGAAAAGAAGGAGAAGAAGAAGCAGGTAGTCGCCCGGCGTGGAGATTTCCCGCACGGGGCTGCTGAACCTGCGCAGGATGAAGTACATGATGGACATGGTAAGGGCAACTCCCACGCTGCCGGCCCCGAGCATATGTTTAGACGCTGCCGGAAGCATCCGTAGGGCCGGAATAATGTCCATATGCGCCAGGATGAGGAGCAGGAACGAGATGTGGAAGATGATCAGAAAAATCCAGAAAAAGGGATTGTGCTCGCGGACCTGACGCATCCCGAATGCGTCACGAAAAGCCGCAAAGGCTCGCCATCGGGCAGCGGGATACAACGTCAGTGGGTAGGGCTGCAGTGGCGAACGCATGATGACCACAACCCTCCACACAACCCCTACGAGGAGAGCGAGGATAGCGAGATACACCATGGGTACCATGATGAAGTAGTACACGGCGGCAAAAGGGCCGCCGGCCGACACCGCGGCGTGCGAGGCGGATGAGACTGCATCCGCAGCAGGTTGCGGTGCGGTCTGCGACGCTGCGGACACAGCCTGCGTCGCCGTCGAGGCAGCCGCGTGCATGGCCTGCTGAACCGCGGCGTGCGGCGCCACCTTCGAGGCGGCGGATACGGCGTCCGTGACGGACGGCATGGAGACCCTCCTATTTCATCCTTTTCACGAAGATCTTGATGAGACCAGGCTCCTGCTTCGTTTCCACGATGGCGTGCCCCATGGTTTTTGCCCACGCGGGGAAGTCCGCCAGAGAGCCAGGATCCGTCGTGTGAACCTCGATCACCTCTCCCACCGAGACCGTGCCTATCTGTTGGCTGATCTTGACCACCGGCATTGGGCACGCGAGCCCTTTGTAATCGAGGGTTTTTGCTATCGTGTAGTCTGCCATGGAAATCTCCTTGTTTGCCTCTGGCTGTTCGCGCTCAAATGAAGAATTGCAGGGACGACTCTTTGGCGTGGGCGAGCATGGTGGCCACGCCGCATACCTCGAGATTGGGGTACTGGATCATTTCTTCTTTCCTGAAGCCCATGAGGTCCATGGACATCTCGCAGATATAAATCTTCACCGCGAGTTCACCGGCTACCTCGAAGAGCTGGTCGAGGCTGGCGACGTTCTTCTTTTTCATCAACCCCTTAAGCATGGCTGTCCCCATGCCGGCCATGTGCATCTGGGAGAGCTTCAGGGCGTTCCTACCCTTGGGCAGCATAAAGCCGAACATCTTCGAGATCATGTTCTTGCCGCTCACGTGCTTGGCCGGGTCTCGGAGGGCCGCTGTGCCCCAGAAGGTGAAGAAGAGCACCACCTCCATCCCCATTGCCGCGGCTCCCGTGGCGATGATCATTGCCGCGATCTGTCGGTCGAGGCCTCCCGAGAAGACGACCATGGTCAGCTTGTTCCCCGTTCCCGGAGTCGATTCGACCTTTGCCTTGAGCTCTGCGAGCTCCCTTTCGACGTCCACACTCATGTGCGCCCTCCTTGCGTTCGATTCGAGGGACACCCCTCGAGGCATTTCACCAGCTGACGCAGCCGCGGCTCCCCCAGGCGGTAGCTTGCCCTGCCGCGCGCCCGGAAAGATTCCACCAGCCTGCTCATCCTGAGGATCCGAAGCTGCTGCGAAAGGATGGCTTGCGCCACACCCAGCCGCTCAGCCATGGCGTTCACTGACAGGTCCTCCACGCATAGCATCGCCACGATCCGCAGGCGGATGGGGTGAGCCAGCGCTTTGAGAGTGTCAGCCAGGTGTGCGGCTTTCGCCCTGTCTGCCACGAGGCTTGCCATACGGAACCTCCCCACGAGCGTTGATTGATCTTTACGACATAGTAATATCACTATAATTAGAGATACGCAACCATTTTCGCTCTTTTTTTCACGACTTCAAATTGTTCTTGGGATAGCATTTGCAAGAGGCGGTTGTCCGTACGGGCCGCTTGGAGGTACTTTCGAGTCAACGGAGGCCGCTCATGAAGACAGTGGTAATCGGAGCAACGGGCCATATCGGCACGTTCCTTGTGCCCCGGCTGATCCAGGCAGGCCATGAGGTAATCTGTCTTAGCAGAGGAAAAAGGTCGCCCTATGAGGACCGGGGAATCTGGAAAAATGCGCGACTAGAAAAAGTTGACCGGGCGGCGGAGGACAAAGCAGGGATTTTCGGCTCTCGGGTGGCCGCCCTGCGTGCCGATGTGGTGATCGACCTCATCTGCTACACGGCTGAGAGCGCGCGCCAGATCGTGCAGGGCATCGAAGGAAAGACTGGCCTTTACCTTTGCTGTGGCACGGTCTGGGTCCACGGCCCGTCGGTTTCCGTGCCGACAACGGAGGCGGAGCCGCGTAGGCCGTTCGGAGAATACGGGGTCGGGAAGGCCGCCATGGAATCATGGCTTCTTTCGTACGCGCATGAGACTGGCTTTCCTGTCTCGGTGCTCCACCCAGGGCACATCGTTGGCCGGGGATGGGTGCCGCTGAACCCTGCGGGCAATTTTAACCCAGCCGTCTTCGAGACTCTTGCGCGCGGAGGCCGCCTTGTCCTCCCGAATTTTGGACTCGAAACGGTCCATCACGTCCACGCCGACGACGTGGCCCAGGCGTTCTGCAAGGCAATCGAGTTCAGGTCCGCTGCCGCAGGGGAGAGCTTCCACGTCGTATCACCCGCCGCGGTGAGCCTGCGGGGCTACGCGGAGCGGGTGGCGCAGTGGTTCGGAGTCAAAGCCCAGCTCGATTTCCTGCCCTGGGAACAGTGGCGCGCTACGGTGTCCCCCGAGGAGGCCACAGCGACGTTGGATCACATTTCACACAGTCCGTGCTGCAGCATCGAGAAGGCGCGACGGTTTCTGGGCTATCAGCCGCGCTACGAATCGCTCTCCGCGGTTTTCGAGTCCCTAGAGTGGCTCATCGAGCGCGGGAAGCTGAGCGTCAGTTGAACTTGAAGAGGATACCCGCGTTCACGTGGATGACCTGGAGGTTCTGACCGCCATCGAACACGACGTTGTACTTGCCTTGGAAGAATACGTCCAGGTTGCTAACGAGCTGGAACGTGGCCCCCGCCAAGACTCCGATATGGGGATCCAGGACGTCGGTGACCGCCGTCAGGCCTGGCACGACGCCCGCGTAGATCGCGAAGCCAGATAGCGGCACAATGAACTTGAAGGCAAGGTCTACGTCCGTGGCGTTCTGATCCTGCAGCTTGTAAAGCTCGGCTGACGGCGTGATGTGGAACGTGTAGAGCAGCGGGATGTCCACATAGAAGCCCCAGTTGAAGCTCAAGCTTCCACTCGTATTCGGGATATTAGGGGTGCTGCCGGTGGCGTCAGCCATGCCCAGGGAGATTCCCAAGCCGACCGGATTCTGTGATTGCGCCGCAAGCGGCGCGCACAAAAGAACTGCAAAAAAGAAAGCAACAAAAAAACTGGACAATGTGCGGGATTTCATCTTGCCCTCCCTGGCTCCCATTGTAGCGCAAACAGCGTCCCACTGCAAAGGGCTCACTGTTCGAGGACAGCCTGAGCGTCGTATTCCAGCCAACCCCTATTAAGGAGTTCCCTGTACTAGAATGCGCTCTTTTCCACCCCCTTTTCCGGGCCTCGAAGTCCGCATGGATCAGTCCGCGGCGCCTGGCCAGCCCCTTACTCCTCCAAGTTGTCCCAAAGGCTCCAGAAAAAGTAGACGCGGCGGTGCCAGCCGTCCTGCTGCGCGTCTGCGACCTGCGCGAGATAGTCCACTATGTAGGAAGCGCGACCACAGTCGTCCAAGCGATTGGCTCCGAAGACATCGGGAATAGGAGGTCCATTTTCCGCGATCAGGCAGGGAGGATTGCCTATCTCGGGCTTCAGCCTCATCAGCGCCCTGTAGATGCCCGGGGCATGAATCTCGTCTTCCATGGCGGTGTGGGGAGCCGAGGGCTCTAAACGTTCGGCGGTGCCGAGAAACGGCGTGAAAAAGCAAGACCGATGCCGGTTTCTCCCGTAGCAATTGATGCCAACATAGCCTGCGCGGCCCTGAATGCGGGTCGGGCCTTTCTCGAACCCGTGCGGAAAAAGCGGTCCATCCGGCGAAGGACGTGTTGCGAATAGCTTCCTGAGCGGAAGGAGAAAAGTATTGCGCCGTTCGCCATGTCGTCCATCAAAGAGGCCGCCTCCGCCCCGGGGCAACGTGATAGACCGTCGAAAGCGAGCCCGCTATAATCCCGCGATCGGAGATCTTGCAGTGGAGAAGAAGGGATATCGCTACCTTAACCTCGTGACCGCAGTGTTCGTGACTTGCCTCATCACCTCCAATATCATCGCTGTGAAGATCATCGACGTGCTCGGTGTGGTAGTGCCAGCGGCCGTGGTCATCTTTCCCCTCAGCTATCTGTTCGGTGACGTCCTGACCGAGGTGTACGGGTATGCTCGGTCGCGACAAGTGATCTGGATAGGGTTCGGCTGCAATGCCCTTGCCGCCCTTGCCATCTGGATCGGCGGCAGACTCCCGTCAGCTGTTTTCTGGGACGGGCAGACCGCGTATTCTCGTATTCTCGGGTCGACCCAGCGGCTTCTTCTCGCCTCCTTTAGCGCGTACCTCGCGGGAGAGTTCCTCAATTCGCTCGTCCTGGCCCGCCTGAAGATTGCAACTCGGGGGCGATGGCTCTGGACCAGGACCATCACGAGCACCCTGGTCGGGCAAGGGGCGGACTCCCTCATCTTCATCGCGATCGCCTTCGCCGGTTCCATGTCCGCTGCCAATCTTGCGCGCGTGGTTATTGCCCAGTGGCTCGTCAAGTCGGCTTATGAGACCGTTGCTACTCCCGCCACCTACGCCATCGTGCGATTTCTGAAAAAGACGGAGCGCGAGGATTATTACGATTACCAGACTGATTTCAATCCCTTCCGGCTGAAGGGATGAGGAGGCTGCCACGAAAGCACCGAGGCTTGCAGCGCAGAGCCTTACCGAAGGATTGACGCTGCTCAAGAGGAAAAAAACCAAGCCCGTGAAGAGGCTGGAGGCCTTTCCGAACCGGACCCCCGGGCGCCGTTACACCGTGACGCTCGTGTGTCCCGAGTTCACCTGCGTGTGCCCCCTGACGGGCCAACCGGACTTCGGGACCATCACAATCCACTACGTTCCTGACCGCAAGATTCTGGAATCCAAGTCGCTCAAGCTGTACCTCTGGTCCTACCGGGAGGAGGGGGCGTTCCACGAACACGTGACCAACCGTATCCTTGACGACGTGGTGCGCGCGCTTGATCCCTGGTATTGCAAGGTGACGGGAGACTTCAACGCGCGCGGCGGCATTTCCATCGCGGTGGTTGCGGAACACGAGAAGAAAGGGTCGTAAAGGACGACCTCCCACAGCGGGCGAAATGCGCCGTTGCGCTCCCGAGCAGGTCGCGGTTAAGCTGGCTCCTGCCTTATTCTTTCTTGTCCTGCTTCTTTTCCTTTGAGTCGTCGAACACGATCGTCGCGCCACCCACGTCGATGACGTCCCCCGCTTCGAGCTTGCGGGTTTTCACGGGCTGGTTGTTAACCGTGATCTCTCCGGACCCCACCACCGTGTAGCTTTTGTCCTTGGGATCGAAGAGAATCGTAGCGTGCTCCTGCTTCACTTGGGGCGCGCCCGCTATCGTAAGGTCTGCGCTTGTGCTCCCGCCGATCACGGTCTTGCTTGTCGAAAGGGGAAGCACCCGTGTCACCGGGTATCCCACGCGAGTCTGAAGAACTTCTAAGTTCGCCGGCCCAGGCTTCCTTTCCAGTTTGACGAAGGTGAGAAGCCACAGAAGCGAAAACGCGATGACAAACGGAATGACCAGAATCGCAGACAGGTCATGGAACGGGAGGCCGAACACGACGCTCGAGAAATAGAAGCGTGACGCCACGCTCTGGCTCCCTTGGTCTACCACGGAAACCTGAACGTACTTCTTCTCCGCGGGAGTGGTGGTGGCGCGGTATCGGACAAGGTATTCGTCCGCGACCCGGCGGTGGATGGCCGCGTATACTCCGCCCAGGTCTTCCCCTCGCGCCGCCTCGAACGTCTTTCCCCCGGTGTCCTGTGCCACGGCACGCAGGTTCTTGTCCATGATCTCCCCGACTCCGAAGTTGATCCCGTAGACGGTGACCCCTTCCTCTTGGTTCGCGCGTGTAGACTCTGCATAGGTGAAGATGCGCGTACCGTACTCGGGATTGGGCTTACCCGAATGGGCAAAGTATGGAAAGTTCTCCCCGTCGGAAAGGACGATGATGGCCTTGCGGCCGCTGATTCCCGCGAACTCCTCTGGACCAGTCCTTAAACCTGCGTACAGCTCCGTGTACGCCTCGTCCGAGGCCGGCTTCGTGATCTGATCCAGAAGGAAACCAATCCGTTCCCTGTCCGTGGTAGGACGGGCAAGTAAATGGTAGCGCGTATTGAAGACGACGAGGCCCACTTTGTCCTTCGGATTGGTGATACTGGACAGGAAGGCGCGCACGGCGGCCTTCGCGTGGGTAATCTTCATCTTCGCCTGGTCGGCGGTCGGCGTGGCGTCTGGGGC
>Ga0326727_10008998_pt1 | contig 24938 bp, 27 predicted proteins | sample MB2enrmetagenome_FD_207643 | JGI IMG/M metagenome (GOLD analysis project Ga0326727, IMG submission 207643) | Lab enriched peat soil microbial communities from McLean, Ithaca, NY, United States - MB29MY | ecosystem: Environmental > Terrestrial > Soil > Wetlands > Peat | place: USA: New York... | reverse complement strand
CACGAACGCGGCGGTTGTTAATCGTCGCGTTTGCGCTTTCTCTGCTGCTACACGCGGTCATCGCGACGCGCGTGTGGTGGCAGTGGCCGGCTTCGCAAGAGAAGAGCGAGGTCATCACCGTGCAGCGGCTGCGCGTTGCACACGTGATTCGAACGCCGGTTCCGATTCCGCCGAGTCCGCATCCCACGGCCGCGCCGACGAGCGCAGCGACGGCAAAGCCGGCGCCGCTCGGGAAGGGCTCGCGCGCCGTCGGCGGCGCAATCGCGCGGGCGACGACGCCGCCGCCGCAACCCAGCGTGGCGCCGAGCGTGAATTGCGTCACGCAGGATGCGCCGGTCTCGATCGTTGCGTCTCCGCCGCCGCCGGATATCGCCGCCGCCGTCCGCGCATCGGCGTTCAGCGGGGTGGCGCGCGTGCGCGTGGACGTCGATCCGCACGGGGCCGTGACCGCGACGAGCATGGTCGATAGCACCGGTAATTCGTCGCTCGATCTGGTCGTCGTTAGCATGGCGCGCGCGGCGCAGTACGCGCCGGCCACGCACGCGTGCAAGCCGGCTTCGGGAAGCTACGTCTTCGCGGCTAAGTTCTCGCCGTGGTGAGGAAGAAGTCGACGATCGCGGCGCTTGCGTCGATTTGGGCGCTCGCGGTTCCGATGAAGGCTGCGGGCAGGTACTGCGGACCGTCCGGCCACGCGTGCCCGCCGCCCACAACGGTATAGAGTACGACCGACGAACGGTCGCGGCAACCGCGATAGACCGTGCGCGAGACGGACGTTCCGTCGGCCGGGGCTATCGAAGGAAGCGGCATCGGCGAAGGCGGCGGCGACGAGCAGCCGTCGTTCCGCGCCCAGAGCGCCGCGTCGGCGGCAACCGATATCACCTCGCCGCGATCCTCGGCCAGCACGCGAACCGTTCCGCCGCGGTACGGCATGACGGGATCGTCGGTGCCGCTGACGATCAACGCCGAAACGGTGCGGGCGGGCTTGCACGACGCGACGTCGTTCTGCGGCAGCGTTCCGGAGACCGGCGCGATCGCCGCGATCCGGTCGGCTTGGCGGCATGCGAGGTAGTTGGTGAATACCGCGCCGTTGGAGAAGCCCGTCGCATAGACGCGCGAACGGTCGATCGGAAAGCGGCGTTCGAGATCGTCTTGCAACGCGGCTGCAAACCCGAGGTCGTCGGCCGTGGTGCCCTCTTGGGGGCGTCCGTCGTTCCACGCGCGGTGCAGTCCGTCGGGATAGACGACGATGAAGCCGCGCGCGTCGGCAAGCCGGTCGAGGCCGGTGAGCTTCGCTTGGCCTGCGCCGTCGCCGCCGTGGCCATGAAACGAGAGGATCAGCGGAACCTTGCCGGTGAGATTCGCGGGAACATGCAGGACGTAGGTTCGCGTTACCCCGCCGACCACGATGCTCTGATGGAGATCCTCCGCTCGCGCGCTCGCGGCGCAAAGCACGGCAGCGGCGGCAAACGCGGCTGCGCGCGCTGCGAACGCGGCTTCGCCGCGTTCGACGACTTTATTTCGCAAAGATTTATCTTTGCGAAATAAAGTCATATCATACCCATGTCGCGCAGAAGATGGAGGGTGTCGATGTAGCGCTGCAAGTGCGAGCGCGTCTCGCCGTCGACCTCCAGGAAGGCGACGCCCGTACGATAGCGCTGCATCAGGGGGTCGTAACGCGACCAGCGTACGACGCCGCGAACGCGCAACACCGGCATGGCATCGCCACGCAGTTCGAGTTGGACGTTGATGGGCTCGTCCTTGTGCAGCTCGGCGTTCGTCAACATCGCCATCCCGCCGAGCGCGATGTCGTACGTTTCCGTGAATTCGGGCGCAAAGTCGTCGCCGATGCTGTATGAGACGAGCAACGAATCGCCGACGCGCTTGAATTTCCGCTCCTGCGGTTCTTCCTCGTCGGCTTCGAAGTGCTCCACGACACTCGCCTTAGGCCGCTCGTGCAGTCAATCCTCCAATGGTCTCGAGGAAGGCCGACCCGCACGCGGGGGCGTACTTGACGGCTCCGTGACGGATCTCCAAGCGCTCGTCCTCGCCCTGCTGCAGGGGGTGAGCGAGTTGTTCCCCATCTCGAGCCTTGGGCACACGATCTTGCTCCCGGCGGTCCTGCATTGGACGAACATCAACCGGGCCGACCCGTCGTTCCTCGCCTTCGTCGTCGTGCTGCACCTCGGAACCGCGCTCGCGCTCATCGTCTTCTACCGGCGCGAGTGGCTGGCCATCGTGCGCGCCCTGGTCGGAAGCGTCGTCCGCGGCAAACTCTCGGGCGACCGTTACGAGAAGCTCGGCTGGCTGCTCGTGATCGGAACCCTCCCGGTGGGCGTTCTGGGCGTCCTGCTCGAGGCGCCGGTCCGCGAGCTGTTCGGCTCGCCCGCTCCTGCCGCCGTGTTCCTTGCGCTCAACGGGCTGGTGATGTTCGCGGGGGAGGCCTTGCGCCGCCGTCAGCTCGCCGACCCCGCTCGCGCCGACCGGCCGATCGAGTCGCTCTCGTATGCCCGCAGCGTCGCCGTCGGCTTCGCGCAGAGCCTCGCGCTCTTGCCGGGGATCTCGCGGTCGGGGGCATCGATGGTTGCGGGCCTGCTGTGCGACCTCGACCACGAGGACGCCGCTCACTTCTCGTTCCTGCTCGCGACGCCCGTGATCTTCGCCGCGGCGATTCTCGAAACGCATTACCTGGTCGAACCGGGGTCGCACGTGGTGATCTACCAAGCCGTCGCCGGCGGGATCGTCGCGGCCGTCGCCGCCTACCTCTCGGTGGCGTTTCTCACGCGCTACTTTCGGAATAACGATCTGCGTCCGTTCGGCTGGTATTGCCTAGCCGCGGGCACCGTCTGCTTCATCCTCAGCAAAATGGGAGTGCTCTCGTGAAACTTCTTGCCCTCGCCCTCGCGGCCGTATTCTTCGTCGTCGGCCTGCTCTACGGACTCGGAACGATCAATTTTCTGACGAAATCGGGCGCCGAGCATTCGCATCACGTCTCGCACCTGGTCGTGTGCTGGGTGATCGCGCTGCTCAGCTTGATCTGGTATCGTTTCCAGACCTCGGCCGAGAGCGCGCGCTAATTCGTCGCGATGAGATAGATCTCGTAGGGATGCGGCGCGACGGTCTCGACTTTCGAGCGCGCATTGCGGACGAGCGGTTCGAGTTCGGATAGACGCTGTTCGGTCGTTTGAACGATGACCACCGGGAAGTCGTCCGCGTGCGAGAGGATCGTCGAGATCGCGCGCGAGTAGGCCGCCGGATCGGATGCGCGCGCGCCGAGCAACGAATCGCGGTACGCGTGCTCGATCGTGAAATACGGGTTTCCCTGCCACCACGCTTCCCACATCCAGATGCGCGAATCGGCGCTGCGGAACGAGTTGCGGGCGGGCGGCGCGAGGTAGAGTGCGTCGGCCCGTTGCGCGCTCATCGTCGCGAGAACGTCGCCTTGGCGCACGGTGTTGCGGCGCATGTTCGCTTGCACCCACTGCTCGGTTTGACGAATGTAGCTCCAGGCGAGTTCGCTGGGCGGGAGATCCTGCATGTCGTCCGGGCTCTGCGTCTTCTGCAGCCAGTAACAGAAGGCGCGCCACAAGCCCAAGATCGCAAGGCCGGTCTGCTGATCGCTGCGCAGGTTTCGCACGTTGTCCTGCCAGACGCCCAGATACACGCACTGCTCTTCGCTGAAGAAGACGCCCTCCCAGGCTTTGAACATGTCGAGCGAATAGATGCGGCCGGGCAGCATCTCGACGATCTCGGCCACTTCGGAATCGCGCAGAATCGTGATGTCGTTCGTGATGAGGCCTTCGCCCACGCGCACGAACCATTCGAGCAGATCGCCGCCGTGAACGGCGATGCCGTGGCGCTTGAGATAATTCAGGTGCGTCGGCAAGCCCATGAACGGGTCGACCAGGCTGCGGCAATCGCGCGCGAGCAGAATCTCGTGAAGGCGCGAGGGACTGATGCGGCGCGTGCGTTCGTGCAGTTCGATCATGCGATCGCTTTGGCGGCCTCCATGACGGCGCGGACGATGGACGGGTCGAATTGCGTGCCGGACGCTTCGTCGAGACGTGAGGTCCGGTCGATGCGATCGTAGGCGATTGCCGTCGAGAGGATCGCGGCGCCGGTCGGAATCTGCGCGCTGCGCAGCCCCGACGGCTTGCCCGTGCCGTCATACCATTCGCTGCGGGCGCGCACGATCGCGGCGGCGGCGGCGAGCGAGGGGATGTCGGCTGCGAAGGATGCGGCGGCGACGGCGTTGCGGGCCCGCGTTTCGATACCCAGGCGCGAGAGCGCGTCGAACTGCTCGTCTTCGACGCTGGTCGCGCGCAGCTCGCCTGCTCCGAAGAGCCGGCTCGCGATGGCGAGCGCCCGCACGTCGGGGGCGGGTACGCGCATCAGTTCGGCCGTGGCGACGGCTAGATCGCCGACGCGCCGCCAACGCCCGGGCACGCCGTTGTGAGCGTCGATGCGATCGGCGGCGGCGTCGAGGATGGCGTCGGGGAGCTCGCTCTCGCGCAGCGCGTCGGCGGGGACCGGCTGCACGGTCAGCTCGCCCGCGTTCAGGTGGAACCAATTCGTGAAGAGGCGTACCGCCTCCGGACCGAAGGCGCGTCCGCTCTGAAGGCCGACCGCGTTGAGCGCTTCGTCGGGATCCGCGGCGCGCACGTACGTTTCGGCAAGGGCGAGCAATTGCGCCGGTTGCGGAATGCCGTGCCACCGCAGTTGATCGGGGAAGCCGGTGCCGTCCCAGCACTCGTTTTGCCAGCGAACCATGTCGCTGGTCTCGGCCGGCAGCGCGGAGATCGCGGCGCAGATCCGAGCGCCTTGCGCGGGGATGTCCCAGCTCTCCATCTTTGCCATGCGGTCCGGGAGCGCATCGCCCTTCCGGTAGGCGGCATTTCCGATCGCACCGACGGCGTGCAGCAACCCGGCAAAATACAGCGCGTCACGCTCCGTTTGCGGCAGCGCGGCAATCTCGGCGAGCGATGCCGCCAGCGATGCCTTTCGGATGCAAAATCCCGGGCTGTTGCCGAGAACGACATCGCCTGCGGCGCCATACCAACTGAGGACGTCGGCGATGCGCGCGCGTGGTGCCCGAGGATCGCCGCCGGTGTCCTGGAATAGCGTCATCTCACATCGCCGTTTACATATTGCCGTGCAGAAACCCTCACATATTTCAGCCGAGGGCGCCATTTCCATGGTCGACGTCTCTGGAAAAGCGCTCACTACACGCACCGCTCGGGCCGAGGCCCGCGTGACGATGAGTGCCGAGGCCGCGGCCGCCCTGCGCGCCGCGACGCTGCCCAAGGGGGACGCGTTCGTGGCAGCGCAGTTGGCCGGGGTCATGGCTGCGAAGGACACGGCTCGGCTCATCCCGCTGGCGCACCCGCTGCCGCTCGCGCACGTCGACGTGCGGTTCGAGTGGGAGGGCGATCAACTGCGCATCGAGTCCACCGCGACGACGAGCGCGCAGACCGGCGTCGAGATGGAGGCCATGGTTGCCGCCAGCATCGCCGCCTTGACCATCTACGACATGACCAAGGCCGTCGACAAGGGCATCGCTATCGCCGGCGTGCGGCTGCTGGAGAAGACCGGCGGCAAGAGCGGCCGCTGGACGGCACCGTGACCTTCAAGACGGCGCTGATCGTGCTGTCGGACCGGGCGGCCGGCGGGCAGCGAGCCGACGGTTGCCTGCCGGTCATGCGCGAGCGGCTCGGCGAGGCCTATGAGATCGTACGCGAGGTCGTGCTGCCCGACGACGCCGGAGCGCTGCAGGCCGAACTGATCGACCTCGCCGACACCGGAGCGGCGATGCTGATCCTCACGAGCGGCGGTACGGGCCTCGGTCCGCGCGACCGCACGCCGCAGGCAACTGCCGCGGTGCTCGATTACGAGGTCCCCGGCATTCCGGAGGCGATGCGCGCCGCGTCGCTTGCGAAGGTGAAGACCGCGATGCTCTCGCGCGCGATCGCGGGCGTGCGGCATCGCACGCTGATCGTCAACCTGCCCGGCAGTCCGAAAGCCGTGGGCGAATCGCTCGACGTTATCGCGGCGGTGCTGCCCCACGCGCTCGAATTGCTCGCCGATACGCAAAGCGAGCACTGATGGATTACGCGGCCGCCGAACACTATCTGCTTGCGACGATCAACGAGACGATCTCGCGCCGCCTTCCCTATAAGCTCGAACGCATGCGGGCGTTCTTGCGCGAGCTGGGCGATCCGCACGAGCGCTACCCGACCGTGCACATCGGCGGCACGAGCGGCAAGGGCTCGACCTCGACGATCGTGGCGGCGGTGCTCGCGCAGCGCGGCCTGCGCACGGGCTTACACACCAAACCGCACTTGCGTTCCATGACCGAACGCGCCCGGATCGACGGGAACCCGGTCGCCGAGGAGCGCTTTGCCGAACTGCTGACCGAGATGATGCCGGCGATCGAGCGCACCGCGATGGAGCACGGCCGGCCCACGTATTACGAGACGCTCCTGGCGCTGGCGTTCGAGCACTTCGCACGCGAACGCGTCGACGTCGGCGTCATCGAAGTCGGTCTCGGCGGGCGCCTCGACGGCACCAACGTCATCACGCCTGCCGTCGCGGCGATCACGTCGATCGGCTTCGATCACATGGACGTCCTCGGAGACACGCTCGAGCTCATCGCCGCCGAGAAGGCCGGCATCGCCAAGCCCGGCGTGCCCATCGTCGTCGCGATCGACGATCCCGCCGCCTTCGACGTCGTGGCGGCTCAAGCGCGGCTCGTCGGCGCGCCGCTCGTTCGCGTAGCCGAGGCCGCGCGCATCGAGAACGTCCGCATCCTGCGCGATGCGCAGGCCTTCGACGCGGTGACCGCCGGCGCGACGTATCGCATCTCGACGTCCATGCTCGGCGAATTCCAGCGCCGAAACGTCTTGACCGCGATCGCCGCGATGGAACGCCTTCCCGAAGCGCTGCGCCCCGAGCCCGCGGACGTCGAAGCGGCGCTCTCGTCGCTGCGCATCCCCGGACGCATGGAGGTCTTCGCCGGGCATCCGACCGTGGTCTTCGACATCGCCCACAACGCCGAGAAGGCCGAGCATCTTGCCGCATCGCTGCGCGAGAGCTTCCCCGGCCGTCACGTGCGCTACGTCGTTGCGATCGGCGAGAGCAAGGATGCCCGTGAGATCCTGCGCGCCCTGCATACCGTACCGTCGTCGTTCGTCTTTACGCGCTTCGAAACCGAAGGGCGCCACCCGATCAAGCCGCAGCGTTTGGCGAGCATCGCCGAATCGCTCGGGACGTGGGGCCGCAGCGTGCTCGACCCGGTGGAGGCGCTGACGATCGCGCGCCGCGGAGCATCCAACGACGACATCGTCGTCGTCACCGGCTCGACGTTCATCGTCGCCGAGCTGCGCGAATGGTGGATGGCGTCGGTCGCAGCCTGATGCGCCTGCGCAACACGACGTTCGCGTGGGGCGAACGCACCTACCTCATGGCGATCGTCAATACGTCGCCCGATTCGTTCTCGGGAGACGGTCGCGGCAGCGCGCCCGACGCCGTCGTCCACGCGATCCGGCAATGGCATGAAGGTGCCGACGTGATCGATATCGGCGGCGAATCGACGCGGCCCGGTCACACGCCGATCGACGACATGACCGAGATCGCGCGCGTCGTTCCGGTGATTGAAGACGTTCGCGCGCAGCTTCCCGATGCGGTGATTTCCGTCGACACCTACAAGCCCGAGGTCGCGCGCGCGGCGCATGCGGCCGGCGCGGATCTCATCAACTGCGTCTGGGGCGCCCCCGATGCGCTGCTCGACGTCGCCGCCGAACTGCAGATGCCGATTGCGGCCATGCACAACCAAGACGGCACCCGCTACGACGGCGATCCCGCCGATGCCGTGCTCGCCTTCTTGCGCGACTGCGCGGCCCGCGCGCTGGCGCGCGGCATTGCGCGCGACGCGATCCTCCTCGACCCCGGCATCGGCTTCGGCAAGACGCCCGATCAGAACATCGCGGTGCTCGCGCGCTTGCGCGACCTCTGCGCGCTCGGATTCCCCACGCTCCTCGGTACCTCGCGCAAATCGACGCTCGGAAAGCTCACCGGGCGCGAGCCTCACGAGCGCATCTACAGCACGGCGGCCACGACGGCGCTCGCGATTGCCGCCGGCGTCGACATGGTGCGCGTGCACGACGTTGCGCAGAATCGTGACGCGATCAGCGTGACGGACGCCATCGTGCGGAATTGGAGGCCGCCGGGATGGATCGGATAGCACTGCGCGGGATCGTCGCGCACGGGCGCCACGGAGCGAACCCCGGCGAGCAGGATCGGCCGCAGGCGATCGCCGCCGACGTGGTGATCGACGTCGATCTCAGCCGCGCCGCGGCGACGGACGATCTGAGCGACACGGTCGACTATGCGATGCTGCACGCGCACGTCGTAGCGCTCATCGAGACCCACTCGTACGCGTTGCTCGAGCGGCTCGGCGCGGTCATTCTCGAACACGTCATGGGCGATTCGCGGATCCGACGGGCCGAAGTGACCCTGGCCAAGCCGCAGTTACTCGCCGGCGCGACGCCCTCGGTTACGCTGGTGCGCGAGCGCTAGATGGCGCACGCATACATCGGCATCGGTTCGAACCTGGGCGACCCCGTCGTTCAGGTTCGGCGCGGTATCGAAAAGCTCCGCAGCTTCGGCCAGGTCCTCGCGGTGTCGTCGCTCTATCGCAGCCTGCCATGGGGGCCCGTTCAGGATCAGCCCGACTTCGTGAACGCCGTCATTCTGATTGAAACGCTGCGGGGGCCGCGCGAACTGCTGGCGGCGCTCAAAGCGGCGGAAGAGGAGCTCGGCCGCGAGCCGGGCGCGCGATGGGGCCCGCGCGCGATCGACTTCGACATCCTCACGTATGACGACATCGACTTCGACGACGGCACGCTGCGTATTCCGCACCCGCAACTGCGCGGGCGCGCATTCGTCCTCGTGCCGCTCGCTGAAATCGCGAGCGAATATGCTCCGCTGCTGGCCGGTCTTTCGAGCGAGGAACTGACCCGCGTCCGCCGCCTGTGAGCGCCGCTTCGACGATCGCCGTTATCAAGAAGCTGCATTGCGAGGATTGAGGTTCCCGCACGAGGGAGCCGCTCACGGATTTTCCATCCGTGGAAAATCCGCTGCTGCCTTCCTCGCCGCTCTCGCCCTCCTGGCTGCGCGGCTCGTTCAGAGCCTCCCTTGTGCGGGAGCCTCAATCCTCACAACACCTACGAAACGTGTTTGATCAGCGGATTGAGATCTTCGCCGTGGGTGACTTCGTAGAGCCGCTTGTGAATGAAGACGTCGAGCAGGAGCGGATCGACCTTGCCGCGCTGCGCAAACTCCTTCGATAGGATGTCGAGCGCGCGTTCCACCGGCATGCCCTTCTTGTAGGGGCGATCGGAGGCGGTCAGCGCGTCGAAGACGTCGCTGATCGTCATCATGCGGACCTGCGGTTTGATCGCCTCGCCTTTGAGTTTCCGCGGATAGCCGGTGCCGTCGAGATGCTCGTGATGTCCGTAGGCGATGTCGGGCACGTCGCGCCAGGGCGTCTCTTGCCACGGGATCTCGCGCAGGAAGAGGAACGACTGCGTGACGTGCTCCTGCATGCGGTCGCGCTCCTCGTTGGAGAGCGAGCCGCGCGGAATCGTGAGGTAGTCGTACTCCATCGGGTCGAGCATCGAGCGCGGACCGTCGATGTCGCGGTAGCGCAGCTCGAGCGCGCGTTGCAGGGAGTCTTCGGCGGTTTCAGCCACGACGTTGGGCTCGTTCGCCTGTTCGATCTTGAGCATCAACTCGCGAATCGCTTCGCGGTCCTCGGGCGTGCGCGCTTGTTCCATCGCGAGCAGGAAGCGCAGCCGGATCGTATCGAGGCGGCCGTCCGGCAGCTTCTTCGCTTTGGCGAAGATGTATTCGGGGACTGCGACCTTGCCGAAGTCGTGCAGCAGCGACGCATACCGCGCCTCGCGAATCTGTTCGACCGTGAAGTGCAAGCCGGCGAGCGGCCCCGACTCGATCGAATTGATCGCTTCGGCCTGCGCAACGGTGAGCGCTGCGACGCGCTCGGAGTGGCCCTGCGTCGACTTGTCGCGAACTTCGATCGCCTTGACCGAGGCGTGGACGAAGCGCTCGAAGAGATTTTGAATCGCATCGACCAGGCGCGCGTTTTCCATCGATACGGCCGCTTGCGACGCGAGCGAACTCAAGAGGCGCTCGTCGTGTTGGTCGTACGGGCGCACCACCTCTTCGGTGTGCGCCGGCGAGTCGAGTTCGAGTTCGAACTTCGGCTTGTGGTTGATGAGCTGAATGGCGCCGATCACGTGGCCGTTGAGGTTGCGCATCGGCACGCACAAGATCGACTTCGTGCGGTAATTGTTCTTATCGTCGAAACCGCGGTTGAAACGGAACGGCGCGGACTCGGGAATCATGTAGGCGTCGTCGATGCGCAGCGACTCGCCGGTGACCGCCACGTAGCCGGCAATCGACGTGGTCGAGAGCGGAAGGAGCGCGTCCATCAGCACGCCGTCGTCGGCCGGGCCGGTCTGAGCGACCGCAAAACGGAGGCGCTTCTGGTTGTCGTGCTCTTCGATGACGAACAGGCTGCCGGCATCGGAATCGGTCAGCTCGCGCGCCTTGCGTACGATCAGGCGTTGCAGCGTCGGCAGGTCGCGCTCGGACGAGAGCGCGCGACCGATTTCGAGCAGCTCCTCGCCTTCACGAGCCGTGCGCGACATCGCGCGCGCGGTCTCGACGCGCGCCGCGGTTCGAAGCGAGGCCATCAGGGCGGCGCTGGAGACCGGGGGGTGCATGATGGCGACCACTTCGGAGTCGTCCGCGATCCATGCGAGCGCCGAATGCTGCGGCGGCAGCACGACGATCGCGGTCGCGGGCGGGGCGCCGAGGGTCTTGAGGCCGCCACGCTCGCGCAGACGTTTGAAGTCGACCGCGTGAACGGACACGCCGACGTTCCCCAGGAGCAGTGGAAGTTCGCCTAGGTCCAGGTCGTGCGGGTACAGGACGAGGGTCGCCACAGAAACAGGTATTCTCGCTTACCTGCCAATGCCCGCTTCCTTAAGACCCTCGACGGCGACCCCCCGGAGCGCGGACGGGGCGAAGCCGGGCCGAGGGCGAAACGCTAGCGCTCATGTCCGACGAGCATCATCCCTCCGCGTTGACCGCCCGGGTCGCGGGCCTCGCCGAGCTTCTCGCGGGGACGGATCTGTTACGCCTGCGCATCGAGCGCGAGGGCGAAGCGATCGAACTGGGCCGGCGCACGCTCCACCGCGACGAAGTGCCCGACATGCCGGGCGACCTCTCGCAGATCGACGGTGCCCCGGCACGCCTCGAGGCGATCAAGTCCGACTTGGTCGGCATCTTTCACGCATCGCGTCCGGCGGTATCGGAGGGCGATCTGCTCGAAGGCGACCGGGAGCTTGGCTACATCGAAGCGCTCGGCATCCGCAACCCGGTGCGCAGCCTTGGCGCCGGACGTATCGTATCGATCAAACGGGCGGACGGCGAACCCGTGGAATACGGCGCCGTGCTCTTCGAACTCGACCGAGGGTAACGACCATCTTCAATAAAGTCTTAATCGCCAATCGCGGCGAGATCGCGCTCCGCATCAACCGCGCGTGCCAGGAACTGGGCGTTCGCACGGTGGCGGTCTTCTCCGAGGCCGATCGCGAATCGCTCCACGTCCGCCAAGCCGATGAGGCGTTTTGCGTCGGGCCCGGCCCGGTGCCGCGCTCGTACCTCAATATTCCCAACTTGATCTCGACCGCGCTCATCACCGGTTGCGATGCGGTGCATCCCGGGTATGGATTCCTCGCCGAGAACGCGCGGTTCGCCGAAATCTGCGCCGACCACGGGCTCACCTTCATCGGGCCGAAGCCGACGGTGATCACGGCGATGGGCGACAAGGCGACGGCCAAGCGCGTGATGGCCGATGCCGGCGTCGCGACCACGCCCGGCACCGATATTCTGGATTCGGTCGACGAAGCTAAAGCGGCCGCGCAGAAGATCGGCTACCCCGTCCTGCTCAAAGCGACGGCCGGCGGCGGCGGCAAAGGCATGCGCGTCGTCGAGAGCGCGGCCGAAATGGAACGCGCGTACGCGAGCGCGACGGCCGAAGCCGAGGCCAGCTTCAAAGACGGCCGCGTGTACATGGAAAAGCTCATCCGCAATCCGCGCCACATCGAAGTGCAGGTCCTCGCCGATGAATTCGGCACGGTCGTAACGATGGGCGAACGCGACTGCTCGGTGCAGAAACCGTCGCATCAGAAGCTGATCGAAGAGTCGCCGGCGCCCCACCTCACCGAGCGCGTGCGCGCCAGTCTTTTCGAAATGGCGTCGCGCGCGTGCAAGCACGTCGGCTACACCAACGCCGGGACGCTCGAGTTTCTGGTGGCCGGCGAAGACGTCTACTTCATGGAGATGAACACGCGCATCCAGGTCGAGCATCCGGTGACCGAGATGGTATACAGCGTCGACCTGGTGAAGGAACAGATTCGTATCGCCGCCGGCGAACCGCTCGGCTACACGCAGAAGGATCTGCAGTTGCGCGGGCATGCGATCGAGTGCCGAATCAACGCCGAAGATCCGCGCAACAACTTCTCCCCGCAGGCGGGCACCCTCTCGAAGGTCGTCTTTCCGGGCGGCCCGGGTATTCGCGTCGATACGCACGTCTACTCCGGCGCGATGGTTCCGCCGTACTACGACTCGATGCTCGCGAAGGTCATCGCGTTCGGCGCCAGCCGTGAAGCCGCAATCGCCCGTATGGAACGCGCGCTTCGCGAGACCGTCATCGAAGGCGTCAACACGACGATCGCGCAGTGCTTGGAGATCCTGGCAACGCCGCGATTCCGCGAGGGGCGCTACGACATCGGCTTCTTGCCCGCATTGCTCTTGGCGGAGGCCGCAGGGGCCACAGGTTCGCGGTAGCCATGAACTCTTCACGCCGCCATGGGCGCGAGCAAGCGCTGCAGACCCTCTATGCCGTCGTGGTCGGGCACCAGGAGCCGGCCGAGGCGTTCACCGAGGTCGTCGGCGACTCGGCCGAGAGCGAGTACCGCACGTTCGTGCGCGATCTCGTCTACGGCACGCTCGACTACTCGGCACAGGCCGACGCGGAGATCGCTCCGCTGCTCGAAGGATGGACCCTCGAACGTTTGCCCACGATCGATCGTTTGCTCTTACAGATGGGCGTATTCGAACTGCGTAAACGTCCGCAGACCCCTGCGGCGGTCGTGATCAACGAAGCGGTCGAACTCGCCAAGCGTTTTTCGACGGAAGACTCCAACCGGTACATCAACGGCGTGCTCAATGCAATCGCGCAAGACCCGACTCGCTCGTAAGAAGAAGAAGCCCGCGGGCCCCGGCTGGCTGCGCGGCATGCTGGTCGCCCTGCTGCTGATCGTGCTGTTCGGCGCCGGCACGATCGCCGGCATCGTCGCGGCGTACTCGCGCAATCTTCCCGACATCAGCCGCATGGCCGATTACCAGCCGGCCAGCTCGACGCGCATCTTTGCGCGCGACGGCACGCTGCTTGCGTCGGTCTACAAGGAAAACCGGGTCTGGGTGCCGCTTTCGCGCATCCCGCCGGTCGTGCAAGAGGCCGTGATCGCGAACGAAGATCACAATTTCTACTCCCACCACGGGGTCGATTTCGGCGGCATCGCGCGCGCTGCGTGGGCCGATCTGAATCACGAACAGTTCCAGGGCGCTTCGACGATCACGCAGCAGCTCGCGCGCAAACTCTTTCTCAACGATCAGGTGTCGATCTCGCGAAAGATCCAAGAGGCGCTGCTTGCGATCGAGATCGAGCGCTACTACACCAAAGACGAGATCCTCGAGCGCTACCTGAACATGGTCTACCTGGGTTCGGGGGCGTACGGCGTCGATGCCGCCGCGCACACGTACTTCGGTGAGAACGTCGATAAGCTGAATCTGCAGCAGGCGGCGCTGCTCGCCGGCGTCATCGCTGCGCCCTCGGACTATTCGCCGTTCGTGAATCTCGATCTCGCGCGCGAGCGCCAGCATCACGTGCTCGATCGTATGGTGGAGAGCGGTTACGTGACGCAGGCCCAAGCCGACGCGGCCAAGGTCGCCTCGCTGGGGCTCACGTCGCAGCGCGCGCCCGGCCTGCAGGGGTATCTCTATCCGTATTACACGACCTACGTGATCGCGCAGCTCGAAAAGCTCTTCGGCAAACAGGCGGTTGAGGAAGGCGGCCTGCAAGTCTACACCGCGCTCGACCGGCGGATGCAGCAGGCGGCGGAAGAAGCCGTCTCGTGGGGCGTGGAGCGCGCGGGGGCGGAAGGCATCGGCGCCAACGAGGCCGCGCTGGTCGCGATCAGGCCGCAGACCGGCGAGATCGTGGCGATGGTCGGCGGGTCGCACTTCTCGCTCGACAATCAATTCAACCGCGCCTGGCAAGCACACCGTCAGCCCGGCTCGTCGTTCAAGGTCTACGTGTATACCGCAGCGATCGACTCCGGCATACCTCCGAACACGGTCATCGACGACACTGCGGTCGGCTATCCGATGGGCGACGGCACGACCTGGTATCCCAAGGACGACGACAACCGCTATCTCGGCGCGATCACGCTGCGCTACGCACTCGCGCAATCGCGTAACATCGTCGCGGTGAAGCTCGCCGAACGGATCGGTCTCGATAAGGTGATCGACTACGCGCACCGGATGGGCGTGACCGCACCGCTCGAGGCCAATCTCTCGCTGGCATTGGGGTCGTCGGTGGTCTCACCGCTCGACCAGGCGAGCGGATATTCGACGCTGGCCAACGCCGGCGTACACATCGACCCCTCGGCGTTGCGCCTGGTGCGCGACTCGCTCGGCAACGTCGTCCTCGACAACCAGTATCCGCAGGCGCAGGAAGTGGTGAGCGCGGGAACCGCGTACCTCATGACCTCGATGCTCGAAGACGTCATCAATCACGGCACCGGATACCCGAACGCCATCATCGGCCGCCCTGCAGCGGGCAAGACCGGCACGACCTCGGATTTTCGCGATGCGTGGTTCGTCGGCTATACGCCCGACCTGGTCGCCGCGGTCTGGCTGGGCAACGACGATTACACGCGCATGAACGAATCGTTCGGCGGCAACATCCCGGCACGCATCTGGGCTCGGTTCATGCGCGCCGCGCTGGACGGAAGCCCGAAGCGTGACTTTACCTTCCCTTCGGATGAGGTGGTGAAGCTCGCCGGCTGCGGACGCAGCACCGACCTCTACCTCACGGGAACGCAACCGGTCTCCGGGTGCGGGTACGTGAAAGCCGACGACACGCCCGCGCCGGCCGACGTTCCATCGCTCGAACCCTCGCCGCGCGAGACGACCTCGGTGCAGGCCACGCCGCCGCCGGAGACGCCGCTTCCCGCCGACAGCATCGCGCCCGTTGCCAGCGCGGCGCCGAGCGCCGCCGCAAGCGCGCGGCCGCACGCACGGCCGTGATGGAGGACCGTCGCGTCGAGGGCGTGAGCCGCGTGGTCGGCTACCTTCGGCGCGTCATCGAAGAGAACAAGGCGCTCAAGCAGATCGCGGTGCGCGGCGAGGTGACGGGCCTGAGCCGTAACAACGGCCGCATCTACTTCGCCCTACGCGAGGGCACCGATCAGCTCAACTGCGTCGTTTGGGTGGAACCCGCACGCACGCTGCCGGCGTTCGGCGACGGCGACGAGGTGATCGTGCGCGGCGACTTCGGCACGTATGCGGCGCGCAGCGTCTATCAGCTCTCGGTGACCGCGCTCGAGCTCACCGGCATCGGCCAGCTCTACGCGCAGGTCGAAGCGTTGCGCAAACGGCTCGACGCCGAGGGACTCTTTGCCTCCGAACGCAAGCGGCCGCTGCCGCGCTTCCCGCAGCGCGTCGCGCTGATCTCGGCGCGCGGCAAAGGAGCCGAGGATTTTCTCACGACGATCGCGCGCCGCGCGCCGCACATCGCCGTCGATTTCGTTGAGACGCGCGTGCAGGGCGACGGCGCGCACTTGGAGATCGCCGACGCGATCGACGAAGCCGCGCGGCGCCCGGTCGACCTGATCGTCGTCGCTCGCGGCGGCGGTTCATACGAAGATCTCTTTCCATTCAACCTGGAACCGGTCGTGCGCGCGATCGTTCGTTCGCGATTGCCCGTCATGACGGCGATCGGACATACCGGCGATCGTCATCTCGCCGACGAGGCGGCCGACAAGACCGTCGAGACGCCGTCGAACGCGGCGCAGTATTTCGGCGAACTTCGCGACTGGCATCTGCGGCGAGTGGAACGCCTGGCGGGCCAGCTCGACCTTCGCGTGCGCGCGTTGCTCGGCGGCGCGGCGCAGCGGCTCGACGGCGCCGCGCTCTCGCTCGGCCGCCGAGCGCGTGATCTGGTCGCCGCCCGCCGCGATCGCCTCGCCGCACTCGAGCGGCGTCTACAGGCGCGCACGCCCGCCGCGCAGCTTGCCGAACGTGGACTTCGGCTTGCCGGCGCGGCCGCGCGTTTGCGCGCGACCGCACCGCGAATCACCGATCCGAAGCGCGCGCGTGCTGCCGCGGCGACGCAGCGGCTCGAGGCCGGCTGGCGATTGGTGCTCGGCAACCTGCGGCAACGGCGGCTGCTGCTCGACGCGCGTCTGAGCGCGCTCGACCCGCATGCGCCGCTTGCGCGCGGCTTCGCCCTCGTGTTTGCGGAGGGCCGTCTCGTGCGCGATGCCTCGAGCGTCGCCGCCGGAACCGAGATTACGGCCAAGCTTGCCCGCGGGACGCTCCGCGCTCGCGTGGAAGGGAGCAGCGATGACTGAACGCACGCCCGGTGAATTCGAAACCAAGGTCGTTCGTCTGGAAGCGATCGTCCGGCAACTGGAAACCGGTGACGTTCCGCTCGACGAAGCGGTCGCGCTCTTTCAGGAAGGCAAAGTGCTTTCCGCCGAATGCGAAGCGCTGCTCAAGAGCGCTCAAGAGAGCGTGGAGCGCGCGATGAACGAACAATCCAAAGGCTAGCGTGAACCGGCGCCTCGACGACGTCGTTTCCGCCCAAATCGGCACGACTCGCTCGCAAGCGCGCAGCTTGATCATGGAAGGGCGCGTGCGCGTCAACGGCGTGCGTGCCGTCAAGGCCGGTCAGCACGTGGCGCTCGATGCCACCGTCGAGGTCGACGAGCCGCGCCGGTTCGTCAGCCGCGGCGGGGAGAAGCTCGATGCCGCGCTTGCGGCGTTCGCGATCGATCCCGCGGGGATGCACGCCCTCGACGTTGGCGCCTCGACCGGCGGCTTTACCGACTGTCTGCTCACCCGCGGAGCGGCTGCCGTAACGGCGGTCGACGTCGGCTACGGTCAGTTGGATTGGCGGTTGCGTAACGATCCGCGCGTTACCGTGCTGGAGCGGACGAACTTTCGCCACCTCGCCGCCGACGCGTTTGCGCGACCGTTCGATCTCATCGTCATCGACACGTCGTTCATTTCGCTGCGGACGATCTTGGCTCGCGCCGTTCGGGACCTTCGCGACGGCGGCACCATCGTTGCGCTGGTCAAGCCGCAGTTCGAAGCGGGTCGCGACCGGCTCGGCCGCGGCGGCGTCGTCCGCGATCCGGCGGTCCATGCGGCGGTACTGCGCGAGGTGCGCGACGCGGCCGACGCGCTCGGGTTGACGATGCGCGATCTCATCGCCTCGCCGCTCGTTGGTCCGGCGGGGAACCGGGAGTTTCTCGCGCGCTTCGAACGCGAAGGCGATCGGATCGGCGACGAGCGGATAGCCGCCGTCGTCGGCGAAGGGGCCGGGAATGAATAAGCTCGTGCTGGAGACGAAGCAGATCACGCTGTATGTCGATGTCGCCCGCGATCGCGCGCGTTCGCTTGCGGCCGATATTGCGTCGCTCTTTCACGCGCGAGGGTACGCGGTCGCGATTTGGAAGGGCCAGGAGGCGATCGCACAGCTCGCCACGCCGGGCGCGCAGGCCCACGACGGCGGTTTGTTCATTACGGTCGGCGGCGACGGAACGCTGCTGCGCGCGGCGCGCGTGGCAACTGCGATGGGCTCGCCGTTGCTCGGTATCAACACCGGGCGGCTCGGTTTTCTGACCGAACTCGATCATCCCGATCCGCGCATCGACCGGCTGCCGGATCTGATCGAAGCGGGGCTCGTCATCGAAGAGCGCCTCGCGCTCGAAGCGCAGTTCCAAGAGCGCACGTTTTTCGCGCTCAACGACGTCGTGGTGCGCAAGGGCGACGTCTCGCGGATCGTTCCGTTTGATCTGCGGCTCGACAAGGAGCGCATCGCGCAGATTCCGGCCGACGGGATCTGCATCTCGACGCCGACCGGCTCCACGGCCTATTTCCTCTCCGCGGGCGGATCGATCATCTCGCCGCGCGTCGATGCGTTCGGCATCGTTCCGCTGTTGCCGCACACGCTCTTCTCGCGGCCGCTGATCGTGCCGTCCGACTCGGAGATCGAGATCACGTGCGACTCCGAGATCGCGCACGCGCATCTCGAATGCGACGGCGACGTGCTCGCCGAGCTCGGCCCCGACACCGTCGTGCGGGTTCGGCGTCACCCGACCAAGGTGCGTTTTGCGCGCCTTGCGCCGCTGCGCTTTTTCGAGCGCCTCGAGGAAAAGATGCGCTGGGGTGTTTCCATTCGGGCGCTTTCCCGGTAACGTACGCTTCGCACGATGCTGCGGCGTTTACTCATCGAGAACTACGGTCTCATCGAACGGGCGGAGATCGCGTTTGCCGAAGGTGCGACGATCTTCACCGGCGAGACCGGCTCGGGAAAGACCATGATCCTGGGCGCGCTCGCGTTCGCGCTCGGAGCCCGCGCCAGTGCCGACGCGGTCCGTCGCGGCGCCGCGCGCGCGGCCGTGACGCTGACGTTCGAGCCCGATGCCGCGCTGCGCGAACGCTTTGCCGCCGACGGTTTCGACGTCGATGAGGGCGAGGAGGCGTCGTTCGCTCGCGAGGTGACGGATGCCGGAAAATCTTCGATGCGCGTGAACGGCCGCGCCGCGACCGCCGGATATGCCCGGGAACTTGCCCCGCTGGTGGCCGAAATCGTCGGTCAGCACGAGGCGCAGCGTTTGCTTGCGCCCGCCTACCACCTCGAACTGCTCGATCGTTTCGGCGGAGCGGACGCATGCCTCGCGCGGGCGGAGGTGCGTGAGGCGTATGAACGCGCCGCGCGGGCGTCGCGTGCCGTGGCGGAACTGGCCGGCGACGAGCGCCGCGCGCTCGAACGCTATGAAGACGCGCGCTTTGCCGCCGATGAGATCGCGTCGGCGCAGCCGGAGCCGGGCGAGGACGAGCGGCTTACCCGGCGGCGACGGCTGCTCGACAACGTCGAGCACGTTGCGGCGGCGCTGCGCATCGCTCACGACGCGCTGGCGGGCGATGAGGCAAGCGCGTCGAGCGCGCTCGGTGCAGCGGGCGTCGCGCTGGGCGGGATCGCCTCGATGAGCGCGGAGCTTGCGGCCATGGCTGAACAGGCCGCGGTGTTTCAGGATGAAGCGCGCGAACTGGCGGTCAAGATCGCGCGCGAACTCGACCGCACCGAGTTCGATCCCGCCGAACTGGAGACGATCAACGCCAGACTCGACGTGCTCGACCGCGTCAAGCGAAAATACGGAGGCTCGATCGAGGCCGTACTCGCGCACCGAGCGAGCGCGCAAGAGATCGTGCGCAGCTACGAAGCGCGTGACGAGCGCGCGGCCGAACTGGCCGCCGAAGCGGCGGAAGCACGCCGGAGCCTGGAGCTCGCGGCGGCATCGCTGACCTCGATCAGAGTGCGGGAGGCGGCGCGCCTGTGCGCGGCCGTCCAAGCGGAGTTTGCCGACCTGGCGCTCGCGTCGGGGCGCTTGGACGTTGCCCTCGAACGCCGCGACGACATCGCGCCGGATGGTGCCGACGCGGTGGAGCTGCTCTTTGCGGCCAACGCGGGCGAGCCGCTGCGGCCGCTCGCGCGGGTCGCGTCGGGCGGGGAGCTCTCGCGCGTGCTGCTCGCGCTCGTGGTCGCGCTCGCGGGGGCGCGCGCGCCGACGGCACTGGTCTTCGATGAGATCGATGCGGGCATCGGCGGTGCGACGGCGACGGCGGTCGGCGCGCGACTCGGGCGCTTGGCAAGAGCGGGACAACTGCTCTGCGTGACGCATCTCGCGCAGCTTGCCACCTGGGCCGATCGCCATTACGTGCTCGAAAAGCACGAACGCGACGGCGCTACGACGATTGCCCTTCGCGAGATCGCCGGTGACGAGGCGCGCGCGGCCGAGCTTGCGCGGATGCTTTCGGGCGAAGCCCACGAGGCTGCGCTCGAACACGCGCGAACGCTCCTGCGCGTCGCGGGGGCGCGATGAAGCGCCGCGTCTCGCTCACGAATCTCGATAAGGTCTTCTTCCCGCAGATCGGCGCGACCAAGGGCGACCTGCTCGCCTACTACGAAGGAATCGCGCCGTATCTGTTACCGCACCTGAAGAATCGCCCGATGGTAATGAAGCGCTATCCCAACGGGGCGGGCGGCGAGTTCTTTTTCATGAAGCGTGCGCCCGACCCGCACCCGGATTGGCTGGAGCTCTGCCGTGTGGAGCACTCCGGCGGCAAGATCATCGAGTTTCCGATGGTCAACGACCTCGACTCGCTGCTTTGGATCGTCAACCTCGGTTGCATCGATCTGAATCAGTGGTACGCGACCTGCGACGATCTCGACCGGCCGGACTACGTCCACTTCGATCTCGATCCCGGGACGGCGACGTTCTCCGATGTGCTCGACGTTGCGCTGCTCGTGCGCGACGGCCTCGCGGCCCTCGGAATGAGGAGCTATCCGAAAACCTCGGGTTCCCAGGGGCTTCACGTCTACGTTCCGATCGTACGCGGGCCCACGCACAAGCAGGTGTGGGCGTTCGCCAAAGAGTTCGCGCGGGCGCTCGCGCACCACGCGCCGGAGATGACCACGATCGAATATCGCAAAGACAAGCGCCCGCACGGCCGTGTGCTCGTGGACTACAACCAGAACCGTTGGGGCTCGACCCTGGCGTCGGTCTACTCCGTGCGGCCCACGCCGCGCGCGAGCGTGTCCGCACCGCTGACCTGGGATGAGGTTGAAGCGGGCGTCGCCATCGAGGACTTCCGGATCGACAACATGCTCGAGCGCGTCGGCCGGGCAGGCGACCTCTGGAAACCGCTCGTTGCCAAGCGCGGACGCTTCGACCTCCAGAAGTTCACGAGTCCTTCACCGTAACCGCAAGGGGCGGCCGTATTCTGGTGCGTGAGGAGGGCTGCATGCTCGGTGAATTAAACGCGCGCGAGGTCGAAGCGCTCTTGCGCCGGAACGTGATCGGTCGTATCGGTGTCCACGCCTTCGGCCGCACGTACGTCGTGCCGGTGACCTACGTCTACGACGGCAATGCGGTGTTCGGGCACTCGCGCGAGGGGATGAAGATGCACATGATGCGCGAGAACCCGCATGTCTGCTTCGAGGTCGACCATATGGACGGAATGTCGAATTGGGAGAGCGTGATCGCCTGGGGCACGTTCGAGGAGTTGCACGGCGAACGGGCCGGCGTCGCGCTCGAACTGCTTCGCGAACAGCTCGAGCCGAAGATCGGCGGGCCTCCGGGGCGCTCCGCGCATCCGACGCCCGACCAGCCGGCGGCGCTGCTCTACCGCATCACGCTCGACGAAAAGACCGGCCGCTTCGAACGGCGGCTGTAGCCGTGTCGTTGCTGCGTGCGACCACTATCGTCGACTGCCCGTTTGCCGGCGCCATCGAACGCCTCGGTGAAGCGCTGGGCGAGCACGCGCAGTTCGACGTCTCGCCGTTCCCGCCGCTCGCCGAGACCGTACACGTGGGCTGGGCGGTGATCGACGACGTTCGCGACGAAGCGCGCACGCACGACGCGATCTCGCTGCATTGGACGCCGGAGCACGGCAGGTACTTGCCGCGATTCCACGGCAGCGTAACGGTTCGTCCGTATTATCGGCGCACCCACATGCGGCTCTCCGGCGACTACGAGCCGCCGTTCGGCGCCGCCGGGCGTATCTTCGATCGCGTCATCGGCCGCGTGCTCGCGTGGATGACGATTCGCCGAGTCCTACGCGTGCTCAAAGCCTGGACCGAAGAACGCAACCGCGCGTATCGCGCGCAGATCGCCTATCAGGACGAGCGGCACGTCGATTAGTGGAGGAAGTGGAAAATCTCCACGTCGTAGTATACGCGCCCTCTGCTCGTGACGCCGGTTGAGATATCGACCGCCGTGCTCGTCGACGAGTTGTCCCAGCGGTAGTCCTCGGTGAGCAGATACTTGGGGTCGGTGGTGGCCGTAAATCCGTAGGGGAGCGCGGCCGCGACGATCGAGCGGACGAGCTCCTTCGAAGCATCCGGCGGCCCGCCCAAGGGCACGGTCTTGGCCTCGAAGACCCACTTCGCGCGGTCGTAGTTGAGCAACCCGCTGATCTCGCAGTCGCTCATTCCGGTGAACGCGATCGAGCAATCGTAGAACTCGGCGTCGCCGGCTTTCGAGTTCTTCGTGTCTTCCTTGCCGCGCAGCGTCGTGAAGTTGTCGGTTGACGCCGCGGTGCCGAGTTTGACGAAGCTCGTCACCCCGGTCGTGAGGTCGTCGCGTTCCGCCTGCGTGATGACCGTCGGCTTGACCGTATGCACCGGTTTCGCAAGATCGTGCCCCACCCCGATGCTGAAGCCGGGGATGTCGTCGTTATCGCTGCGATCGAACGTCTTGACGTACACCCAGACGCCGTTCGGCTTCTCCCAATCCAGCACGGTCTGATTGTCGCGAACCGAGCGCGTCAGCTTGAAACCTTTGAGCACGGGCGTGAGCTCCGCGAGCACGTCGTTGACGACGTGCTCGTCGCTGTCGGTCTTATCGTAGAGCCATCGCCAGCGCACCGCCCACGTCTCCGTGCTCTGGCCGTCGGCGTAGTCGTCCTCGATGTGGCAGGGGCGGCATTGCGCTGCGAACGCCGGCGTCGAATCGTACATGTCGTAGCTGTAGTCGTCGCCGTTCTTATTCTTGCGGCCGCGAATCGCCGCGAAATTGGTCGGCGCTTGCGCCACGAGAAACGCCACGCGCTTCTGCAGCGCGTGCGGCGCCGTCGGCGTGGCCTTCGGGGCCGGGGATGCCGCCACGAGCGCGGTGGTGAGGAGCAGTGCGGCGAGGAGGCGGGTCGCGCGCATGGGTACCCCCTTACGGGATCTGATGGATCTTCAGGACGTTCGTTCCCCCTGCGCCTACCGGCATCCCGGTGGTAAACGCGATCAGATCTTTGGAATGCACCAGGCCGGCCTGCGTCATCACCTGCTCGACCATGTAGAGCAGCACGTCGATCGAGCTGTAGCGGTCGATCAGCAGCGATTCGGTGCCCCAGATGAGGGCCAGCCGCTGCGCGACCGCCGTGTTCGGCGTGAGCGCGACGATCCGCGCGCGCGGGCGAAACGCGGCGATGTGGTGGGCGGTGTTGCCCGTCGTCGTTCCGGTGACGATGAACGGGATGATCAATTCGTCGCTCGCGCGGGTGGCGGCCTCGGCGATGGAGGTCGCGATCGTCGGGCTCACACCGGCCAGACGCCGATCGCGCAGCATGGCGTGCGGGTAGTTCTTCTCGACCTCCCGGGCGATCTCGGCCATCGTGCGCACCGCGTCGATCGGATATTGCCCGCGCGCGGTTTCGCCGGAGAGCATCACGGCGTCGGTGCCGTCCAGGATCGCGTTCGCAACGTCGGTCACCTCGGCGCGCGTCGGTTTGGAGTTGAACGTCATCGACTCGAGCATCTGGGTCGCGGTCACGACCGGCTTGCTCGCGCGGTTGCACTTCGCGATGATCGACTTTTGGACGAGCGGCACTTGCTCGAGCGGAATCTCGATGCCGAGATCGCCGCGCGCGACCATGATGCCGTCGGCGGCGTCGATGATGTTGTCGAGGTCTTCCAGCGCCTCGTGCTTCTCGATCTTCGCGAGCACGGGAACGTTCCGGCCGCGATCGGCCATGAACGCCTTGACGCGATTGATGTCGTCGGCGGAGCGCACGAACGATACCGCGACGTAGTCGACGTCGTGTTCGAGCCCGAACGCAAGATACTCGAAATCGCGTTCGGTCACCGAGTTGATGTTGAGCGACCCGTCGGGGTAATTGATTCCCTGCTGCGAACGCAGGTCGCCGCCGAACTCCACGGTCGTCGCGATCGTGGTTGCCGTTTTACCCGTGATGCGCAGCGTGATCTGGCCGTCCTGCAGGTAGATGCGCTTGCCGACCGTGACGTCGCGCGGCAGGTCCTTGTATTGCACGCCGACTCGCTGCGTATCGCCGATGACCTCTTCGGTCGTCAGCACGAAGGTTTGGCCCCGCTCCAGATGGATCGACTCGACGCCGTCCGCCAGTTTGCCCGTTCGCACCTTCGGACCCGGAAGATCCTGCAGTACGGCCGTGTGCAGGCCGAGTTCGGCGGAGATCTTGCGCGCATTTTCGATCACGGCCGCGTGATCGGCGGGCGTACCGTGCGAGAAGTTCAAACGAAGCACGTTTGCGCCGGCGAGAAATAGCGAGCGCATGATTGCCGGGTCCCGCGATGCGGGCCCGATGGTGGCGACGATCTTCGTTCGTTTCGGTAGCACGGTATCCATGACGCCATGCCATGCGTCCCGCTTGCGGCAGGCTCCTGCGCTTCGTTAAGCGCATTAACGCCGAGCATGAAGCTGCGGCGCGATCCGCGTGACCGACGCTACGGAGAACGACTCGCGGGCAGCTACCTGGTGTCGCTGCTCTTTCATCTGTTGCTCGCGGTGTTGCTGTTTTCGATTGCGACGACGTCGTCGCAAGAAGGCGCGTCGGAGAGCTCGCCGGGCGGGTCGCTCGTTACGCTCGAACAGCGCGTACCCGCGGTTGCCGTCAATCCGGCGCCGGCGCAACAAGCCGCGCCCGAGCCGCACGCACCGGTTATCGCGCCGGTCCGCCACGCGACG
>Ga0326727_10008997_pt1 | contig 24939 bp, 24 predicted proteins | sample MB2enrmetagenome_FD_207643 | JGI IMG/M metagenome (GOLD analysis project Ga0326727, IMG submission 207643) | Lab enriched peat soil microbial communities from McLean, Ithaca, NY, United States - MB29MY | ecosystem: Environmental > Terrestrial > Soil > Wetlands > Peat | place: USA: New York... | reverse complement strand
ACGGCGCAATTGGATGAGCCATCGCGCGGTGCGCTGATTACCGTGAGCGAAGACAGGATTCATACTGCCGTAGCAGCATACCCGATCGCGGCTCTATGTCGAATTAATTATGCGCGGCTATATAGTAGAGATCGATGACATCAACGCCTAGCCGAAACAGACTGCCGTCGCACGCCGACTTCACATACTTTGGATGGCCGTTGACGCGGATGAATTTGCCTTGTTCACCGCGCACATTGCCGAACTTGGTCGCAAGGAATACTTCAGCGCGGCGATCTTTGATGGCTTGGCCGACGAGGCGTTCGTTCTTGCCGCAGCCGTAGACGTCGGCGGTATCGAGGAAGTTGATTCCAAAATCCAGCGCCCGATGAATGGTCGCGATGGATCCGGCGTCGTCAGGCGTCCCGTAGAACTCGGACATGCCCATACAGCCGAGACCAAGGGCAGAAACCTGCGGGCCGTTGTTGCCAAGTTGTCTTGTTTTCATCGAAGATGACCTCCTGAACTGTTCAAACGCAACTATAGCACAGGCGCGGCGTATGCGGATAATGCCGAGGTATGGCGGAGTTTGGGAGACCAGTATCCGAATCTCTTGGGACAAAGTGAAAGTGTTTGGCGGCAACCAACCGCAGCTCACACCTTTGACGCGCCGGAACCAGCTCAATTTCTGAGGTGTTTGGCGAGATTTAGTACGCTCTCTTGGCCAATGAGCTATGGGCGCATCGCCCCAGAAGGTGCGCCAAGGTAGCAAACCGACGGGAAGCCCGCAAGCATCCTCTCACCGGGTTTTGAAACCGGAAATCTTCCGTGATGCGATTCGCCAGCAATCACTGCGACTGGCTCATGAGTGACTGCACCAACGCGACCGCGTCCTTCACAGCGTCGCGGATCTCGGCGTCGGGATCGTTCGATAGCGATTGCAGGATCGGCAGCCCTCGCTGCGGCGACTCAAGATCGGTCAGCGCGTCAATCGCCGCTTCGCGCACATCCTTCGGTTGGTCGGCGCCAACGGCCGCAGACAGAATGGCGAGCTTCTGGTCATCCTGATTGTCAATGTCAGCCAGCAGACTCAGCACTTCCGTCTTCAGTTCGGTATCATTCTCCGAGGCAAAAATACGGCCCAGGGCAGGGATCGCTTCGGGTGTTCCCACGTCGCTGATCTTGTAGATCAGTTCGGCGCGCGCGGAAAAGTCGGCGTTGGTCAGGTACTCGGCTTCAAAATGGGCAATCTGTGTCGCGGGCGGCAACTCGGTCTGTGGGTTGGCGGCTTGCGGCACTGCCACACCCTCAAGGGAGGTGTCCCCAAGCGCGGATGCAGAGGAGCGGGATGGCGTCTTCGCTTTTGTCACCGACTGAGTTCGGGGCGGTGATGCGGTCTTTCCTAGTTCGAGATTGGGGGATGTCTGAGGCGTTTCCTCGGATGAGGGTTTCGAGCAGCCGACCAACGCTGCCATCGTCAAGCTTGCAACCAGCAGTTTCAAAAACGAATTTATTCTCTGCATATTCTGCCTTTCGAGTCAACATAGCATACAGGTTGCAGGCCAACTCGTCCAGCATGATAGAAAAGCCGGTTCGGAGATTGTTGAGATGCCGCCAATGGGCCGACTCCGATTTGGATCCGCCGCGCTGAGCCTGTCGACGGGCATGATCCAGAATGCCCAGCCGGTGTTTCCGTGGGTGCGCCTGACACGCCCAGCGGGGGATCAACGACGGTGAAAGCGCGACGAGGGCAACTCCTTCATGGTGTTGCCTCTGGCATCGCGCAGCCATGTTCTTTTCGTGCCGCTTCCTCGGCGCGCCTTGCAGCGGCCTCCATTCCGGCGGCGCGGAGGTTGCGAATGAGCCGGCGATACGCCTCGCAAATCTGCTCGCGCACGAGCGGCGACTGTACGTTGAGTCGGCGTTGGCCGCCCACGACGATGATCGCGTCGTTCGCACCGTCGTGGATGGCGTAAAACTCAAAAAGATTGCGCCAGAACTCCTGATTGTTGTTGTCGAGGAGCAATGCCTGCAACAGACAGATCGCCGCCTCGCTCGTCCGACCGAGTCCAGCATTCGCCAGCCCGGCACCGAAGTAGGCGTTCGGTTCTCCCGGCGTAATCCGCTGCATGCGCATAAAGGCGGCGACGGACGGCTCGTACGCGCCAAGCCGGAGGTTGGCAAGACCGAGGGCGGCGTAGATGTGATAGTCGCCCATGCGTTCGAATTCCTCTGCTGAGCGCCCTTGCTGAGCCAGTTTCGTGGCGAGTTCCTTCCATACGGCTTGCTCGACCGCTGCGGCATGATTGAGAAACCCGACGCCCCGCTGGTACAGCGCGATTCGTTGGGCGACCGGCGCACCCGCGCGTGCGAGTGCCTCTGCCTTTTCCACATAATAACCTCCGAGATCCGCGTAGATGCCATAATTCTGTTGTGTGAGACGCAATGGCTTTTGTTCCATGATCGCCCGCGCGCGTTCAGCAATGGCGATGACTTCATCAATGTTTTTCCGCTGCGGGTCGATTTCATGAAGGGCTTTCGCATAGGACTTGTGGGTCTTGAAACTTTCGGGGCAGACTTCGACCGCGCTGCGCCAGATGTGGAGACTGTCCACCCAGTCGAAGTTGCGCACAAACGTCCGCGCGCCGTACGCGATGAGCACCACCGCCGACAGCGCGTGCCACTGCTTCAGCACAGCCCGCGCTGCCAGAACGATGCAACCAGCGAACCCAATCAGCGGCAGGTACGCATAACGCTCGCCCATGATGTTGCCGATGAGGACAACGAGATTTGAGGTCGGCAACATCGTCGCGAACGAGAAAGCGATCAGGAAAAGCAATGCCTTGTTCCGTCGAAACGCCCGCACTGCCACCACACCGATTGCCGCCAGCGCGATCAAACTGGCCAGCATCTGCCAATCCCACGCCCTGACGGGAATCTCGTTATAGGAGTAATCGCAGGACAGCTTTTGCGGCCACGCCATCAACCATAGATAGCGTCCCAAGACCTTCACTGCCGTCAGCCTTGTCGTCAAGAAATCTGCACCGACCAGCGGATTGTCCGCGAACGGAAACTCCGGCGGGATCGAATGCGCGAATACAACGATCCGGGCCGCCCAGAATGCCAGATACGCCGGGGCGAGCGCGACCACCGCGCGCCAGCTTCCGAGCACCTGCCGTGGACGGAACACCAAGTCGTACAAAGCGATCACCGCCATGATGGCCACGGCGTTTTCCTTCGAAAATAAACCGAGCACCGCAGCAAAACTCATCGCCACCAACCACGACGTTCTCCGCCAACCGCTGCTTTCCGTGCTGCGGATGTAACAGAGCAACCCCGCGAGCACCGAGGCGGTGGCCAGTAGATCGGTGCGCCCGATAACGTTCGTGACAACGTCCGTGGCGATCGGGTGCAGCGCGAACAAAGCCGCGCCTAAGAACGCCGTCGTTCTCCCACCGAAGAGACGAGCGAACAACAAGAAGACCAGCGCAGCATTGAGCCACTGCAACAGGAAATTGATGCAGTGGTACCCGAATGGCTGGTCGCCGTTACCCAGCAGCGTGTAATTGAACCAATACGACAGCGTCGCCAGCGGCCGGTACACGCCGACGGCCGCTGTCGGCCACCAGTACTCCTTCATGAAGATCAGACGGAGATTGCCAGGCGATGCCTCGCGCAGGCGCGGGTCACCCACGATCAGGGCCTGATTGTCGATGACCATCCCGCAGTGGAAGGAGTCCGAATACGCAAATAACACCAACGCGCCCAAGGCGCCGATCAAAACAGCGTTGGCTCGTCCGCCGTTCAAGTTCACTTACCGCGGTTCCATGAAACGCAGGGTAATCCCGTCGAGTTCGGCCTTGGTGTCGCTGCGCGAAAGAAGAAAGTCAAGAACTTCGGTAGATTCAATCTGCGTGAGATGTGACGTGGTTGTAGCTGCCCTTGCTGAGCGCCTGCTTGGAGCCGGGCCGAGGTTAACAACCGCGGCTATAACAGCCGCCAAACAAAGTGCGGTGAAATGCGACTTTCTTAACGCCCGGCGGATGGACGGATGGGGAGCACCCAGGCGTTGGCGCGGCCAATGGTGCCGTCTTCGGCCTTGATGCAACGGGCGATGCTTTCGGTGGCTATACGCAAATCCGCGCCGGTGGCCAAAATGTACGCGTGCTCAAACACGGGACGGCTTCCTTCGGTCGGTCGGCCAAAAACAAGAGGTCGCCCAGCGCCATGGAACCGGACCTCGGGCGCGGAGACGCGCTGGTCGTTGGGATTGGCGTGAATCTGTGAGCCGGCCCACCGTCAGGCCGGCTGCAGAGAATTGATCAATTGGTCCAACTGCGCAATTTCAAACGGCTTCTCGACAAAGCCCCGGGCACCGGCCTCTCGTGCCTCACGCTCGGACGTGCGACCACCGGTGACGATGACGACCTTCGCGTTCGGATCCTGTTTGGCCAAGAGCGAGGTGCAGGTCAGGCCGTCCATTCGCGGCATCCGCACGTCCATCAACACAACTTCCGGCTGCGTGCGGTGGTACGTTTCCAGGGCTTCCTGCCCGTCGCTGGCAACTCCGACAACTTGATGACCCAGGTATTCCATCGCCAGCCGTAACGCGAATCGCACGGAATCTGTGTCTTCGGCAATCAATACTCTCATGGTTGAGGGAGAATTAAGCAACGGGTATGCCATCGCTTTAAAACCCAATGATTTCCTTGGCTGTCAGCGTCCGTGAGAATCCGCGTGCAAGAATGTTCAACGCCTTGGCCAAGGATGTCCGAAGCGTTGGCCCCGACGCTATTCCATCGCAATCCGCGCAAGCGCGTCGCGTTTGACCCAGCCTTGCTGGCCGTCGGCGCGTTCGACATACAGCCATTCCCCGCGGTCTTCGTAGATCGAGACTGCCGTGCCTTCGCCGAGCTTGAAATGGATCGTCGCATCCGGCAACGGCGCAAACCGTGCCGCCGTTTCTTTAGCCAGAATGATCGCCTTCGGAGCCGCGCGCTCCCCGACCGCCTGATAACTTAGCGCGGCAGCCGCCGCCGCCGACCACGCGAATGCCGCCACTGAGACGACCATCAGCGCCGTGCGCGCCCTGTGCAGCCAGAGGCTCAGCCCGATCGCCAGTGCGGCCAGCCAGATTCCCGTCAACTCGAAAGCCCTCCATTCGCCCGGCGTGCGACTGTCGATCGCCGAACGCAAGAATCTTTGCCAAGCTTTCGTCGGTGCGTTGAGTTCATCGACGCCGAGCTTCTGCTGCGCGAACTTGAGGTTTGCCAAAATGTCCGGATCGCGCGGCGACAACCGGCGCGCCCGCTCGAAATTCAGAACCGCTTTCCCGATCTGTCCCTCGCGAAAACAGGCGTTGCCGAGATTGAAGAAGAGGGTTGCCGTCTTCGGCTCGATCTTCTCGTACCCAGCAATGGCGTCGGAGAATTTCCCGGCGTCGTACAGTTGGTTCGCCGCCTTAAGTTCGTCGGCAGGCGACGCGACCACCGCGCCCGCGAATGCAACCGAAAGCACACAAGCGCAGCCGAAATTATAGGTGAATCTTTTCAAGCGCATCAATCAACTCTCCGACCTTGTTTGCCGTAGCACGCATCTCGGCTTCGTTGTTTCCGACGCCGGCAAAGCGAGCATTGTCGCAGGCCTCAAAACACTTCTTCAACGCTGTCAATAAATCGCCGTTCAAGCCGAGCGGCACGAGTTGCTCGTCCACGATAGAGGCCGTGATGCCGGAGACGGGAATGTTCAGCAGATCTCCAAGATAACTTTGCAGCGCGTGCTGCACTTGATCGAAGCTGTTCGTCTCGGCCAGCATCTTGCGCGCGTTCTTCGCCGCACGGGTGCGGCGAGCGTACGCAACGTCGCCCCGCAGCCTGTCCGTGCGCCGTTTCCACGCGATGAGTCCCAGCAGCGAGAAGATCGGAAGCACGTTCAGCGCCCAGAACGTCGGCGCCGAATCGTACCAAGCCATTGTTGCCACTGGGCCGAGGTCGCCCTTCAAATAGACGATGTCTCGCCCCAGTTTTTCTTGAGGACGCACTGGCGTGACCGCCGCGAGAACCGCTGTGCTGCTGCCGTTGCCCGCCTTGACGGCGAGGTGAATCGGGCCTTGCACGGCGGTCTTGTACGCCTTGGCAACGGGATCGAAGTACGACAACCGCACTTGAGGCAGTTGCTTGGCTTCGGTGCTCTTGGGCACAAGGACCTGCTGGAACACCCGCTCACCCGTTGTGCTCAGCTCGTCCTTGGTTGTCTTGGAGGTCGGATCGTACGTCTTGAAACCGTCCAAGCCCTGTAACTGCGGCGTTGCGACTGTGTCGATGTTGCCGCTGCCGCTGATTCTCATCGTCAGCGTGATCGGATCGCCGACCGCCAACTCGGTCGGCTTCGCCGTCACTTCCAAGTTCCACTGCCCAACTGCGCCGGTGAAATCGGCAGGCTTGCCTTCCTCCGGCAACGGCAGCACTTCGATGGGAATCGGATCGATGGTGACAGGAACCTCGCGCACTTCGACGCGGCCCATCATTTCATCCAATATCGAATCACCGTAGGGCCAACCGCCGCTGCTGTGTCTCTGTACCGCCAGTTGCGCCTTGACCGCGCACGGGCCAAACGCGAGGCTGCCCGTGCGCGTCGGCGAGATCGCGCCTTCGATCAGGTAGATGTTGAACGCCTCGCCGTTGATGGTGTTCACGCCCGATTTGAGGTTTTGCAGAAACCTGTACCCTAGTCCGTCGGCCTCGTACGTGAACGCGCCAACGCCTTTCAGAGGGATGTTGGCACGCGCAAACAGCACGACAGTCAGCGGCGCCGTCTGGCCGAGGTACACTTGCTGCGAATTGAGCCGCACTTTCGCAAACAACGATTGCCGCAAGTCTTCTTGAACCCGGCCCTGCGTTACCATCAACTTGATCGGCTCCGTTTGATACGTTTTGCTGGCCACGATGACCGGGACTGCTGGGATGGTGAATTCTCCGAGGCGCGTCGGCGTGATCTGGTAAACGAGGTTGAGCGATTGACTCATCGCACCGTTCACGATAGAGACGGTTGTCTGCGTGGACGGCCCGCTAAAGTTCAGTCCATCCACTGCCGGGACCGAAGGCTGCGCACTGCTTTGCGTGCCTTGGATGGCGATCGTAAACGTCAGCGATTCCCCAAACGCGACCCGATTCCGATCCACCGACGCGGTCACGGAAACGTCGGCGCGCGCGGCGACGGCGCAGAAACACGCCATCATCAACAGCCACACCCAACGTGGCGTTGAGCGACGAGCGTTCACGTCGTTTTTCTCACCAATCCTTCTCCGGTTCGCCCGCGTCTTTCAAGTCCTTCATTTGGACTTCAGGGAAGAAATTCCAGTTGCGCTCGTCCTCGCGCAGGTTGTCGAGCAACGCGGTCGCCTGCTGCTTGTCGGGATTGCCATTCGGCGACTGTTGCGACTGATCTTGTTGTTGTGCCTGCCGCTGGGATTGTTCCTTGGCCTGATCGGGCTTCGGTTGCTGCTGGTCGCTCTGCTGCGGCTGTTGCTGCTTTTGTTCCTGCTGTTTTTGCTCCGCTTGCTGTTGCTGGTTTTCCTTTTGCTCCGGCTTCTGCTGCTGATCCTGCTGTTGCTGCTGTTTATCCTGCTGATTCTGTTTCTCTTGGTTCTGCTGTTGTTGCTTCTTCAATTCCTCGATCTTCTTCTTCACCAGATCCCGGTTGAACTTCGCATCTTCGTCCTTCGGATCGAGCGCGAGTGCGCTTTCGTAGCTTTTCAACGCCCGTTCCCATTGTGGCAGCGCGTGCATGTGATCAGCTTCACCAATTCGATAGCGGGCGTTGCCGAGATTGTAAAACGCCCGTTGCTGCAGCGGGCGCTCGGACGAGGCGGTCGCCTGCTCAAACGCCGTCCCGGCCGACGTGAAATCGTTGCTGCGATACGCCGTCACGCCCTCGTTGTACGTCAACGGCCAATTCTCTGCGCCAGCGCAGACGGCAACGCCCAGCCAACCACAGAGACTCAGAGAACAAAGCACCGTTGCGGCCTTGCTCATGCCTTTCTCCGTTCGGTCAGGAAATGCTCCAGCGCCAGCAGCGCGAACGCCATTCCCAACGGCCATTGGAACCGCTCGAAGTAATTCTTCTGCAGCCGTGCCTCATACTCCTTGCGCTGAAGTTGCGCGATGCCTTTGTCGTAGATCGCGTCGATGCCAAAGTCGCCACCGGCGCTACGCACGTAGATGCCGCCGGTTTTCAGCGCGAGTTGTTTGAGCGTTTCCTCATCGAGCCGCGACTTCACCACCTTGCCTTCGCGATCTTTCAGAAACTCCATCGCCTTGCCGTCCTCGCGCACGGGAATCAGCTCGCCTTCCGTCGTGCCGACGCCAATGGCGTAGATGTGCACACCTGCCTTCGCCGCTTCATCCGCCGCCGCAAGCGCATCGCCTTCGGTCGCTTCGCCGTCGGTAATGAGTACAATCGCCCGGTCGCGTCCTTCACCGGCTTTAAATCCCTCCAACGCCGTCCGAATCGCAGCACTGATGGCCGTGCCACCTCGCGGAATGATCCGCGGATCGGCATCCTTCAGCGTCAGACGAAACGCCTCGTAATCGATCGTCAACGGACATTGCACGAACGCCGTTCCCGCGAATGCGATCAATCCGATGCGGTCGCCCTCCAACTTGTTCAGCAAATCCTCCACGGCAAACTTCGCCTGCGTCAGCCGATTCGGCCGCACATCCTCTGCCAGCATGCTCTTCGACACGTCGAGCACCACAAAAACGTCCACGCCCTTGCGTTTCACCTCGCGCCACTCGAACCCCCAACGCGGCTGCGCAAGCGCGACCGCGCCCAGCAGCACGGTGCCCACGAGCAGCACCGCCTTCCAAAGTCGTGTGGCGGGGTTCACCGAGGCGGCAAGTCGGTCGCACAACGGCGGCGCGGCGAATCGCTCCAGGGCGCGCCGTCGCGCCCGAAAGGCCCAGATGAGAAACACCGCCAGCACCGGCACCAACGCCAGCAACCAAAATGAAGTTGGATGACCGAATTGGATCACGGCAACCTTCGCAATCTCGTGTTCTCCAGCGTCACGGCTAGGAGCACACACCCGATTCCTGGCACGAGAAACCACGGGAACAATTCCCGCCATTCCTCGTATGCGAATGTCTCGATTTTCTGCTTTTCCATCGCGTCGATTTGCGCGTAAGTCTTTTTCAGCGACGCCGTGTCCGCCGCGCGGAAATACTGTCCACCCGTCTCCGCGGCGATCTGTTTCAGCAAACCTTCATCGAGATCAGCTTGGATCGGTTGATAACCCAGCAGGTGTCCCGCATGATCATAGACCGGCATCGGCGCGAGTCCTTGCGAGCCGGCGCCGACGGTGTACACGCGCACGTTAAATTCCTTCGCCGCCTTGGCGGCCTCGAGCGCCGGCGGATTGAGAACGTTCTCACCGCCGTCGGTCAACAGCACGATCACCTTGCTTTTGGCCTTGGTGTCGCGCAGCCGGTTGACTCCCGTGCCGATGCCGGCGCCAATGGCTGTGTTTCCTTCCACCAAGCCGATGCGAACCCGGTCTAGGTTGCGCTCCAGCCAATCGTGGTCGAGTGTCAACGGGCTGGCCACGTAAGCGCGCGTGCCGAACACGACCATACCGATGCGGTCGTTGGGCCGGGCGCGAATGAATTCGCGCACCACGTCCTTCACCGTATCGATGCGCGACTCGCGTTGCCCGTTCTTCTCGTAATCCATTGCCTGCATGCTTCCCGAAATATCCACCACCAGCACGATGTCGATTCCCTCGGTTCTGACTTTGCTTTCGCTGCGGCCCAACTGCGGCCGCGCCAGCGCCGCCACAAAGAGCGCCAACGTCGCGCCGCGCAATGTTGTCACCAGTGTCGGACCGATCCGTGCCCACAGCGAATCGGCGGCACGTGCTGCAGCCACCGACGAATACTTCAACCCGCCGCGACCCGCCGCGCGCCATTCCCACCACAACCACAGCGGCAGCAGCGACAACAAGAGCAGTAACCATGGACTCGCAAATCTCATCCGGCTACAATGGACCGTGTTTCCCCCACGAACTTCTCCGCTGCATCGAACGCGTGCTCTTGGTCGTCTTCTCCGGGGCGGAAACGCGCGAACTTGACGAGGTCGGACTCCTGGAGGAAGCCGCAGAGCAAGCGCTTGTGTTCCTCCGTGAGCGCGTTGTCGCGCGCCACTTCGTAGAGGAATTCTTCCGTCGTCCGCTCCGGCGCGCGCAGACCGAACTGACCTTCGAGGTAACGACGCACGATGTCCGAGATCCGTGTGTAAAATTCTTCCACCGGCGGGTTGTCCTCGCGCAATCGCCGCAGCGCCTGCATCGCCGCTTCGTAGGCCGATAGTGGTGCGACCATCTCGGTCTCGATCGTTGGACGGTGGCGTCTCCAGAGCCAGAATGCAATCGCCCCGACCGCGGCGATAGCCAGCGGCGCCCACAGCCACCACCAACCGTGCGGCAGCGGAACAAGCCCTTTGATGTCGCGGATGTCTTCCATTAGATTCGCCGCTCTCGCATCCTGAAGAATTTGATCAGCGGCAACATGTAATCAGCATCGGTGCGGATCTCGACTTGGTCCACGCTCGCCGAACATAACAGCCGGCGCAGCGCCTCCAACCCCGCCCGCGCCGTCGCCGCGAACGTCTCGCGCACAGTCGGATCCAATGTGTCCACCAGCGTTCGCTCGCCCGTTTCCGCATCGCGCAACTCGACCAAGCCGACGGCGGGCAATTCCTCCTCGCGGGGGTCGCGCAGGTTGAGCGCGACCACATCGTGTCGTTTGCTGGCGACGCGCAGTTTTTTCAACACGGATTCGGTATCGCCAACCTGGAAATCCGAAAGCACAAAGGTCACCGCGCGGCGCGACTGAATGTGATTCAGGTAGTCGAGTGCCAACTCCAAGTTCGTGCCCCGTCCTTTCGGTTGAAACGCCAGAATCTCGCGGACGACGCGCAACACGTGACGCCTGCCTTTCTTCGGCGGAACATACAACTCGATCTCGTCGGTGAACATGATCAGGCCAACCTTGTCGTTGTTGCGGATGGCGGAGAACGCGAGCACGGCGGCCAACTCCGCCGCGAGTTCATTTTTCGTTTGCCGCACGCTGCCGAATTGTCCTGACGCGCTCACGTCCACGACAAGCATCACCGTCAGCTCGCGCTCTTCCTTGAATTTCTTCACGAACGGATGTCCGAAGCGCGCCGTTACATTCCAGTCAATTGACCGCACTTCATCGCCCGGCAGATACTCGCGCACCTCCTCGAACTCCATGCCGCAGCCTTTGAAAACAGAATGATACTGCCCACCCAGCACGTCCGTGACTTCGCGGTTCGTGCGGATTTCGATCTGGCGGACTTTCTTGAGTATTTCTCGCGCAATCATATGGAGTGCTGCAGCTTGACGCCGCTTTTCAGCTCCAACGGGATGGTGCTGTCAAGCCAGCGCATTCCACAGTTATGGAACGGGAACCTCATCGAAGATGCGCTTGACGACGTCTTCGCTTGTCATGTCTTCCGCTTCGGCCTCGTAGCTCACGATCACGCGATGACGCAGCACATCCATGCCAATCGTCTTCACGTCCTGCGGTGTGACGTAGCCACGGCCTTGCAGAAACGCGCACGCTTTCGCAGCGATCGTCAGATAAATCGTCGCGCGCGGCGACGCGCCGTACTGAATCAGGTCGGCGATGCCGATCTTGTACGCTTTCGGGTCGCGCGTGGCGAAGACGAGGTCCACGATGTAGTTCTTGATCTTCTCGTCCATGTACACCGCATCCACCACCTTGCGCGCCTTGAGGATTTGGTCGGGCGTAACCACGGGTTGGGTAACGATCTGTTTGCCCGTCTCGGCCATGCGATCCATGATCTCGCGTTCCTCTTGTTTGCTCGGGTAATCGATCGAGAGCTTGAGCATGAACCGGTCAACCTGCGCCTCGGGCAACGGATACGTACCCTCCTGCTCGATCGGGTTCTGCGTCGCCAACACGAGGAACGGATCGGGCAGTTTGAACGTCTGGTCGCCGATCGTCACCTGCCGTTCCTGCATTGCTTCGAGCAACGCGCTCTGCACCTTCGCCGGCGCGCGGTTGATTTCGTCCGCCAAAATCAGGTTGGCGAAGATCGGTCCTTTCTTGATGCGGAACTCGCCGTCCTTCGGGTTGTAGATCAGCGTGCCGATCACGTCGGCGGGCAACAAATCGGGCGTGAACTGGATTCGATGAAAGCTCGTCTGGATCGCGGCCGACAGCGTCTTAACCGACAATGTCTTCGCCAGCCCCGGCACGCCTTCGAGCAACACGTGCCCGTCCGCCAGCAGCCCGATCAGCAACCGCTCGATGAGGTATTTCTGCCCGACGATGACCTTGCCAATCTCCCCCACGAGCGCCCGCACAAACTCGCTCTCTCGTTTGACCTGTTCGTTGATTGCCGCAATACCTTGATCCATGCGTTCTCCTTTGGAAAATTACGAATTGGATGAAATCCAAGCCTAAAGACAATCTGATTGTCAATTTGGTTCAAAGCAAACCTTGGAAATTGGCGGCCAAGACGGTAATGGGTTGGAGTCAGATTGTCCTTTGGCTCAGGGAGATGAATATGCTCAGGGAAGCAGCAGCTGCAAAAGGTCCTCTTTCCCGAAGGCGTGACATTTTCCGAGAGCGGATTTGGAACCACCGCACCCTGCCTGATTTTCAATCTCTTACAACAGCCCGAAGTCCAAAAAGCAAGATTGGCGGCCCCAACGGGATTCGAACCCGTGTACCGAGATTGAGAATCTCGTGTCCTGGGCCTCTAGACGATGAGGCCGCTTCGATCATGCAGGTGTGCCGACAGGATACGGAAGTGAAGCCGAAAATCAAGCGGTTTGGCCAAGCCGTGCCAGCAATTTGTCGTGGACGCCGTCGAACTTGCCGTTGGAAAAAACCGCCACCACGTCGCGGTCGCGCAACTGCGGCACCAAGCGCGCCACGATCTGCTCGCTATCGGGCGAATACTCGGCGAGCTTGCCCGTGCGGCGTAGCAACTCGATGATCTGCTCCGGCTTGAGCCGTTCGCTCTCGCCCAACTCGCTCAGCCGATGCACCTGCCCGATGAACACGCCGTCGGCCAGCGCCAACGAGTCGGCCAGTTCGCGCTGAAACACATTCCGCCGGGTCGTATTGCTGCGCGGCTCGAACAACGCCCACAACCGCCGCTGCGGATATTTCTCACGAATGGCGCGGATCGTTTCCGCAATCGCCGTGGGATGATGCGCGAAATCGTCGATCACCGTCACGCCGGCCGCTTCACCGCGCACTTCCATGCGCCGTTTAACGCCGCAAAAGGTTGAGAACCCTTTTTGAATTTGTTCGCGAGAAAGTCCCAATTCGGCGGTGCACACGGCGACCGCGGCTGCATTGCGCTGGTTGTGTCCGCCGGCGAGCGGAATCGTGTAACCCTCAAAATCGGCCTTCGTGAAAAACCGGACACGGCACTGCGCCCCGGCGACGACCTCGCGCACGTTGGCATCTTCGCCGTTGGCAATGATCAGCCCGCGCCTAGGAACGACCGCGACCAATTGTCGAAACGCCCGCTTGACCGCCGCGAGATCGGGGAAAATGTCGGCGTGATCGAACTCGATGTTGTTGAGAATCACCGTCTCCGGCAGGTAATGAACGAACTTGCTGCGTTTGTCGAAGAATGCCGTGTCATACTCATCGCCTTCGATGACGAAGAACGGTTGGTGATTGGTGACTGATGGCTGGTAAGTGGGAGAAACCGGGGAGGGTGATGCGACTCGTGCGCCGCAGCAGAAGTTGTTCGGAATCCCGCCGATGAGAAATCCGGGCGACAGTCCCGCCGATTCCAGCACCCAAGCCAATAGTGACGTCGTCGTGGTTTTGCCGTGCGTGCCGGCGATGACGATCGAGTGGCCGCCGCGGATGAAGAACTCGCGCACCAGCTCCGGCAGCGAGCAATAATTCCAGCGTTCGTCGAGCAGACGCTCCACTTCGGGATTGCCGCGTTTCATCGCGTTGCCGATCACAACCAACTCGGGCTTGTGATCGAGGTTGGATTCGCGGTAACCGGAGATGATGCGGATCCCACGCAATTCGAGAAAGGTGGACATCGGTGGATAGACGTTTTCGTCGCTGCCCGTCACGGCGTAGCCGAGATCGCAGCACATCGCCGCGACCGACGCCATGGCGGTGCCGCAGACGCCCACGAAGTGGATCGAGTTGACCTCCTTGCGCAACATCCTCTAGGGTTCCCCGTGCATTGTGTAGCAGAAATGGAAAAAATTATCAACGTTTCTGATTTTGATCTTGCCGTCACGCTGGAATGTGGTCAGGCGTTTCGCTGGCGCCGCGAGGCCGATGGCTGGTTCGTCGGCGTCGTTGGCAAGGAAGTGTGGCGATTGCGGCAAGAGGGTGATGTGCTGAAATGGAGTTGCAGCCGCGAAACCTTTTCGCCGCCCTCGCAACGGAGCGACAACCGCGAATGCGATTCGCGGCCACAATACTACTTGTCACTGGATCGTTCCCTTCCCCAAATCATCGCCACGTTTCCCGACGACGAGATACTGTGCGAGGCCGTGCAGCAACATAATGGACTCCGCGTCCTGCGGCAAGAGCCGTGGGAATGTCTCTGTTCGTTCATTGCGAGTTCCACCAAGCAGATCGTTCAAGTCTGCCAGATCGTGGAGTTACTGGCGCGCTGCTTCGGTGAGCCGGTTGAAGAGGGCTTTCATGCGTTTCCGACCGTCACAGCGATTGCACGCGCCTCAAACGAGCAACTCCGGGACTGCAAACTCGGCTTTCGCGCGAAGAACTTGCTGGCGGCGGCGCGCATGATCGACAGCGGTGCCGTCAAACTCGACGCACTGCGCGCGATGAAATACGAGCGTGCGTTGGAGGAACTCGTCAGGCTGCCCGGCGTTGGGGATAAGATCGCCGGTTGCGTGCTGCTGTTCTCCTGTGGGTTTGACCAGGCGTTTCCTATCGATGTGTGGATCGAACGCGCATTGCACCGAATCTACTTTCCTCGGAAACGTACTGTGACGCACCGGCAACTGCGTGAGTTTACTCGCACGCACTTCGGCCCGTGCGCGGGCTGGGCGCAACAGTACCTATTTTTCCAAGAGCGCATGCGCGGTCGCCAGACGTTGCTGGATCGCCGCACGCAACGATGACTCTCGCGCGGTCGTCGCTGTCAACGCCAATTCGAGCGCCTCGACGGCCTCTTGAACCCGATGCTGCTTCAGGTAAACGCTGCCGAGCGTATCGAGGTAGTAGGCGCGGGACGACGGGCGCAGTTTTGCGGCGCGTTCACAAAGCTGCACGGATTCGTCGAGGTTGGCACCGAGTTCGCAGTAGACCCAGGCGAGGTTGTTCATGGCGTCGGCGTTCCCGGGATCGAGTTTCACGGCGCGCGCGTAGGCAACCACCGCCTCGCGGAAGAGCTTCTGTCTGAGAAGCGCATTGCCGAGGTTCATCTGAAAATAGGAATTCGACGGCGCGAGTTCCGTCGCTTCCTGATAATTGCCGGCGGCGGCAGCCAGATGACCCGTGCGTTCCCAAAACACGCCCTGATCGTTGTGTTCATCCGCCGACAGCCTCCACGTCGCATGTTCAGGCGGACAGACCAGCAGTGTCCAGCGGTCGGCGTTGCTCCAAAACCGAAAGAAATCTTCCTGCTGCAATTTGAGGCGCGGACGAGAATCCGAGTGCACGATGACGGTTTGGTTGAAATCGTCGAACCCGAGCACAACAAAGTAATGAAAATTCGCGCCGAATCTTCCCAGCACAATCATGGGAACTTCCGCCGCCACCTTTTGTCGCAGGTCCGCCTGCGTGCCGCGATACTGGCGGACCCACAAGTTGAAACGCGCGGCATAATCAGCCAGATCGGCGGTGAGCGTCCCGCGAATTTCCGGCAGATAAATGGCTGTGGCAATTTCATCCTGTGAAACCTTGTGGCCGTAATAGTTGGCGATCATCGCTAGTGCGGCCGGACCGCAGTAGTTCGATTTCTGGGCAATGAACGGGACGTGGATGGCGGAACCGGGATGATGGAACGTTAGAGTGGAGGAGTATTGTGGGACCGGAGTGACGCAGCCGCTGAGCAAGAGCACGAAACAGAGCAGGAGCAGCGGGGGACGGAACAGGGCGTTCACGTCAACCGATGCGGAAGACGATGTCCCGAACGGCTGTCTTCCCAACGCGTTCCTTGATTCTCTGGAGCAGCAGCGACTTGTGGTAACGGGAAAGTTGGTCCAACCAGACGGAATGATCGACTGTGACGTGGAGAAACCCCTTGCGCAGGCTCACAGGCTGGGCGTGCTTTGCGATGTCAGAGCCGACAATTTCAGGCCAGAGAAAAAACACTTGTGACTGTTGAAGACGCTGCTCCAGACCGAGGCCCTTCATAACAGTTGGAACAAGCTTGTTCATGGACACGGCGGCCTTGCCGTTCGGCACATCGCCGTGAGCAGCGAATGGTTGCCACTCGCGCAAGACTCGCGATCGCAACGTCGGGGTCACTGGGATTGCCGGGGCTGGGATTGCTCAACGAAAACAGGCTGCGCTTGTTCTCCGTCGCTGCCGATGGCTTCCACCGGGCATCCTTCCATCGCTTCCTTGCAGAGAGTTTCCTCTTCGGGCGTGGTGGGCTGCTTGAAAACAAAGCTGTAGCCGCCGTCTTCGTTGCGGGTGAAATTGTCGGGCGCGGTCTCGCGGCACAGATCGCAGTCAATGCACTGGTCGTCCACGTAATACTTGCCCACTACGTTGTCCGGATACTTGTTCTCAAGGACTGCCATCACACTCTCCAATTCTCGGCGCACTATAACAGAGCCGCGTTCCGATTCAACTGCATTTTCTGGGCATCCGGGGGCAGGTCACACTGTCTGATAACGCAGCAACGCTCCCATGCGACCGGCATCGCGCAACGGCGTCGACCCTTGCACGTGCTCGATCTGGCAGTTCTGCGTCAGCGCCACCTCAATGGCTTCGTCGACGATGTCGGGGCATGGCTCGGCCGGCTTCTGACAGCGGGGGCATGTCTGTTCGTCTAGGCTGACGTAATGACAGCCGCAGCAAACGTAGCCTGGGATCTCGAATCCGTCCTCGACCAACAGCAACCGCGCCTCGCCGCGTGTCAGCGCGCCGAGCGTCGCGCTGACACCGCTGACCGCCCGGTTGCCCACCTCGGCCTTCCGCACCAGTTCGTCGGCAAGTTGCCGCTCTTGTTCGTGTTCGACGCGCTCCTCGATTTCCAGACTGCGTTCGAGCACTTCGGCCACGCTGGTCTTGCCGGGCTCGGCGTGGACGTCGCCGACCCAGCGTTCCTTCAGGTAGGGATGCAAGTGGTGCTTGAACTCCCGCAGCACCTCTCGATGGCCGCCCAGAATCAGCCAGTCGAAATGCTGGTGCTTGAAAAGCTTGAAGGTCGTGTCAGCCAAATGCTGGAAGTGATGATGTACCGCCCGGTCCCGGCGCCGCTCGATGTTGCGCTCCTCGCGTCCGCCGAAACCGCCCTCGCTCACGCGGCGCGGAACAGGATCATCGACCGTGGGGTGCCCCATGGTTTCTCCCATGTACACTTCAAACACCTGTCCGTGCACGCGGTCCATCAGGACAGTGCAGTAGCGGTGGTACTCCGACAGGATCGCCATCAACGGACGGATATACGGATCATGATCGGCGATCAGAATGTTGCGCACCATGCGCGGCAGGCGGTAGGTCTGCCAAAACTTTTCCCCGTCGCACGAAAAGACAGCCAGCGCCTTGGACGGATTCGTCACGATCTCATGCATAACGAAGTCCTCGATCCGGTCGAAATCGCGGCGCAACGATTCCCGCTGCTCGTGCGTGCCCGCCTTGCCTTGCAGATCATGCCGCGCACTCTGCAGCAGGTCTTTCGTGCGAATTTTCAGCATCTGGGGCGGCATCGTTGCGCGGTCGAGATTGAGATAACAACTGGTGATAAGATGGTTTCCGTTGCGGAATTCAAGGAGCCGATCGACCTGTCGTCGCGTAATCATTGCATGACACCTCCGGGCTGGAATAAAAATGAACCGTCAGAGCGTCGGGTATCAACTGATAATCTCGCCCTCGTTTTCATTGTCCGAGGAAAGCGATCTGCAACTTTCGCTCTTTAATATGGCGAAGAATCGGCAAAAGTCCAAGAAGAGATTCTACGGCGTATTTTCTTGTCGGCTCAATTCAACGCCGGAGCTGGTTCTTGTGTCGCTACTATCGAAACATTCCGATGAAAGGATGTGCTTGATGAATGCAAAGAAACTGAGAGTAGTTGGAGTGACGTTTGGCCTGGCATTGTGCGTGGCGGCCGGCTTGATCGTTTTCACCGCCGTTGACAAGCCTGCACTGGCCAAGGGAGATGCTGCCGCCTCCAACCTTGGACCCAGCCCCGCCCCGCTCCAAGCGTTGAGCGATGCGTTTGCCGACGTGGCAGCCCGCGTGAAACCGAGCGTGGTGACGGTGTACTCCGAGAAGACCGTCAAGATGCCTTATTTCCAGTGGCCATTTGGTGATGACTCCCCGTTTCGCTGGTTCTTCGGCGACGACAATTCGCCGCGCCCGCGCCGGTCGCAGCCGCGCGAGTACCAGTTCAGGCAAAGCGGCATGGGATCGGGCATCGTGATCGACAAGGAAGGCCACATTCTGACCAATAACCACGTCGTGCGCGACATGGACCAGATCAAGGTGAGATTCCCCGGCAGCGAGCCTTGCGACGCGGTTGTCGTGGGCACCGATCCGAGATCGGACATCGCCGTGATCAAAATCAAAGACAAACTTCCGCGCGGCATCGTTCCGGCCGATCTCGGCGACTCCGATGCGATCCGGGTGGGCGACTGGGTGTTGGCTGTCGGCGCGCCGTTCGGGTATGAGCAGACCGTAACCGCTGGCATCATCAGCGCCAAGGGACGCACGCGGATTGATAACGACGCGGACAAATACGAAGACTTCATTCAAACGGACGCCGCCATCAACCCCGGTAACTCCGGCGGCCCGCTGGTTGACCTCAAGGGCGAAGTCATCGGCATCAACACGGCGATTGCCACGAGCATCGGGCAGTTCGCCGGAGTCGGTTTCGCCATTCCGATCAACATGGCCAAGCACGTCATCCGCGACCTCATTACCAGCGGCAAGGTCACGCGCGGTTTCTTGGGCATCGGAATCAAAGATCTCGATGAGGATACCGCCAAAGACCTAGGCCTGACCCACGCGAAAGGCGTCCTCGTCAAGGAAGTGCAAAAGGATGGCGCCGCGGAGAAGGCGGGCATCAAACCCGCAGACGTTATCCTGCGTTATGACGGCAAAGACGTTGTGGACTCCGGCCGCCTGCGGAATCTCGTTGCCGACACCAAGCCCGGCACGAAAGTGCAGATGGTTGTCGTTCGCGACGGCAAAGAGCGAACGCTCAACGCGACCGTTGGCGAACTTGCGTCGGGCAAATCTGGCGGCGAGGTGGAAGGCGAAGAATCTAAGGCGTCTTCCGACCTCGGCCTGTCTGTCGCCCCGCTCACCGCCGATGCCGCGAAGCGGTACGGGCTTGACGAGGACGAGAAGGGCGTCGTCGTGACCGATGTGGACGAAGGCAGCCCTGCCGCCGCGGCGGAACTTCAACCCGGCGATCTCATCACCGAAGTGAACCGGGAAAAGGTCACAACAGTCTCTGAATTTCGCGCCGCGCTCGATAAAGCGACGGAAAAGAAGTCGATCCTGATGCTCGTCAAACGACAGGGCGGCAGCTTCTTCGTTATCGTGCGGAAGAAGTGACTTGCGCGCGCAGTCATTCTAGGCAAAGCAAAAAGTTTCGGAAGTGTGTAAGTTAACGTAAACGACCGTCAGCCGAACGCCGTCCGCACTCTGTCAAGCGCCGAGTTCGGCGCGTCGAGCGGTGGCCGCCCGACTTCGAGCATTGCTCGCGGTACTTCGAGCGGCGCTCGCCACGCTTCGAGCGTGGTCCGCGAAACATTTACCGGTGTCCGCTGACCTTCGAAACCCTTCCGCGGCGGTTCGAGCGTCGTCCGCGAAACCTTGAGCGCCGTCCGTGCCGCGCCGAGCGCCGTCCGTGAGGAACCGAGAGGATGATTATCAGGCACTTACGGAGATTTCGGCAATGGTCGGGGAGTAATGACGCACCGCCGCGCATACCGTTGCCGTCAGTCGTGTCCCGCCTCTCTTTTTTTGTCTGTCAGCTTGTGCTCGCCCGCCACGGCGGGCTTGTCGAAGGGACACTCACTGACTACACTCCGTCGCAATGCTGCACGAGGGAATACTTGAGGCTTACGCAAAGCTCGAAGGTGCGGTTGCCAGTTTGAAGAAGGTAGGCGTGGAGACAATCTTTGCGTTCGAAAACCTGAAACCGAATGCTGTTCAAATTGAACTCGACGCGTTTGATCCTACATCGCTTTTGTTTCTCAGACACGTCTGCGAGGTTGTGATTGAGAGGCGCGAGACGGTACGCATTCAAGTTGAACGCCAAGATACTGACGCCCAGAGCCGCTTCATTCGTCTGCGCGCTCAGGGACAGGAAAGCCACTGGAAACTGGTAGAGCAAGATGGCATCTCGATTGCCCTTGGAGTTGGTTCGGAGGGAATTCGAAGACTTGGTGAATCCGAAGCGCTTGTCTATGCCTTCCTGCCCACCCTTGAGACGACTGGCTTCCCGATCAAGACCAATGGTGACATCAGCACCGATCCATCACGTACCCGCGTCGTTCTGGATGACCGTACTGCTGCTTGCATTGAACGAATAGCCCGTCTGGTGGTTGCTCTTGTCGAGCGAGGTACAGCAAGCGAGGCAAAGCCGGAAGATATTCAATTACTCTCGGCACTCGTGCCGCTATCTGATCCGCGAATGGCAACTTTCCAGCGCCGTTCCTTCAGATCGGACCTTCTCGTTGCCATCCGTCGAATTTCAGAAGGAAAGTTTTCGAGGAATTATTGTCGCCCATCATGGCTAAATCCAGTCGATTTCGAGAAGGGCGCAGCAGAATCCAAAATAAAGGCCGTTCGCCGTGAACTTGAGAACATCGACGGACTCACCGAATTTCTGAAATTGTTGGGTGCTAGGGAAGCAACCTTAACCGATCTGTCCGCCGGTTTGGAGAACACTGCGCCGTCGCTCGTGGGCGCTGCGGAAGTTGTTGCACACGTAACGAGTCGTCATACGACCAGACAACTGGATACCGGCGCGGTCGACCAGCGTTGGAAGATATGGCCGGTGGGCGGCACTCCAAAGCCGCTTGACGAGGCGACCAAGGCCAAGAGCGCACTTGAATCGGACTTTGTTGATCTTGTGGCCGAGAAAACGGGCGGGCCGGACAATTGAAGAGATTGCTGGACGACTTGACTAGCCCAGCAACTGCGACCCGTATGCTCCCACCAGAACCACCATCAGCAGAAGCACCTTCAACCATCGGTACAGGTCTGTCGCCGATGTCTGGAAACGCTACGCAACAACTCCCGAATCGCATGCTGAGCCTGAAACGCTGGCGAAGTGCAGAGCAACAAGTTCTTGAGCTTCTGCTTGCCGGTGGATGCAACGTCAAAGACGTTAGCCGTCAAAATATCGGCTACGACATTGAGGGCATTGAACCAACGGGGAAGGAGGTGTGCGTCGAGGTGAAGCTCATTGACTATCCGGGACAGCCCTTTACGCTCACGAGCAATGAGGAAGCAGTAGCGCGATTAAAGGGAAACGCATACGTGATTGCGCTCGTACGTCAGACAGACACCCATTTGGAAGTGGCGTTCATACGTGATCCCGTGTCGCATCTGCGGCTTGTCCGGCAATGCAAGCAATGGGTTTGGGAATGCAACGATTATACTTTCAGTCCCGAGCGGTATGGTTTGGAACAGTGACCGACACGTTGCCGGCCACTCTGCCGGTACGGCTGCACCGCGTTTCAAATTCAGCCACCGCCTGCTTGACGCCCGGTTTGCGTTCGCTACATACCCCCTGTTTTATCGCCCCAACGCTTCCGCGATCAACTCGACGGTGCGGGTGGTCGCTCCGACATTGGCTTCGATGACGCGGCGCGCGGCGTCGGCGATTTTCTTTCGCTGCTGTTCATCCTGTAAAAGCGCGAGCAGCGCGCGCCGGAGTTCGCCGGCGTCTTTCACCTGCACGCACGCGCGTTCGGCCACGAATTGCTCGGCGATGGCTTTGAAATTCTGCATGTGCGGGCCGAAGACCACGGGATGACCGCTGACCGCCGCTTCCACGATATTCTGCCCGCCTTGGCCGACGAGGCTCTTGCCGACGAAAATCACCGAGGCGACCTTGTAGAGCCATTTGAGGTCGCCGGTTGTATTAACGAGCAGGCAATCGTACGGGCGCGCGGTCGGCACGAGTTGCGGAGTCACTTCGGAGCGCAGGATAAACTTGACTTGTCTGCGCCGCGCCAACTCGGCGACCTCGCGGGTGCGTTCGACGTGCCGGGGTGCAATTACGAGAAACAGATTCGGGACCTGCTGGCGCAGTTTGCCGAAGACATCGAACACGATTTCTTCCTCGCCCGGATGCGTGCTGCCCGCCACCCAGACCGGCTGGAGCGGCAAGACCCCAATCTGCTTCAGCAGGTGCACGGGATCAAACTTCTGCACGTCGGCGTACGGCATCGACGCGTCGTACTTCAGGTTCCCCGTCACGCGCACGCGCTCGGGTAACGCGCCGACGCTGATGAAATTGTCGGCGTCTTCCCGGGTCTGGACGCAGAGCAAGGTCAGCTTCGACAGAACCTCGCGAAAAATCCAGCGCACCCGTCGATAGTCCCGCCCGGAGCGGGGGGACATGCGGCCGTTGACCAGAAAAATCGGCACGCCACGGCGCGCCCCTTCCCAAATCTGGTTCGGCCAAAGTTCCGATTCCATCAGAACGACAAAATCGGGCTGGATCAAATCGTAAGCGCGGCGCACACACCACGGGAAATCCTGCGGGAAATACGCCAGCTCGACTTCGTGCGGCAATCGTTCGCAGGCCAGTGTGTATCCCGTCGAAGTCGTCGTGGTCAGAATGATGCGGAGTTGCGGGAATCTTTCCTGCAGCGCGTTGATGAAAGTGAGCGCGATGTTCACCTCGCCGACGCTGACCGCTTGAATCCAGCAGCGTCGCTCGGCCTTCGTGGCAAGGCTCGCGCGGGATTCCGCCGAGTAAAAACCGAACCGCTCAAGAAAATTTTCCCGGTATTTCCCGCGCTTCCACATCTTGTAGAGAAATGCCGGGCTGAACAGCACAAAGCCAAGCGAATAAAGGATCGTGTACAAAAACCGCATCGTGAGAATGACAATAACGAATTCGGCGCGCCGATGTGAAGCGTTTTTCTGTGTCCAGCAGCCCGACGTGGCGCAGGGCGGTCTCAGGAACCGGAAATTCAGGCCGGCGAAGCAAAAAAGCGCGACGCACCGACACACAAGTTGCGGACGGAGAATGAGGGATGAGTGTTGTTGATGCCCAATTAAGGCGAAGATACGATTATCGATTCTCGGCGCGGCGCTTTTCAACGATCTCTCTCACGCGCCGAGCACGACAACTGGCGAGAAAAAAGGCGTCCCGTTTGCACGGGACGCCCTTTTCGTTGGAATTCCTGATTCTCTGACAGACTAGTACCGGCTGCCGGCAAACTGGCGACCGCCTCGGTCGCCACGGGCAGCGCGACCGCCGCCGAAGTCGCCACGTGGGCGATCTTCACGGGGTCTGGCTTCGTTGACGGTCAACGCACGGCCATCCAGTTCCTTGCCGTTGAGTTCCGCGATAGCCTTGGTGGCCTCTTCCTGCGTGCCCATCTCCACGAAGGCGAACCCTCGTGACTTGCTCGTGAACTTGTCCACGATCAGGTTGCAACTGGTGACGGTCCCGGCCTGCTTGAACAGGTCCAGCACGTCGCCTTCCGTAGTGTTGAATGACAGGTTTCCTACGAATAGCTTGGTAGCCATTATGTGTTTTTTCTTTCTGCTGCGGTTAGGAGGTCTCAGTGACTGTTCCCGAGGAATTCGGATTTCGGATTATCACCGAGCGAAAAGATCGACTGACAATCTACCAATCTCACTGCGAACATCTTCTATCTGCGAGCGGGGGAACAATAACCCATCCAGCCGGAATAGCAACAACTATTTAGTCGATCCTGAAAAGGTCTTCTTAACACATTTGGAGTAACGGGCGCGCTGGAATCAGACGTTGGAGGACCGCCAGAATGAGACTGTGTGAAAAACCCGCCTTGGGAGCGTGATCGTGCTTGCTTTCGATCCGAGCTGGGAACATGAACTTGCTGCATGAATTGGATCAGCGGCTGGGATCGAAAACAGATCTTGTTGTTGCGGAACGGCTCGAAGACCATGTCAGCGAGCAAAACCCGGTGCGGGTGATCGAGGCTTTTGTGGAGAGTCTCGATCTGGCGCGGGGAGGATTTCGGTTTCCGAAAGATGACCCACTGGGGCGCGGCCGGCCGGCCTATCCGCCGGCGGCGCTGCTGAAGTTGTATTTGTACGGGTACCTCCACGGCATTCGCTCCAGCCGGCGGCTGGAGGCGAAGTGCCGGCGCAATCTGGAAGTGCTGTGGCTGGTGCAGAAGCTCGCCCCCGATTTCAAAACCATCGCGGATTTCCGCAGGGACAATCGGGCGGCGTTTAAGAATCTGCTGCGCGAGTTCACCGCGCTGTGCCAAGGTTTGGAGTTGTTCGGCGGCGAGCTGTTGGCCGTGGATGGCATCAAGCTCAAAGCCCCGAACCACCCGGATCGCCACACCAGCCAGCGGAAACTGCGCCGGCAACTGGAGACGTTGGAGCAGCAGATCGAGGGCTATCTGCGTGCGCTGGACGAAGCCGATGCCACCGAAGCCGGTGTTGCCCCGCCCGCGCCGAAGGCCTTGCCGACGACGGCGCAGGTGCGGGAGAAACTCGCCGCGTTGCGCCAAAGCCAAGCCGCCTGTCGGCA
>Ga0326727_10008996_pt1 | contig 24939 bp, 20 predicted proteins | sample MB2enrmetagenome_FD_207643 | JGI IMG/M metagenome (GOLD analysis project Ga0326727, IMG submission 207643) | Lab enriched peat soil microbial communities from McLean, Ithaca, NY, United States - MB29MY | ecosystem: Environmental > Terrestrial > Soil > Wetlands > Peat | place: USA: New York... | reverse complement strand
GAGCTTCTGCGCAAATACAATGCGACGTTTCTCGACCTGAATAATGTCCGTGAGGATATCGAGAAGTGGGCCGCGGACAAAGATGTCGTGGAACAGCTTTTGCAAGGATTGCAGAAGGCCGGCCTCAAGTTCGGCCCATCGGGGTCTGCGGCGAGGGAAGTTGTACTCGACTTCAAGAGTGAGGAGAAGCGGGTTCCCGCGTCCGCCGCGGATTCGGTCAGCGGGCAGGAACTTCGGAGGGACTCGGGGGCGGTGCGCGCCGCGCAGGGCCTTTGCGTCGCCGTGCTGCCCTTTGAGAACACCAGCGGCGACCCCGACTCCGAATACCTGAGCGACGGGATCACGGAGACCCTGATCAATAGTTTGTCGCAACTGGGGCGACTGAGGGTGCTGGCGCGCAGCACGGTTTTCCGATACAAGGGGCGCACTCAGGACCCGCAGCAGGTAGGGCGAGAACTGGGAGCTATCGCCGTCCTCACAGGCCGGGTGCTTCAGCGTGGGCAAACGCTCGTAATCGGCGCCGAACTGATGGACGTAGCGAACGGCTGGCAGCTTTGGGGAGAGCGCTACAAACGGAACTTGGCCGATATCTTCGACGTCCAAGAAGAAATCGCCAAGGTCATCTTCGAGAAGCTGCGGATCACGTTGACACCCACGGAGGAGAAACAGCTTGCCAAGCGCTACACCGTAAACCCCGAGGCCTATGAACTCTACCTGAAGGGGCTCTTTTTCTGGAACAAGTGGAGTCCGGAAGGCTTCCGCAAAGCGCAGGAGTTTTTCCGGCAGGGTATTGTAAAAGATCCGACCTATGTGCCCGCCTATGAAGGGCTGGGACACTGCTTCGGCGCCCGTGCGTACGTCGGCCTGGTCTCACCGCGAGATGGAATCGCGAAGGCTTTCGAGGTCGGCCAAAAGGCGCTCGCTCTCGACGAAACGATTCCTTCGGGTCACATCATCCTTGGCCTGACAGAGATGACTTACGAATGGAATCTTGCGGCAGGTGAACGGCACTTCAAACGTGCGGTCGAGCTGGACCCAAATTCCGCGCTGGCGCGTCACCTCCACGGGCTTGCCTTGTGCGCAGTCGGGCGTACTGTCGAAGGAATCAGCGAGGCAGTCAAAGCCGCTCAAGCTGAGCCGGCCTCCCCCTTGATCGTCGAGGGCATTGGGCTGACACAGCTTTGGGCGCGAAACTACAAAGAAGCGGAGCCGGCACTGCTCAACGCGCTCGAACTCGATCCCAAATTCCTTCTGGCCCGTCTCGACTTGGGCGAGCTGTACGTCGTGTCCGGAAGACTTCAAGAAGCTGTCCAGGAGTTTGGGAGGGCGGTGGACGACTCTCAAGACAACCCCTATGCGGTAGGCTACTTTGGATATGCCTGCGGGCTCGCGGGCCGTCGGGCTGAAGCTGACAGAGCGTTATTGAAGCTCGAGGAGCTTGCTCAGCATAGATACGTGCCGCCTTTAGCAAAAGCCTTGGTGTTTCTGGGACTAGGTCGGCTGGACGAAGCCTTCAAGTGGCTTGACCGGGCCTACGAGGAGCGCGATTGCCGCCGATTTGCGTTTCTTCACATCGACCCTATCTTCGACCCGTTGCGCTCCGACCCGCGCTTCGAGGAGTTGCTGCGCCGTGTGGGCCTGCCGCCGTAGGGTCGCAGACGCAGGCAGGAGACACTCGTCGTAGACGCCACATGGTTGGCGCCGTGTATAATGATTGGGATTAATGGTTCTGAGCTCAGGTGCAAAGCTAGGTGTTTACGAAATCCTCTCGCTGCTCGGCTCGGGCGGAATGGGTGAGGTGTATCGCGCCCGCGACACGAAGCTGAACAGGGACGTCGCGCTGAAAGTCCTGCCCGCTGCGATGGCGAGTGATGCCGAGCGCATGGCGCGCTTCCAGCGTGAAGCGCAAGTGCTGGCATCGCTCAACCACCCTAACATCGCGGCCATTTACGGTCTGGAAGAATCCAGTGGGATCCGCGCGCTGGTGATCGAACTGGTCGAGGGGCCGACCCTGGCCGAGCGCATTGGCGGCGTGGAGACGCACGTCGGGTCCACCGCGGGGCGCCTACCAGGGGCGCCCCTACAAATCGACGAATGCCTGCATATCGCCAAGCAGATTGCCGAAGCGCTGGAATACGCGCACGAGCGCGGGATTGTTCATCGGGATCTCAAACCCGCCAATATCAAGACTACGCCGGAGGGCGTAGTGAAGATCCTCGACTTTGGGTTAGCCAAGGCCCTGGAAGGGGAGCGTGCCTCCAGCGACGTTTCCAGTTCCCCGACTATCAGCCGCCTGGCGACGCAGGCCGGGATCATTTTGGGCACGGCCGCCTACATGAGTCCGGAACAGGCGAAGGGAAAAAGCGCAGACCGCCGAGCAGACATCTGGGCATTTGGGTGTGTGCTCTTCGAGATGCTCAGCGGGAAGAGATTGTTCGACGGTGAGACCACCACGGACGTGTTGGCGGCGGTCGTGATGAAAGAGCCCGACTGGACCAACCTCCCGGTCACAACGCCTCCAGGAATTCGCAATCTCCTTCGCCGCTGCCTTCAAAAAGACGCGAAACAGCGCCTGCGCGACATCGGCGAAGCGCGGATCGTAATCGGAGAGACCTTGAGCGCACCGCCTGAAGCAGGGGCAGTTCGTGAACCGCCCCTGCAGCGCTCCATTGGGCGCCGAGCGGCGAACTGGGCGGCAGTCGTCTTTTTGCTTCTTGTCGCGGGAGCTGCCGGCATGTGGATTGAGAGCCGGCGCGCGCCGCCGCCGCCGCGTTGGTCCGGCGACCTTCTGGCCGGCCCAACCATCGCCTTTTGGCCGCGGGTGTCCCCAGACAACCGTTTGGTCGCTTTTCAGGCCATGGTGGACGACCTGACACAGGTGGCCCTGACGGATGCCGCATCCGGCAACTGGACGGTGCTCACCCACGACCGCTCCCACGGTCCGGTCTCTAATCTCAGTTGGTCGCTAGACAACTCAAAGGTATATTTCGACCGGTTCAACCCGCAACCTGCGGGCATCTACTCAATTCCCGCCCTCGGCGGGGAAGAAAGGTTTTTGCTCGCCAATGCTGCGAGCCCGGAACCTCTGCCAGATGGCAGCCTGCTGATCGTACGAGTTGACCCTGACCGCAGAAACCAGGTTTATCACTTCTGGCCGGACAACGGACGCCTGCAGGCCTTGAGTGCCTGGGTGGACCTGAACCCGTCGCCTGCTCTGCGAGTGTTTCCTGGCGGCGACGAGGCAGCCTTTTTCGGAAGCGTCCAAGGAACAGGTACGGACAACTCGCCACACCTGTACTCGCTGGAGATAGCCACGGGCCGCACACGGCGGCTCGCTCCTGAACTGCCGATCGTACAGTCTGCTCAGATATTTCCGCTGGCGGTGACACTGGACGGCCGGTCGTTCTTGATTGATCTTCCTTCCGGCAATCTGCATCGCATTGTGGCCATTCCGCGCTCGGGTCGTGGCCCTGTGCAAACATTGATGACCCTGACGGCGGCGCCGTGGGGCTTGGATCCTGGACCGGATGGGAACCTCTACGTCGACCAGGTCGAACGCCCCCTGGAAACCCTCAGGCTCTCTGCTTCCGGGGGCACGCCGGAGGTGCTGGCAGATGCTGAGGCTTACCCCTACCCAGCATGGGCTGCGTCGCCCGTTGAGTTTCCTGACGGCCGGTTCCTCCTCCCCACACTCATCTCTGGCCGGCCCCGCCTGCTCCTGGGGGTGCCGGGGGGCAATTTCTCGCCACTCTTGGAGACCCGGGAGGAGACGGGGGCGCCGACGACTCGGGTGGGAAGCGGCGAGGTGGCGCTCATGGTGGGAAGTCCTCCGGCGAGAGCGCTCGTGATCGCCTCGGTAAAAGAGGGGCGCATTATCCGGCGGTTCGAGGCAACAGAAGGAAAAGACATCGCTGCCTTGGCTGCTTCTCCGGACGGGGAATCTCTTTATTACGTTTCCTCCGGGACTGTCTGGTCGATTCCAAGCAAGGGTGGCACTCCTCGCAAGATTTGCGCCGGGGACGGCATGGCAGTGGACCCGAATGGACGCGATTTGATTGTTAACTTGAACGAACAGGAACACGTGCGCCTGCTACGTGTTTCCTTATCCGGCGGCCCACAGCAGGAGATCCCGGTTCGAAGCGACGTCCCACTGGGTCCTTACCCGGTCGGCCCAAGCGCGGTCAACACGGACGGCAAAGCTGTGGTGGAAACAGCTCCGCTGGATTCCTGGTTCTTCAGGCTAGCAGTCCTTGATCTAGCGACAGGCGAACTGAGAAGGATCCCGTTCAATTACTCTGGCGATATCGAGCTCACGGGGTGGGCAAGCGATGGCCGCATTCTTGCGACCGCCATTCCCATGAGGGCTCACATCTGGCGCTTTCGGCCGGCGCCGTGATACAGCATCGACGAATGAACCACCGGCAGTCCGATTGTCGATCTTGGATTTGACGTGACACTTGCAGCTGGCACGAAACTGGGACCGTATGAGGTTCTCTCATCGCTAGGCATGGGCGGCATGGGCGAGGTGTATCGCGCCCGCGACACGAAGCTGAACAGGGACGTCGCGCTGAAAGTCCTGCCCACTGCGATGGCGAGTGATGCCGAGCGCATGGCGCGGTTCGAGCGCGAGGCACAAGTAATGGCCTCGCTAAATCATCCCAACATTGCGTCCATATACGGCCTGGAAGAGTCGGGCGGCGTGCGGGCACTGGTGATAGAACTGGTGGAAGGCCCCACTTTGGCCGACCGCCTCGAGCGGGGAGCCCTGCCGCTGGAAGACGCCTTGTCCGTGGCCCGGCAGATCGCCGAAGCGCTCGAGGCCGCGCACGAGAAGGGCATCACCCACCGGGACCTCAAACCCGCGAATGTGAAAGTGACGCTCGATGGCATGGTGAAGGTGCTCGATTTCGGCTTGGCGAAGGCGGCTGACGACTCGGCAACTCCGGGCGATCCGTCCAGCTCACCCACGCTGACGGCAGCGGCGACGCAGGCAGGTCTGATCATGGGCACGGCGGCCTACATGGCTCCGGAGCAGGCGCGTGGCCATGCCGTGGACCGGCGCGCCGATATCTGGTCGTTCGGCGCGGTACTGTTTGAGATGCTGGCCGGCCGCCGGGCCTTCCCAGGCGAGACCACCGCGGACGTATTGGCCTCGGTGCTGAAGTTCGACCCCGATTGGAGCGCGCTGCCTTCGTCGACGCCGCCGTCGATCTTGCATCTCCTCCGCCGTTGCTTGACCAAGGACCGCAGGCAGCGTCTGCAAGCCATCGGCGAGGCCCGCATTGTAATTGAAGCAACGCTTAGCGGTGCGGACCAAGAGACGGGTTCAACCCGCCACGTCGAAAATGGCAGCTTAAGGCCGCCGCTACCGATGTGGCGTCGCGGTCTGCCCTGGGCGCTGGCGGCGCTTGGATTTCTCGCCGCCGGATTCCTTGCAGTGGACCGGATGGCGCACGCGCCCCAGCCTACCGCGATGCACTTCAGCCGCGTGACCAATTTCGCTGGAGTGCAAACGCAGCCGTCGCTTTCGCCCGACGGTCGCTCGGTGGCCTTTGTTTCCAACCGCGACGGTCATTACAACATTTATGTGGGCCTGATCAGCGGTGGCAGCCTGGTTCAAATCACCCGCGACCCCAACCTCAAATCACACCCTTCCTGGTCACCGGACGATAGCACGATCGCGTTTGCGCGGCTCAATGAATCCGGCGTTTGGGACGTCTGGGAAGTTCCGGCATTGGGCGGAACGCCGCGGCGCGTGATTCTAAATGCCACCGATCCAAGCTGGTCCCCCGACGGCCACTCGCTCGCTTACGAGAACTTGTCCACGGGCACAATTTGGGTCTCCAGCGCGTCTGGCCAGAACGGACGGCAATTAGTGCCCACCGAGCCAGGGCGGCGCGCTACTGAGCCGCGGTTTTCGCCTGACGGGAGGCAACTGGCTTTTGCCGACAGGGCCCCCGGTCCCTATGGTGAGCTGGCGGTGGCCGATGTCGATTCGGGGAAAGTGCGCCTCTTGACCCACGATGGCCAACTGGCGCTTTCTCCCGCCTGGTCGCCGGACAGCCGCTCGATCTACTTTGCTTCGAGTCGCGGCGGAACCCTGAACATCTGGAAGATCGGCGCCGACGGCAGCGGGCTTCAGCAGATTACCGCTGGCGAGGGCGACGACGCAGAACTTGACGTTTCTCCAGATGGGAAGCGAATCGTGTTTTCGACGCTCCGCCAGAACATCGTTCTCGCTCAATTGGATCTTCTGGCAAGAGCGGGCGAACAAAGCGTGAAACTCCTCACTACCGATCCGGCCCGCAGTCAATTCGGGCCCGCCTATTCTCCCGATGGAAAACATCTGGCCTACTTCACTAATCTCAAGGGTACGGAAAACGAAAGCATCTGGCTTGCTGACGCCGATGGCTCAAACGCCGTGCAGTTAGTTCAGGACGCGCGCATCAATGTCTTCCCGGACTGGACCCCGGACGGCACAAATCTGGTCTACAGGGCTGAGTCCCTTATTGCCGGGAAATCGGAAGTTCGCAGTGTACCCATAACAGGAGGAGCGCCCCAGTCGCTTACGGAAAATGCTCACGCCCCAGTCGTTGCGGAGGTGGTCTCGATCGAGATCCCCAAGCTCGGGCGCGATGGCCGTATGCTCTTCCTAGGGGCCAAAGGGCAAATCGAGACGTTCGATTCGCGAGATGGCAAGACCGAGACGCTGGGGACGCTCCCCGGTCAAAACGCTGGGCTGTTGCGGTGGTCGCAGGACGAGCATTCGGTTGCCTACGGGGTGTACCCGAGCAAAGAGAACGACCCTGACGCCGGGGTGTGGGTGTACGACTTCAAAGGCCAGCCGAGACAGGTCTTTCGCGGTTGGGTCATCTGGTACACTGTCGGGGCGGGCAATGAGATTTATCTACTCGAGGGGAAAGCAGATTTGAGTGGGGCGCTGTGGAAGGTTGGTTGGAACGGCAAGGGCCTCGTCCGCATAGGGGCGAGCATTCCGATACTCTATAATCCCAGTTACCAACGGTCGTCAGTCGGGAATCAGTTCGATGTTTCTCCCGATGGGCGCCACGTAGCCTTTCAAACGCAGCCGGTTCTGGAAGAGAATATCGGTATGATCGAAAACGTGCGGTAGCGCCGCTTCCGTAAGCGACAAAAACTCAGCTGCAGTAAGTCCATTTTTGAATCTCGGGTTTCCATTTGGAATTTGAAATGACCTTGGCTTCTGGAACAAAGGTTGGCCCGTACGAAATCCTATCCCCGCTCGGAGCAGGCGGGATGGGCGAGGTGTATCGCGCGCGCGACACCAAGCTTGGTGGCGACGTGGCGCTCAAATTCTTGCCGGAAGCCTTCGCCAGCGATATCGATCGCATGGCGCGGTTCAAACGGTAAGCCCAGATGCTGGCCTCGCTGAATCACCCCAACATTGCGGCGATCTAAAGCTTCGAGGACAGTGGAGAGCGCCCCGCCCTTGTGATGGAGCTGGTCGATGGGCCGACGCTCGCGGATAGCATCGCGCGGGGCCCCATTCCGCCCGACGAAGCACTGATGCGAGTCCTTGTCTCCGGCGGTGCCGGAGAACCGATTCCTATTCAAAGCAGTCTACCCGTGACCCCTTCCCGGATCAGCCCTAACGCCGTCGGCAAAGACGGACGGATTGTGCTCTCCATTGCTCCGCCTGACTCCCGGTTTCTTGACGTGGGCATCCTCGATCCGCGCAGCGGTAAATTGGAAAGAGTTCCGAGCAACTTGACGGGCGGTGGGTACGCCATCTACCGCCAGGCGGCAGACGGCACCGGTGCTGATGAAAAGGTACTGGAAACACCTGGAAGTGAAATTGAGCCCTATTCTGTCTCGCCCGACGGGCGTTACATCGCATACCAATTCTTCGAAAGCCAACGCGAACGACGTCTGGGCGCTCCCCATGTTTGGCGACCGGAAGCCTTTCCCGGTGGTCAATACGCCATTCAATGAGGTGGATCCGGCCATTTCACCCGATGGGAAGTGGGTCGCTTACCTGAGCAATGACACGGGCCAGTACGAGGTCTACATAAAGCCCTTTCCGAGCGGCGAAGGCAAATGGCAAGTTTCGACCACAGGTTCAAGAGGCTTGGCGGTTTGGCGGGGCGACGGCAAGGAACTCTACTTTCTTTCCATAGGAGGGAAGTTGACGGCGGTGGAGGTGCGAGAAAAGGGCGCCAGCCTTGAGCTGGGTACTCCGCAGGAGCTGTTCCAGGCCAACACCTTCAGCATTACGGGGACGCCCTTCGCGGCCTCCGCCGATGGCAAGAGATTCCTGATCAACGGGACCACGGCTCAAACCGCCAGCCAGCCGCTGACGCTGGTCACCAACTGGACCGCGGATTTGAAGAAGTAGCACGGGCATCCGTGTCCGTGGCACCCAGGGCGAGAGCCTGCCCTGAGTTTATCGAAGCGGTCGCGGCGCAGATCATCCCCTCGAGTGGCGGGCCTGGGGCGCGCAGGGCTTCGCTCTGCGCCCGCCACGAGCTCATCCGTTCAAGCCAGCGCGTCCATTCCGGGGATACCGAGGTGACAACTTGACTCTGCATTTAAGTATAGCGCAGCTTTGGAGTGCGGCAGCTTGCTGCCGCTTTGTTGCAGGCCAGCTTGCTGGCCGGGGCTACCTCAGAGACCAAATGACCGCGAGCAAGCTCACGCTGAAAAGCGGCAGCAAGCTGCCGCACTCCAAAGCGGTCCTAGATGTCCCGCAGATCAACTTCGAACTCGTCCTGCACGTTCACACAATCGATCTTCATCTGCATGATCCGCTTGTAGAACGAGCTTGTGGCCCGGCGCTGGAACCAACCCGCCGAGCACCAGGGGTAAAGCGAGGCCTCTCGCACGATCTGGTGATGGACCGCATTCCGGTGAACGTAACTCAACCGGGCAAAGTAGGACTCCGGGTAGGTCAGGTTAGTTTCCCAATACTGGAACCAAACCTTACGCCCAGCGGCTCCGTCCCAGCGGTTGGCTTGGATCGTGCTGAGGGAATGCAGGTGCCGTGTGAAGGCGGTAAGCGTCCCAGCCTCCGCGGGCGACAGCGCGATGAAATGGTAGTCATTGGGGAACACCGCCCAAGCTTGCAATTGCCATTGATACTTCTCCGCCAGATCAAGCAGTAAGTCGCAAAGGTACTCGAGGCGCTGATGGCCCACGAAGGTCGGCTTCTTCAGGTACGTGGCGCCAGTCACGATGTAAGCTCCCGTCAGTTCCAAGCGGTGAATCGGGCTGTGAGGCCAATCGCGCACAAGATCCCTTAGATCTGGACTGCGGCAGCTTGCTGCCGCTTTCTTACAGGCCAGCTTGCTGGCCGGGAGGACGGAAAAGGATTGCCGCGAGCAAGCTAGCGGAGAAAAAGCGGCAGCAAGCTGCCGCACTCCAAAGCTCCGCAGAGGAGTTCGCGCCGACCAGCCAGGGCCGCTTGTCCTCCAGATAAAGTTGGCGAAGCGAGTGCGAGATGTCTTGAAACGCCGTCATGGTCAGAGGTGCGATTATACGCCTAATCTCAGGCTGAAATGCAACACGGTACTGAGTCTTTATTGCAACCGCGCCGACCCATCTTCTGCCATTGAGGGCTTGCGCATGGCGGTTCCGTGATTAAGTCGGACTTTTTATGCTCTGTGCATTTTTCTCTTGACAAACGGGACGACATAGGCTAGACTTCTTTGGTGGGGTTGGGCAGGGGGTCAGGCCCTGCCGGATAGGTTATGCGTCCTCTTTTGTTTTCGCGTTCCTGCCTGTGGTTTCTGCCTCCAAGTGCAGTCAAGAAGTCGAGGAGTCAAAGAGTCGAGGAGTTGAGAAGCCAACCGTCGACCCCAGCTTTCGGGTCGCAGCTTGGGGAGACGGTGGGCCATTCCTGGACTTCCCGGCTCGTCGATTTCCCGACCCGGGAACTTGGCGAGCGAGCCGGGACGCACGCCTCCGAAAAAACACAAAATACTACGAACGAAGCCAGTATGTTATTGAAAACACATGGTGCGTTTTGAAAACGAACCCAAAACGAACTGAAAAACGAACCCAATTTAGGGTGTCTAAGGCGGGAACCGAATTCAGAAGTTGCGAGGCTCAAGGGGAAGAAACCCCTCACCTGGCTCGCTACTCTCGCCACCCTCTCCCCAGGGAAGAGGGCTGCTGACGCCGTTGGAGGAGGGGTCGGATGGTGACGGTTTGTTGCTTCTCCACTCTCGACTTCTCGATTTGAATTCGGGGGAACAAAGCGAGAATGTCTATGAAAACAAAGGACAAGTACAAAAAGTCTGGTAGCGCAGACCGCCGATTCTGCGGTCTGCGGCTTTTCCATGGTCGCTGGGGCGAGCCGCGGACCGCAAACACGGCAGTCCGCGCTACACCAGAATCGGCGGAACAAAGCGAGAATGTCTATGAAAACAAAGGACAAGTACAAAAAGTCGAGGAATCGAGAAGTGGAAACCGACCGGCAGCCCCATCTTTCGGGCCGCATGTCAACCGTCGGCGGGCCGCTGCTCGACTTCTCGACGCCCAACTTCTCGCCGGCGTGTGCGGCTACTCGAGCGCGCCGCGCCCGCTTATATTTCGCAACAACCACCCCCTGCCCCCTCCTCGCTGAGGAGGGGCCAGGGGTGGTGAGCGCGCGTCCGTTGACAATGGTTCCGTAGGACACACACGAGCCCGCGCGTCCTCTTCCACGCCGTTCGATGTAGGCTAGTGTGTAGTCTCGAAGGCAATGGCCGCCGTTAGCAGGCGGGGCTCCCTGCGATAGGAGCGCGGGCTGACTCCAAATTCGGCGCGGAAGGCGTGGTTGAAGTTGGAGAGATCGTCGAAGCCGCTGGCGAGCGCGATCTCGAGGACCTGATCCGGCTGTGTAGCCAGGCTTATGGCGGCCTCGAGCAGGCGCGTGCGCAGAAGGTATTGGTGCGGTGTGACGCCGGTGACCTGGCGGAAGGCGCGCAGGAAATGGAAGGCGCTCATTCCGGCGGCGCCGGCCCACAGGGCAAATCGGATCGAGACACAAAGCTGGTCTAGGAGGTGAAGGTCGCCATGCGAGGCAAGAAATGCCAAATCTTGTGTGCTCTGGCCATATCCGCACGCCTCCTGTTCCTGCCCGCACGATGTGCCGCCCAGGAGAGCGCCCCTCTAACTACAGCGATCAATCTCGGTTCTGCTGACCTGCACATTCTGGAAGCTGGCAGCTTCAAACTTTCTCCAGATGCCTTGCAAGTGGCCCGAATCATACGTGTCGACTCTGACATCGCCAGGCTCTCCGAATTGACCACTGCCAAAAACCCCAGTTCGGGACCCGTGACATCTCTTGAGGAACTGTCGCTTCGCCAACGGATCACAGACGCCGTAGTGGTGGCAACGCTCGACGTCGATTCCGTTTTGGATGAAATGGACTACGAGCGTGAACAAACCGTAGAGCTGAGGAGCATTATACGTGCCCGTCGGGATCGTGCAATCGGTACGACAAACATGGCCGTTCTCGCTGCTGGCACGGGACTCGGCGCCGTCGGTGGTATTCTGTCACTCAGCAAGACGACTTCAAACGTGGGCAACGCCATCGTTGAAACCCGATTTGATCCAGGTCCCATGGCTAGCCCTGAAGGCAAGGCAGAGTTCATCCCACACGTCAGCTTCTGCACCACCTCTGGAGATAAGGCTATGAAGTTCATAGTTGGGCTTGAAAACCAACCGGAAGTTGAGATAACACCACTCCAGTTGTACGTTGAAGAAGGCCTCCAATCGGTCTGTTTGAGGCACTCCGACGACGCATCTGGTCGCATCGGTTCAAAATTTGGCGCAACGCTGGCTGGAAACAGCTGCCCAGCGCCAAGCTGTACGGCGAGTATGGGCTTGTCAACCTGGTTGAACTAATACCTTCGATGGCATCGGCTAGGAAGCAGTCTTCGTGAAAGCTGCATACGGGAAAACCGTCCATGCAGTTTGAGCGGCGGACGGAGGCTAGCGCGTCAGCGCGCCTCCTCCGACCCGACAGGAGTAGTCCGCGTTCGCCGAAACATCAGGGCCGTTCCGATAGGTCGGGGACCCCTCATTACTCGCATTGATCACGCCGGTGGTTTGTTGCCAGGAGGGAATCGGAATCTTGAGCGGCGAAATCCCACCGCCGCTCTCAGCCCAGCCGGTTTCGGAGGCCCAAGGGCCGCCCGCGGATTCGGTGGTCAAGCTTGTGCCCCCTACCGAAACGACATAAGCGTCTTCCGCGGGATAAGCGAAATTGCTGGAAGTCCACTCAGCAGTGTCGCCGGCCGCGGCCGAATTTCGCTCAGCCTGCGCGCCGAGAGGCCACGTGGCTATGCGGCCACCGATGTCCCCGTGCTCTTTTCATCGACAGTTCTCGCCGAGACATGACGGGGAACTTCATCCCTTGCCCTCGGCTTCACATTAGCCTACAACGGGATGGTCAGCGCGCAAGTTTGCCGGAAGAAGCGTCCCGAGAAGATTTTGTACTGCAGGTAGTTTATTGAACGAGAAACAACTGTCGTGGCGGAAGTGTGTCGGAATCGAACCGACCGTCCCGATGTAATCGGGACCGCAGGATTTGAAGTCCCGGACGGACACCAGCCCGCATGCACTTCCGCATTGATTCTAGATAACTTCCATTGGCACGTCAACTTAGCCTTGCTTCGCCATAGTGATTGCGCCAGCGTAGCGAAGCATCCAGCGACCCTACCTGGAGGAGGCGTTGGAGGTGTTTGACCCGGATGTAGCGGCTGGATTCTACATCCTCGCGTGTGGGACCCTCAGCGCGATAGGCTTCGTAAAGTTCCTGGACGCCCTGGCGTGCAGTCCACTGCGGCTTAAAACCGGGCACCAGTCGGTGGATCTTGTCGAAATTGATGCGGTAGCAGCGCTTGTCCGGGCCTCCCCCGGGAGCGTATTCGACGCGGGAACCCGGCACGGCGTCTGTGACGATCGCCGCCAACTCGTGAACGCGGTAGTTCTCCTCGCTCCGGCCAACGTTGAAGGTTTGATTGTTGATGGCCTCGCGAGGCGCTTCCAGTATGGCAAGCGCGGCCCCCACGATGTCGCGGATATGGACGATGGGACGCCAGGGCGTTCCATCGCTCTTGACGTACACCCGGCCCGTGGTGTGCGCGGAAGCGACGAGGTCATTCAGCACGATGTCCAGCCGCAGGCGCGGAGACACGCCATACGCGGTGGCGTTGCGCATGTAAGTAGGCGAGAAATTCTCATCCGCAAGCGGCGCGATCTCTCGCTCGGCCAAGACCTTCGACCTGCCGTAAGGGGTTATCGGATTGAGTGGAGCCGTTTCGTCGTGGAGTTCGTCTCCGGCTGCACCGTATGTGCTGCACGACGAGGAAAAGACAAAGCGCTCGACCCCGGCCGCTTTGGCCACTTGCGCAAGACGAACCGAGGCCAGATGGTTGATGTCATACGTAAGCCTGGGATCGAGGTCACCCAGCGGATCGTTCGAGAGCGCGGCAAAGTGCGCCACCGCGTCGAAGCCCTCGAGATCCGGCTTCGTCAGGTCGCGCAAATCCCTGCGGAGTTCCGGAATCGCGAGTGCCGCTTCGCCGAACTCGCAGCCCGCGAAGAGATCGCTGTCCAGCCCAACAACTTCGTGGCCGGCTGACCGGAAAAAGGGTGCGGCTATGGCTCCGATATAGCCTTTGTGTCCCGTCAGGAGAATTTTCATCAGCTCGTATCTTGCCTCAACGCAGACTGACGCCGCGATCGAAATAACGTGAAGTCTATCATAGACGCGGGAAGTCCGGTCCAGGAACGAAAACTGTGTTTGAGGACGGAGTCCGAAGCGGCCAGCGAACTGGACGGTAGTGGTGCACTTTGATATTGTAGCGGCGAGTTTACCTCGCCAAATGGCGGCGTAAAGCCGCCTCTACCTCAAACTGCACCACTACCAACTGGACTTATCATGCCGTCGACAACGGGAGGATTGGTGATGAAGCTAAGGCACGGTTGCTGAAGCTTCCGTGGAGTAGGGGCTCTGGGTCGTACCATCAGAGCCCAGGGCGGTCACCACATAGTAGTACGTCTGCCCGTCTGCAACATTCGAGTCTGCGTAGGAGGTCCCGGCAATCGGCGTGGAGTTCAGTGGCGTTGTGCTTTCCTCGCCAGAAGCTGCGCCGCGGTAGACGTAGTAGCCCAGAACCCCCGGCGTCGCGCTGTCGGTCCAGGTGAGAACCACGTTGTGGCTACTACCACCCCCTCCCGAAAGCGATACGCTCTGCGGGCTGTCTGGGGCGTTGTCCGTCACGGTCAGCGACGCCGTGCGGTCCCCGCTGGTCAAAGGCGTGAATAACACCACGACATTGCAGCTACCTCCCGTAGCCAGCCACGTGCCGCAAGTGTTGGCTTCGAAGAAGTCGGTGGGATCCGCACCCGTCAGGCCGATGCCCATGCCCGCGAGGATCAAGGCCACGCTGCCCGTGTTGGTCACGGTGACTGTCTGAGGCGCACTGGTTAGGCCTACGGGTATGCTCCCAAATATCAGGCTTGTGGTTGAAAGACTGACTGCGACGGTTGGGTTCGTTGGTCCACCAGGGTTCGGTGGTCCACCAGGGTTCGGTGGGTCACCAGGCTTCGTCGGTGGTCTACCGAGGGAGGACGCCAAATCTGGTTGCAGGCCCGCCTTTTGTATCACCCGACCGAAGTGCGCAGTCACCGTCGCTGCGTGCTGGCCCGGGCTCCCCGCGGTCATGTCCTCGACGAGCCTGGAGTTGAAGATGGAGCGAGCCGTGAAGTCAGAACCCGCCGTGCAGGCCCAGTCCGCGACACATAAGCCGTCGATAATGCCTCCCGCCACTGTGGTCGTGGCAGCGCCGCTCGAAACTGCGCCGGCGGTGCCTGAGGCGTCCGCTTCGCCATCGATGGGATTGGTTGGATTGATGCCTGAGTATTCGCCAAGATGAACTTTAAGGTAGCTGGAAGTCGCCGACAGGGTAATCGTCACCTTATTCGGACCTCCCTTGATGTTCTTCGCACAGTAGACGCTGCGGATGGCTCCCCCTGGAGCGCTTAAGGGGGCTCTGACTGAGGCAAATGCGTTTCCCTGAGAGTCAGTGACGGCGGAAGGTGTGGCGCCGTTAGCGTAGTCGAAGGCCACCAGGAGCAAATCGCCCGCCTGGGTGTTGGCAGGGAAGGAGAGGGTGAAAGAACTGGTGTTCCCGAGAGCCGCGCCGAAAGCTTGCTGCACAAAGGACGTTGGGCGGGAGGCGCTAATCGCCGGAGTCGAAATGACGCACTCGGTAAGGAGGACGGCTATGATGAAGGGAACATTGCGTCGGACACAGCGCCTGAGGCAGGAGGCGGTTTTGCTGTTATAAGATCGGTTTAAGATAGGCATACTTCTCCTCTCGGGTTCGGCGGCAATTCGGATCCGCCACAAGATTCATTCGACAGTCTTCGGCTTGGTTTCCGAGGCTATCAGCGTATTTTAAGAGGACAACGAACCTTATTACAGATGCGACACACACCTAGCTCAACTTAGGCACCGCGAGGGGGTTGTTTGAGATGTTCTAGAATGGCGACGGCCCCAGAGGCCCTGGAGTGAAAGACCCCAAGCAAGTACATTAAGTTGCGGTAGCCTCCTGGTTTAATCTGCATCGGCACGTAATTGCGCCGGCTCACGCGGCGGACTCCTGCGCCGCCTCGAATCGCAGTTTTATGAAATTATTCACTGAGCGAACGGTCGGATCGCGGTTGGGTTGATGACCGCTTCCAACCGGAATCAGTGACTGTTGAGGAGAGCACACCACTTGCCAAAAGACGGTGCGATCGTGACGTTTGAGTTCTACAGCTTGGAGCGCAACTGCTCCCTAAGGAGGAGACGCAAAATGTAAGTGTTACATAGGCAACGTAGAATTTACTTCCTACTGAGAGTGGACACAAATTATCCGCTGGCATAGGCCGAAAGGCAGCACGACTAAACTTACAGCGAGCTATTGCTAATTGTTCAATTATCCACTAAGTATACGTTTTGCGGATAGTTTGTATCCGTCATGTCGACCCAGTGGGGCAAGGCCATGGATTGGTGCTTAGGAAAGAGCGAGTAGGAGGGCTGGGGTTGCACAAAGACCCTTTTCCACAACCCACCCTATGCTCTTGATTTGATCGAGGCACCAATCCCTCTGTGGGACTGCCCAGAAACCCCTCATTATGGGCAAGTGTGGGATCATCGAGTGCGTCAACTTCGGGTACCTGAAGGTCACGCCGAAGCGAAACGCAGTGAAATGGCTTATTGAGAACTCCGCGCGCGGGACAGAGAGTTTTCCCGGATCCCGAAACGAAGCCCAAGGTGATTTGCCGCCCACAGGTTGACACCACCCCCGAAGTTGAACCCGTCGTTTATTGGTCGCTCCCCGAAATACAGGCTAAGACCTCCGGAGGCAAATGGCTCGACCATGCTGTGGTGTTTTTTGGTGAGGAAGTGGTTGGTGAAGTCGATTGACCCCATTCCCAATAATGATCCTTCGCTGTCGCCCACGTATCCAAGTTCCGCGCCCACGCCCCAGTCTCTTGTCAAGAGCAGTTCTCCGCCAAAACCTGCATTTAGGCTACCGGTTCCATAGCTTGAATTCGTCACAATCGAGGCGACAAAGAAATACGCCTGACCATGAATTGCATGGTCAGCGTCGTGTGCTCGGACCAATACCGGGACGGTGAGCAATAAAGCTATTGCCGCAATAAGTTTCTTCATCTTTCATCCCCCTGCGTCTGCGACCTTCGTTTCCGCTTAAACCCAAAAGCTATCTCCACACAGAAAGGGGAATCCAGAAGGCCGCCGGCCGTGCAGAGAGGCTGAGTGGATTTCCAGAGCGGAAACGGGAGCCGTCCTCGGAGCGAAGTCTACCTATATAGATATACAACGTCAACGACTTCCTTCCGAGTCTGGCTAGGGCTCCTCTTAGGGCCTTGCAGAGGTTTGGGACGAGAGGTGGGGGCGGGAAACGAGGGGGAACGGCGGACCCCCCGCTTCGCAGAGCTATGACGCTGAGTTTGCTGGGGCAGGCGGCAAGCCGCTGACAAATGCGCAGAACGCCACTGCGTGTAGTAGCGCACTTCCGTCTGGTTCGGCCAAGAATTCCTCTGCAGGAAACGAGAGTGAGGAGTGCCCTTTCGAAGCGGGCGGGCGAACTGACCGAGAATCCTCTGACCAAGGAACAAGGGGTCATTGCGGATACGTCTATATATGCAGGGTTCAGAAGTCAAGCATTTCCTGAAGGCCCTTTTGTGGCCATTGGCTGCGCCTGCTAGACCATGGACTGCTCTTTACTCAACTCGTTTAGGGGTACTGGCGGTGCCGCCTTCCACTGGTCAGGGAGTAGCTCGGCGATCCGGGCTTTGGAGTGAGCCGCGATGCGGCCGAATAGATCGCGGAGGTAGGCGAACGGGTCCATGCCGAGCCGCTTGCAGGCGGCGACCCTGATTCACCCCTTCAAAATGAGCCAAAAACGTGTCAATTCGAGATCAAAATCCGGCAGGGTTTTAGGCCGGTTCATCCGGGGAGAGTCGGCCATGGCGTACCGTCGCATCTGAGCCGGAGTGTTCGATTCAATTTGCGGCACAGGCTATTTCGGTGGCCCATTCCTAACTCCCCTTCACATCCCAAGTCAATTCTAAACAGACAAGATTCCATAGCTAAGCAAAACGGATTTTTTGCCGATTCCTTTCTTATGGAAGATCAGACTCCAAAGTCCGCTAGCGCGAGCACCACCCCACGCAAGGTAGGGCGCCCTCCCGCCAAGCACAGCAGTCCGGACTACGCGCAAGTGACTGTGTACGTTCCGAAGGCTGTGCGTAACGCAGTGAAAATACGGCTATTCCAAGAAGGGCGGGAATTGAGTGCGTTGGTGGAAAAGCTATTGAGGACTTGGCTCGAGACAAATAACGAAGGAACCTGGTAGCGGACGAAGGTTGGGAGGCCACATGGCGCGGGTGACTCTACGCGACGCAGGTGGCGGTAATTCCCGCCCGCTTGGATCTGCACTACGTCAGCTCACGATACACATTGGCGGGAAATACTCTGAGCGGTTTTGTCGTTCCCAATCTGACCATTTTCAACCAACCCCTGGTGAAGGGTTTCAATTTTGCGGCGACAATTTACAATCTTTCCAACACCCGATACGCCTACCCAGGATCAGTGGAACACCCCGAGGACGCCATTTACCAGGACGGCAGGACATTCGGGTTGAAGATGACGTACACGTTTGTAAGGGGAAAAGGACACCGTAAGTGAGGGGAATCGGGCTCGCGCGGCGAAAGGTCAACCCGCTCCCGTGAAGAGATCGTCGTGCGCCCGCCTCACAGCGAGGTGAACGAGCCATGAGATTGACCAGTCAGAGAACGGCCAGGAGGCTGAGCATCATGCTCGGCGCCATTCTAGCTCTGTCCGCGCGGAGTGCGGGTCTGGCCCAGAATTCCACCCCCGATCTCACCACGGTCAGTCTGCAGGACCTGATGAATATTAAGGTCACGTCCGTCTCCAAGAAGGAAGAAAAACTATCCAAGACCGCGGCGGCTGTCTACGTTATCACCCAGGCGGACATCCGGCGGTCTGGGGCTCTGAACATCCCGGACCTCCTGCGCATGGTGCCGGGAATGGACGTGGCGCAGGTAGACGCGAACTCCTGGGCGATCAGCTCCCGTGGCTTTAATGACCTCTATGCCAACAAACTTCTGGTCATGATCGATGGCCGCAGCGTTTACGACCCGGCCTTTGGCGGTGTTTCGTGGGAGCTGCAGAACGTGCCCCTGGAGGACATCGAGCGGATCGAAGTCATTCGAGGTCCGGGAGCCACAGTATGGGGGGCCAACGCCGTCAATGGCGTCATCAACATCATGACGAAAAGCGCCAAGGCCACTCAACGGGCGCTCGTCACATCCGGCGCCGGGTCCGAGACCACCGTCCGGGGTCTCGCGCAATATGGCGGCAAGGTGCGGGGCAACGGCTACTACCGCTTCTTCGGGCAATACTTTAACGACGGCAGCATGGTCAATTCCGCCGGTAATCGCGCGGCGGACGAATGGCACAGTCCCAACCTCGGATTCCGGTCTGACTGGGACCTGACGCCGCGAGACTCCTTGACGGTTGAGGGCGACGCCTACCAGAGCCATGAAGGCCAGACCGTCAACAGCTTTCTCTCACTCACCCCGCCCTTTGTGGCGACTTTTAACCAACTCACTCGCGCCACCGGCGGGAGCGTCTTGGGCCGGTGGAATCACAAGTTTTCTGACCGATCCGATACGTCAGTGCAGGCCTACTACGACGGGATAAGCCGCAATGCCTTTGGAATTCGCGAAGACCGCAACACTTTAGACTTTCAGTTCCAGCACCATCTGGCTCTGGGGGCGCGTCAGGACATCGTGTGGGGACTTGGTTACCGGCTCGATTCTTTCTATATCCGACCGGGCCCTGCAGTCTCCATGAACCCGCCGAGCCGTACAGATCAATTGTTCAGCTCCTTCATTCAGGACGAGATTCGTCTCTCCGATTCGTTCTGGGTAACCCTCGGCTCCAAATTTGAGCACAACAACTATACGGGGTTTGAGTATGAGCCAAGCGTCCGGATGCTCTGGTCACGCAATGATCGGGAAGCCCTGTGGGGAGCCGTTTCCCGCGCCATCCGGCAACCCACGCTCGAAGACGTCGACGTGCGCGTCAACAGCCAAGTATTCCCCGGCCCCGGCGGCCTCCTAACCCTCGCTAGCACCTTTGGCGATCCTCATTTTAAGTCCGAAGATCTCCTTGCCTACGAACTGGGGTATCGAATCCAGCCGAGCCCGCGCTTTTCCGTAGACCTCTCGGCCTTCTCCAACGATTACCACCACCTTAGGACAGTGGAGCTGGCTGATCCCTTCCTGGAGTCCAGTCCACCTCCGCTGCATCTTGTGGTCCCCACGATATTCAGCAACGCGATGCACGGTGATACCTACGGCGCTGAAATCAGTTCCACCTTCAGCGTCTTCAACTGGTGGAGCGTGAGCCCCGGTTACTCCTGGCTGAAAATGAACTTGCACGCTGAGCCGGGCAGTCTCGGTTCTGCGGGTTACCAACTGGCTGCCGGCGATAGTCCGCAAAATCAGTTTCAGCTCCGTTCATACGGCAATCTGCCCCACCACCTTGAGTTCGATCCGGCCGTTTACTATGTCGACCGCCTCCCGAACCAGGGGGTGGCAAGCCACACTCGCCTCGACCTGCGTTTGGGATGGCGTCCGCGCGAGCAAGTGGAATTCAGTGTTGTAGGCCAGAACCTCCTGCAACCGCTGCACTTCGAGTTTGGCTCGCACGGCCTGACACAATCGACCCAGATTCGGCGCAGCGTTTATGGAGAAATCAAGTGGCGGTTCTAAGAACGTCCAGTACCAGGAAGACGAGGCGCTTGGTCACCTTGACCGTCTGTCTTTTGGCCGCATGTGGGGGATGCCCGACCACTCGGGGCCAATCGGCGAACGAATATCAGGTGAAAGCGGCCTTTCTGTACAACTTCGCCAAGTTCGTAGAATGGCCCGCTCAAAGCTTCAAGGGTTCTGACGACCCGATCGCCATATGCACCCTTGGTCAAAACCCCTTTGGCAGCATGCTGGAGGATGCGGTGAAAGGGAAGACGCTCGAAGGGAGGGCCTTCGTGGTCCGCGCTATTCCGGATGTTCGGCAGGCCAGAGGCTGCCACATTCTCTTCATCAGCTCTTCGGAGCAGAAGCACCTTCAGCTCATTCTTGAGAGTATAAAGGCGCCCGGGATACTGACGGTCGGGGAAACAGAGGGCTTCGCGAAAAACGGCGGGATCATCAATTTCAAGCTGGAGGGCGGCATGGTGCGATTTGAAATCAATGTTGTCGCTGCGGCCAAAGAGGGGCTGCAGATCAGATCTAATCTTCTAAGCTTGGCGGAGATTGTGAACGAATGAAAGCGGGACCAGCGATGACGTACGGCAGCCTACCTATCAAACTCAAGCTGCGGCTGATCATCATGCTCACGGTGGGCGCCGCGCTGGCGGCTGCCTGCGTGGCCATCCTGACCTACGACCGACTGGCGTTTCGCCATTCGATGCGCCGAGACCTCGATATCCTTGCCGAAACGGTCGGGTCGAATAGCACGGCGGCCATTGCCTTTGGCGATAAGAAGACGGCGTCCGATCTGCTGTCGGGGCTCAAGGCCAATCCCCACGTTATGGACGCGTGTATCTTCTCGAATGACGGTGAACTCTTTGCCGACTACATCCGAGCCCGCACCGCCCAACCTTGCTCAGGTCTTGGCTCCGTCGCGCCGGGGAGCTGGTTCCGGGATGACCGGCTGATCCTCGCCAAACCTATCACCCTGCACAATCAGGTCCTGGGGACGATCTACGTGGAGTCCGATTTGGGCGAGATGCATTCACGGCTCCAGCAGTTCGGCTGGATCCTATTCGTCAGTCTATTCGCAGCTTCGCTACTGGCACTGGGGCTTTCGGCGGGATTGCAACGCATCATCTCCGGGCCGATCGCGCACCTCGCGCAAACCGCAAAACGCGTGTCTCTCGAAAAGAACTACGCCGTGCGGGCCGCCAAGCAGGCTGACGACGAGCTCGGGCAGCTTGTGGATACCTTCAACACCATGCTCTCCGAAATCGAGCGCCGGGACTTCGAACTCCTTCACCATCGCGATCACCTCGAACAGGAAGTGGCGGCACGCACCAGTGAATTGGTTAAGACGAACACCCAATTGCTCGACGCCAAGGAAAAAGCGGAGGCCGCCAGCCGCGCCAAGAGCGAGTTTCTGGCCAACATGAGTCATGAGATCCGGACCCCCATGAACGGGGTCATGGGAATGACCGAATTGGTGCTGGACACCGACCTTACTGCTGACCAGCGCGAGTGCCTGAACATGGTGAAGGTGTCGGCCGATTCGCTTTTAAGGGTTATCAATGACATCCTGGATTTCTCCAAGATGGAAGCTGGAAAGCTCGATCTGGACCCGATCGTTTTTGATCTCCGTGATTGCCTCGAAGAGACCATTAAGGCTCTTGCGCACCGGGCAGACGAGAAGGGGCTGGAACTGATGTGCCACGTCCGGCAGGACGTGCCTGACCGCGTGGTGGGAGATCCAATGCGCGTCCGTCAGGTCATCGTAAACCTGGTCGGCAACGCCATTAAATTCACCGAGCGCGGTGAAGTGGTGATCGAGGCCAAGGTTGAAAGGGAAGATCGTGACCAACTACAGGTCCACTTCCAGGTACGAGACACGGGTATCGGAATTCCGCCAAACAGGCAACAGGTCATCTTTGAGCCATTTTCCCAGGCCGATGGATCGACGACGCGAAAGTTCGGCGGTACCGGTCTGGGGCTGACCATCTCTGCCCGCTTGGTGAACCTCATGCAGGGAAAAATCTGGGCGGAAAGCGAGCCTGGCAAGGGCAGTTGCTTCCACTTCACGGCGTCTTTTGGCACCACCAGTGAACCACCGGCGCCAGCCCCCACTTACCAGGTGTCTTTGGCTGGCATACCGCTGTTACTCGTCGATGACAACGCCACCAATCGTCGTTTCCTGATCGAGACCTTGCAGAATTGGAAGATGCGGCCGACCCAGGCCTCGAATGCCCTGCAAGCGCTGTCTCTGCTCCAACAAGCTTGTCAGAATGGCCACCAGCCCTTCACTCTGGTGTTGATCGATGCTTACATGCCGGACATGGACGGCTTCAAACTCGCTGAACAAATCAAGCGGCGGCCGGAGCTCGCGATGGCCACGATCATGATGCTCACCTCGGGCGGGCAGCGCGGCGACGCGGCACGCTGCCGCGAATTAGGTATTGCGGCTTATCTCACCAAGCCGGTGCGCCAGGCGGAACTGCACGCGGCGCTTGAGGCTGCGCTGAGTGGTACTTCTCTAACGCGCCAGGAACGCCCCACCGTGTCTTTGATCACCCGCCATACCCTGAGGGAGGCGCGGCGTGGTTCGAAAATGCGAGTGCTGCTTGCTGAGGATAATGTGGTGAATCAGCATCTCGCCCTGCGCTTGTTGGAAAAGCACGGCTACAGTGTGGTCATCGCCAACAACGGTAAGGAGGCGCTTGCCGCTTTGGCGCGCGAGGTATTCGACTTGCTTCTGATGGACGTCCAGATGCCCGAAATGGATGGTTTCGAGGCCACCGCTAAGATCCGGGAGCAGGAAGAGGCCACTGGCCGCCATCTTCCCATCATCGCGATGACGGCACACGCTATGAAGGGTGATGAGGAACGATGCCTCGCAGCGGGCATGGACGCTTATGTTTCCAAGCCGATCAACCCTGCCGAGATGTTCGCTGTCGTCGACAAATATGGCCACTCGTCGGTGACTGCCGCCCCTATATGACGGCCGCCGAACTGAGAAACAGAGTCGCCTTTGGACGAACAATTCAGCGCCGACTTCCGGTTTGGAAGCGATTCCATGGTGAGAGTCCGTTCTGAATGTTTGTCTGATTCCTAGGGCCCCGTGGAGGTATGCCGACCTCACGGATAATCAGCGAATCGCGGATGGCCATGACCTGCTTCCGACAGTTACTCTCCGCAGTGAGCGCCGGCTTGGATCGCAACCCCCGATGCTGAGCCGGCCGTAAGAAAACCTACCCATCCACGGGCCTCTGCCCGGACGCACGCAGGCCTGCCGAAAGCTCACACTTCGGTGCAGGGTTGCCGAAAGCTCAAGATTTTTGCTCGTACTTGAACCCGCGGTGAGAACACGGACGGCGAGGGGTGATGAGGCTTCGGATGGCGGAAGGCGGGCGATCGAGACTAATGCCGTGCCGAGGTATCCAGTTTTGATTGGGGGGGAGACACCTGCTGCCTGGGCATTTCACGCAGAGGTGAGCGAAGGAGCTTTACTCCGCCGCCGGCCGCCCAAAAAGTGCGGGCGATGCGCAGTGAGCGAGTCAAAACCAAACGCGCGGGCCGAATAAAGTGGTATAGGAATTCAAGTTTCCGGGGCAGGCGAATCAGCCTGCGATCCTTGGGGCCTATCTCAGCGATGATCTCCCTGAACAGGGTTTCGGGGTACCGCGCAACGCGAGCGGCGCGGTAATTCATTCGTACTGCGGGGCGACCCTCGAGAGCCAACAGCGTCGTGTGTTCGTCGCCACTCGAGTAGCCGCGTGAGAGCAATTCTTGCTGTATCGCTGACGCAAGGGCCCGGGTCCGATCCGTCGCAGGCAGGATTCGTTCGGCTTCGCCGGGCACGGGCACTTCCAGCAAGTCGTGCGCAAGGCTGACAGCCACAATTGCCGCGGCGCCGGCTCCAGGACGGATCCTCGTCATCTCTTCGAGGCGAGACCAGTCCAGGGCATCGGCCTTGCGTAGAATTTCCGCCACGTCGACCAGCCACTTGAGGCACCACCAGCGATGGCGGGTCCCATGTGCACAGAGCGCGAGAAACAGATCTTCCCGACACGGTGTGAAGACACTTCCTTGCGGAAGGTGCACCTTTACGGCTCGTTCCCAAAGCTTCTCGACCTCGGGAGAGAAGGGGCGCCAAAAACGATCGGCGAATTGCCAATGAAGATCGACGTAGAAGGCGCCATCAGGTGAGAGGTACTGAATCTCCTTGCCCCGGTCGATGTGTCGAGAGTTCTCCGGGCGGCACAAGTAGGGACTAAGTTGGGGCCGCGCCGGCGTGGGTGTTGGTTCATAGCCCCAACTCTTCATCAACTGCGTCCCTTTCACCACTTGTTCAGTGTGAATCATCAAATCGAGGTCCAGGCACTGGCGAAGAGAGCCCCTTCCTAACTCGGCATTTGCGCTATCCCCGGCGCAACCATGACTACGCGCTTTCCCAGATGATCCTGTCCTTGGTCTACCCGATCATCTTAGGTCTGGATCGGTTGGAGACAACATCGCTCTTACGTTCGAATGGCACGTTTCAGTATTTAACCGGCCTTCCCACTTACCCCAGTCCGCGGAGCTTGCGACGTTTTTTGTTGCAGGCTGCACCCGATT
>Ga0326727_10008994_pt1 | contig 24943 bp, 15 predicted proteins | sample MB2enrmetagenome_FD_207643 | JGI IMG/M metagenome (GOLD analysis project Ga0326727, IMG submission 207643) | Lab enriched peat soil microbial communities from McLean, Ithaca, NY, United States - MB29MY | ecosystem: Environmental > Terrestrial > Soil > Wetlands > Peat | place: USA: New York... | reverse complement strand
AAGGACTGGTGGACACGGACCTGCACGAAACGCCCACTCCGGGCTACGGCTTGATGAACGCAAAGCTCGGCTTGCTGTTGCGGAAATGGACCGCCAGCCTTGTCGTGGACAATCTTCTAAACCGCTTCTACTACGAGAACCTATCCTACTATCGCGACCCCTTTGCTTCCGGGACAAAAATTCCCGAACCGGGGCGCAACTTCTTTGCCCAGGTAAGGTACAGCTTCTAACAGAGCCTCTGCTGGGCAGAAACTATCCGGAAACAGGGTTCTAGGAAATGCCATGTTGAATTTCTAAGCCGGTGAATCCGGCTGTCAGCCGTGCCGCTGGACAGACACACAGAACCGGATCGTTGGCCTTATCTGCCCCTTTTTGCCCCGGCGTGTTTTTGTTAAGTGTCCATCCATCAGGAAGATGGTTGGTAGGGGCGGTGGGGATCGAACTGCATTTCAATTCTATAAGGCTCATGCTTTTCAACGCGTTGCAGCCGCCATTTGCTTCAATCGGTACAAACGGCACAAAACAGGGACCTCATGATCTATTATAGAAGCTAACCGCGCCTGAACTGCGATCTTCTTAAGCCCAGGCTCGGGTATCTTGTCGTAGCCTGGCGATGTCCTTCGTTGGCGCACTCCCGAAGAAGCGGCTGTATTCTCTACTGAACTGCGAAGCGCTTAAATAACCGACACGCTGACTTGCACTACCCGCGTCCATCATCGCGGACAACATGAGACGCCTCGCCTCTTGCAACCGCAGCACCTTTTGATACTGCAGCGGGCTCATCGAAGTGACCGACTTAAAGTGCTCGTGGAACGAGGAAGCACTCATGTGCACCAGTTCGGCCAGCTCTTCGACCTTCATCGGTTGGGAGAAATTGGCGCGTAGCCAGGAAATCGCCTTCGCAACGCGCTCCACACTGGACTCGGCAAAGCCCATTTGAGCTACGCGAACACCAATGGGGCTGCGTAGCAGGCGGATCAAAATCTCATCCGCTACAAGGGGGGCGAGGAGTTCAACATCACCGGGCTGCGCCAGACAGCCCATCAGTCTCGTCGCGGCGTTGACGATACTCGCGTCAATGGGAGCGACGTAAACGGCTCTCCGCTCTTGAACGGGAGGCACACCGCGGGGATACACCTTCAAGACCAGTTCGGCAATCTTGTGCGGGTCGAGGTCCAGCCTTAGAGCGAGGTAAGGCTCGGAATAGCTGGCTTGCGTGACTTGGGCAGCAACGGGCAGCGCAACGGAGAATACGAGCATACGCGACGCGTCGTACTCATACACCTGCTCCCCCACGATGACGGTCTTCGCTCCTTGCGCGATGATGCACAAGGAGGGCAACCGCAGGGCATGCGCACATTCTGTATTGACTCGCGAAGAGCGACTGACGCACAAGCCAGGGATACGCAGCTCAAAAGTACCGTCGTGAGGGGCATACGCAGCAATGCATCGGGCTAACTTAGCCATGTCAGGCTCGTTTGATCCCGCAACCTTGTCGATCGGCCGCGGAGACGCAATTTTGCCGTTGGTCTTCACGCCTTCGAGAATACCTCCTTTGCAATCATGATGGCGCTCATTGCGTTGGGCCAGCCCGAATAAAATGCCAGGTGCGTGATGACCTCAATCAATTCTTCCTTCTTAAGCCCGTTTTCCAGCGCCCTGCCGAGGTGAAACCGCAACTGATCCGGACGATTCAAAGCGATCAGCGCCGCCACGGTTGCCAGACTACGGTCACGCTTTGAAAGCTCTGGGCGTTCCCAGACATCGCCGAAGAGCACACGATCCGTCAAATCCACCAGCTTGGGGGCAAAGTCACCAATCATCTTTTCCACCGCTGAAGGCTCTCTACTCATGCTTATTCCTCTTTCCAAATACGATGATTCGCACAGCCTACTCCCCAAACCGCTCGAATTGGTATACCAGCTCCGGGCCACCGCTGCCGCCCATCAACCCTGAACCCAGTATGCCAACTCGCACGTTGCTCCTCCCTCGCCTTTCGTTTACTCCGATTTGAGAGAAGCCATATCGATGGAGAAGCGATACTTCACATCGGACTTGAGCATTCTCTCGTAGGCTTCATTGACCTTTTGGATGGGGATGATTTCGACATCGGCGGTGATGTTATGTGTGCCGCAGAAGTCGAGCATCTCCTGGGTCTCGGCGATGCCACCGATGAGCGAGCCGGAGAGGCTACGGCGTCCGAACAGAAGGCCCATTGCAGCGATGGCGAGAGGCTTCGCCGGCGCGCCGACGAGGGTGAGGTTGCCGTCGCGGCGGAGGAGTTGGATGTACGCGTTAATGTCGTGATCGGCGGAGACGGCATCGAGGATGAAATCGAAGCTGCCGGCGTGTTTCTGCATTTCGCCTGCATTGCGTGAGACCACGACTTCGTCGGCCCCGAGGCGGAGTGCGCCTTCCTTCTTGTTGGGTGAAGTCGTGAAGACAACGACGTGGGCTCCGAACGCGTGTGCAAGTTTCACGCCCATGTGGCCCAGTCCGCCGAGCCCGACCACGCCAACTTTCTTGCCCTTGGTAACACCCCAGCGCCGCATGGGGGAGTAAGTGGTGATTCCGGCGCAAAGCAAAGGAGCGGCTCCGGCGAGATCGAGGTTGGAAGGGACGCGCAAGACGAAGCGCTGGTCCACGACGATGCTATCGGAGTAGCCACCATAGGTGACCCCTCCGAGGTGCTTGTCCGGGGAGTTGAAGGTGAGGATCATGTTCGGGCAAAACTGCTCGAGGCCCGCCCGGCACTCGGGGCAGGTACCGTCCGAGTCGACCATGCAGCCGATCGCGGCGATGTCGCCGGGCTTGAACTTGGTCACGGCGGAGCCGACCTTGGTGACGCGGCCGACGATCTCATGGCCGGGGACGCACGGGTAGGCAGTGGGCACGTGCTCGCTCCACTCGTTGCGGACAGTGTGGAGATCGGAGTGACAGATGCCGCAGTAAAGAATTTGCATCTGTACGTCATGTTCGGTTGGCTCGCGCCGCGAGATCGTGGTCGAGGCAAGTGGGGATGTCGCACTGGCGGCGGAATAGGCTTTCGCTTTGTACATGGACTCTCCTTTTTTGTACTACTTCACACTTGATGTGAGATCCGGGTTAAGGGTTATGGAGCCACAACGCGTTTGCTGACAGTCTTTTTGAAGGAGTACAACTGTGCTTCCGTGACCCCGGTCATGCGCCTGTTCAGATTCTACTTGCTGCGCGCATTGCTGAATACCAGCTCATGCAGGTCACAGGCCAGTCATGCGCTCAAGTTTTTCCGGGTAGCGTGCCCCTTCCACCTTGATCTTTGAGGCGGCGCTATCGATCTCACGGAGGTCATCGGGCGTAAGTTCGACTGCGGTGGCTCCGATGTTTTCTTCCAGGCGATGAAGCTTTGTCGTGCCCGGGATGGGAACAATCCACGGCTTCTGAGCGAGCAGCCAGGCGAGCGCGATCTGCGCAGGAGTCGCGTTCTTCCGCTTCCCAATGGTCCCGAGCAGGTCAATCAGCGCCTGATTCGCCTTGAGCGCCTCAGGCGTAAAGCGCGGGAGCGTGCTGCGGAAGTCGGTGCTGTCGAACGTCGTGCTTTCTTTGATAGCTCCCGTCAGGAAGCCTTTGCCCAGAGGGCTATACGGCACTAAACCAATCCCGAGTTCCTCGAGTGTCGGTATCACTTCTTTTTCGGGGGTTCTTGTCCACAGCGAGTATTCACTCTGGAGAGCTGTGAGCGGCTGGACAGCGTGCGCGCGGCGAATCGTCTTGGCGCCTGCCTCGGAAAGTCCGAAGTGCTTGACCTTGCCTGCTTGAATCAGTTGCTTCACGGCGCCGGCGACGTCTTCGATCGGCACGTTCGGGTCAACCCGGTGCTGATAGAGCAAGTCAATTGTCTCTACCTTGAGCCGTTTCAACGAGCCTTCGACTGCCACCTTGATGTGCTCGGGCCGGCTATTCAGACCTGCCGCGCCCGGCCGAGTATCGCTGCCACTCAGGTCGAACCCAAACTTCGTGGCGATCACCACTTTCCCGCGGAACGGAGCGAGGGCTTCGCCCACGAGCTCTTCGTTGGTGAACGGGCCATAGACTTCGGCGGTGTCGAAGAATGTGATGCCACGTTCCACGGCGGCACGGATAAGAGATGTCATCTCCTGCTTGTCTTTGGGCGGGCCGTAGGAAAAGCTCATGCCCATGCAGCCCAGCCCGATGGCCGAAACTTCCAAGTTGCTTTTTCCAAGTGTGCGCTTCTGCATTGTTTCTCCTTCGAGAGGTGTTGAACGGTAAAGGTCGCTTCTTGCCGGACCTCAGCGATAATGAGGAAATTCTAGCCTCAACGATGAGAAGTGTAGTCTGCTTACACTTCCGGCGCTTGCCTATTCCGCCAGAGTATTTGCCCGATCCTCCGAGACTGCCACGCATTCGATGCAAAGCCAATGGCACAGTCTTACCCGTAGTCTCCATTTTGATTTCCGGGCTGCCCGATAATGTGCGCCCAGTCCCGTCGGTCTGCCATGTTCCGGCCGGTTTTTGAGTGCAGCGCTTTTCCGGCGGCCGCAACTCCCGCTGCTAGGAAGATTGTCGCGCGGCCGCTAAGACCCTTCAGTGGTCGGTGGGGTCCCGAAAGCGCCGATTATCAAGGAGGCTTGGATGCGCGCGCAAATTGCCGGTTACCTTGATCGAAAAGCTCTGGACGCTCGGTACGCCATCCACTCCGTCCACAGTGAGACGGATGGTGAAATCCATTGCCCTGGTGTAGGTGTGAGAGGCCTTGGGACCTCTTGCGCTGGTGCCATCGCCGAACTCCCAGCGATATTCGACCGCGGGCACTCCGGTGGCTTCGGTTTGCGCTGAGAAAGAGACGGTCTCGCCGGCATTGGCGGCCGAGGGCACTTTTGCGGTGACGCTCGGTGCGCTCGGCGCCATGTTGCTGTTGATAATCTTGATCACATGCACAGACTCGGGAAGTTGATTCTCGATCTGCAAGGCGCCGCTTGCCACCGCGACTGGCGCGTTCTGGTTGAGTACGTCCATCGCTGTAAAGGTATGCTCCGCAGGCAACCCGAGATCCACGAGTTTCACCGTGTGTGACCGCGAAGTCTTTTTCCAATTAAAGATGGTCAGGATGGCTTGGTGCGGACTTTCCCGCAGAAAGAATATGCTGGGTTGTTCATCGTCGGGGTCATAGCTCATCAAATCGAGGGGCGTGGAAGCCCGTCCAACTTTGGCCATATTCAGCAAGTCTTTGTTCTCAACGAGCGCCAAGCGATCCTTCTGGGAACCCAAGACCAGCATGTCGTCGCCAATCTCATACATGCCTCCGGATACGGCCGAGAGAGCGATCGAAGCCTGTGCCGCGGCCAGAGTAAGCAAATGGGGCCTCTCTGTGAATTCGCCGAAGGGTTGATCTGTGGTGTTGAAAGCGTCGGGATCGTTCAGGAAAAAATTGCGGTGCATGTAAAAGCGGGCGGCAATCCCCGGCGCAGCATTCTTGGTTGCTTGAAATGTATGTGCCGTGTCCGCGGAGACTCGGCCGGTGTCCACCAGCCCTACCGGCGTGAGCATGGGACTCCCGTCCTTGTCCAGGACCACCTCATCACCCACAGCATCGCGAATGATTTGTAAGCCGATGCGCTGGGCTTCCAGGGCGGTCGTGTTGGGCCGGTAGCGGAAGCCTTCGATGGCGGTGGTGTCCATGAAATCGAGCTTGATGAACCGGACGCCCCATTCACGCACAAGAGTCTTGTAGGTCTGGCGCAGATAGTCCTGCGCTCCAGGATGCGTTGTGTCCAGCGTGAAGAGCAGATCCGTTTTTTGATTCCAGACCTCGCGACCCGAGATAGGTTCACCCTTGGCGTTGTGGACCAGCCAATCCTTGTGATGCTCGTAAACCCAAGCCCGGGAGGTCACCTCAAAAGGAGCCGTCCAAACGCCAAACGTCAAGCCATCTCGGGTGATGTGGTGTCCCACAACGCGCATGCCATCGGGGAACTGAGTGGCATTGGTTGTTACGTATTCTCCGCGGGCATACTGGTAGCCTTCATCAATTTGAAAGTACGTATAGCCGAGTGCCTGCAAATGTTCGGCTTGCCAGTCCGCGTTGGCCAGGGTCTCGCCTTCGTTGATGGCGCCATAATAGGCCGTCCAGCTCCACCAACCGATCGGATTCTCGATGGAAACACGAGCGTGGTGCAGCCGTCGAATCGCATCGCCGTAAGCCAACAACTGATTGTGGTAGCCCGGCCCGGCCTGGAGCATCAGACGCTCCGAGACCATTTCCGAGCCGGACGCGAGCGGAAGGCTTAGTTCGACCTGATTTTCCGTTGCAGCATCCTTCAGATCAAAATCCTTTTGGATTTCCGTGGTTCCTGTGAAGTCAACGCAATAAGACGCAATCTTCGTTCCCGCCCCATCGCCCGCAGCCTGCAAATGCAAAACAGTCAGAAAGCGATCCGCGGTTAGTGCGCCGACGAAGAGACTTTGTCTGCTCTCCCGGTTGTACACGAGTTGACTCCCGACACCGCGATGCATCCCGCCTGGCGCCCTCCCCAGGTCGTAGAGCCGCAACTGCGGCCAATCTTCGCTGAAGCTGTCGGAAAGGACACGATCGGCGAAGGCGGAACCACCCAGATTAAGCAAAGGCTCCCCAAGTGCCTCCACGCCTCGGATGGCCTGCACCGTCACTTCCTTTTCAGTATTGTTCCGTAGTGTCACCTGAAGAGTCGCGTAAGGGTTTTGGTCGTAAAGCTGGACCACATAGACGAGGTCAGCTTTCCCCGGGAGTCCCGAATTGGTGACGGTTATTGCCCGGCCAGAGCCAAGTTCATCGCTGAAAGCAGATTCGGACACTTGATGACGCGGATAATCGGTCGAGTGCAGCCACTGGTGATTGACCTGAGCGGCCACACGGCTGGTGAGGATGATCTGCCCGCTCCGTACCGCTAGTTCATACCTTCCATCTTTAGCGTTAACGCTCAGGGAAAGCTTGTCGTTCGTCAATTGCTGAGCTGCACAAGGCGTGATGACCATCAGCGCGGCAGCGATAATCGCGATTCCCACGTTGCAGAGCCATCCGCATCTCAATTTCGACATGGTGTACGTCTCCCTTTGAGGCAGGTTGCCCCTAGCTTTAATGTATGGCTACCGCGATCCGCGGAGTGTTGTATCCCTCGAGTCTGACCCATGCGGGTGTGTTGCCTGGTTGCGGGACGACACCGTGAATTACGACTGTTTCGCCTGGAAAAACTGTGACGTAATTATCGTCGTACTCGATCGGAAGAATCTCATCGGCATCTCGCTCGGACGTGATCTCCGCTCGTTCGAAGAACGCGACGTGTTCGCTCGCGTTGTGCAGCCGAATTGTGATGCGATTCGCACCGGGTACCGACGTTTGTGTGGCACTTAGCTCTAGCGGGACTTGAGGCATGGAGTTCAGTGCCGTCATGTCGGCCCAACTCTCTTGTTGCAATGCAAAGGCGCCGTCGTTCTTCCGATCACCTAAATCGTCGTCCTTCTGCGACTGCCAGTAGATATTTTCCGCAAGAGCCTTACCGGAATCGTCAAACAACTGACAGCGCACAAAGTAGACCGGGGAGCTGTTCGGATACCTGGGCAATGTCATGGCCTGGACCGCCCCGCCGGCAGCGACCTGGATCTTTGCCGCCTCGCGGTCGTCCAGCACCTTACCTTGTAGGTCGTATAGGCGCACGTGCACACGCAAGCCTTGCTGCCCGGCCGGCATCTGGTTGACGACTGTGACTTTAGCCTGACTGTGATCACCGGTCGCGTAGGAATCAAAGACCACAGAGAGGGGCCGCAAGCCCTTCTTAGCACCGTAATAGGCTCCGCCCGGGCGCAAGTAATAGTCGAAAATATTTCCGAAGAAAGAAGGCCAGTGGCTGTTCAGCATCCAATAAATGGTCATTTTGTGATTCGCCCAGCCGTTGGCGGCGAATGCCTCGAATTGCGCACGGGTACCTTCGTAATGAGCAAGTTGAGCCTTCCGCGCAAACTCCTCCGCGCTGTTTGAGGGCCCATAGCGGCGATCCAAGACGCGCTGAATGTTGATCAGCGTACTGTTTCCCGGGTTTGCGCCCGAATGGAAGTACCACGTGTCATTGATCGGCCAGAGCTTGTCGCTGGGAATGAACTTCTTCAGGCTCTCGTAGGGAGGGATATGTTCATTGTCGCCTTGTTCGGCGCAGGAGCCTCGCGAGGGTTCATACTTTCCGCTGAACCAATATGTGGGTGGCCGCCAACTGTAGGGTCCGGCCATATGGATGCCATCCCACAAGCGCTCGCCTCGATCGTCCTTAGCGAACGACGAGACGGTGTCCACGACGGCATTCTGCCAGTGCAAGTCCGACAGGATCCCGTGGTACACGCTGAGCACGGATTTCGGCGGCAGACCGTCGCTTCCGTTGGCCCATATCCAGACTGAAGCATGGGGACGCAGCATCAAGACTTGCGAACGCAGACTCTCGGCCGCAACGCGATGATCCTCTGCATCCCACTGGCCCCACTTCTCCCACTGGTTACAGCACATCCAGCCGAACATGAGCGGGATGCCCTGCTCGTCCGCCAACTCCACAATGTGCTCACTCGAAATCTTCGATTCCCACCGGAGCATGTTGAGTCCCAGGTCCTTTACGTATCGGAGCACCGCGGCCTCCCGGTCCGGGTCGTACCGGTATAACAGGTCAGGCGTGTAAACCGCTCCGCGCACCAGGAAGTCTCTGCCATTGACCTGTAGATAGAAGTTGCCTCCCTTGCCGAGGTCGGGGAACTGCTCATCCTGATCGCGATGTTGGGTGATGCTGCGGATCCCAAACCGGATTTGCGTCGCGTCGGAAAGTTCATGGCTCTCCAGAAACTCGAGGCGAAGATCGTAGAGGTTCGGCGCGCCCATCGTATAGGGCCACCAAAGGTCGGGATTCTGTACGACCAACTCGGGATATCGATCAGGTGTGAAGCTTGCATGCCGCTCTTCGCCTGGTGAAAGACTGACCGATTGTTCGAAACGGGTAGGGGGTTTGCCCGGACGTGAAATAGTTCCCCGGAGAATCCCACTTACTTGCCGATTCGAGAAATTGTGGAGGTCAGCGAAAACTGTCAGCCGGGCCGTGGTGGTTTTTGGCAGCGGAAGCTCACAGTTGACCAACGCATGTTCGAGTGTAACCTCACCCGCGACCTTCAAATAGACTGGCTTCCAGATTCCCGCATTGCGATCCGCAACGAATGAGATTCCGTTCTCAAAGTTCTTCCGGGGACCTTGATAGCCTAAATACTTCCAGTTGATCCAGTCGAACCAGCTATCTGCCAGCTCCACGCCATTCACATCTTGCAGCGCCTGTTCCGGCGTCACTTTGACCGCAAGCGTGTTCAATCCTCCACGCTTGATCCATTGCGTGACATTCAACTCGTGCGCGCTGTACATACCCACTACGCGCTTGTTGTCGGCTACCATCTGACCATTCAGCCATATCTCTGCACGATAGTTGATTCCCGGAAAATCTAGTAAGTAAACCGCATGCCCGTCCGGCGCGGTGAAGGTGGTGCGATACCACCAATCCTGCTTGTACAGTTCTTGCGGAACGCTCTCCAGCAGGTTCTTGCCAAAGTAGAGATTTGGATACACGCCGTCCTGTTCCAGGGTCTCCAGCACTGTTGCGGGCATTCGATGAATCAAATACCAGCCCGTGTCTTTATAGTCCGGAAGAGAGATGGCAGCTCCGCCAGTTTGCAAATCCTTTGCCGAGGTGAGCTTCCAGTTCTCGGCCAGCTCGATGCTTCTTGGGGAGTCCGGAGCAGCAGAAGACTGGAGGACACCCGCACACAGCGACAAGAACAGCGAAACTATAAGCTTGAACATGTTCCTTCGACTCCTGTCCATCAAACTGACTTTGTCTTTCGTGATACGGCCATTGACTTTGCTGGATTCCACATTAACCTCGGACACAAGACACGCAAATTCCTGAGTCACCAGGGAAGACACCCTAACCGAACCTCACCCAGCGGCCATTGTTTCGGACCAAGACATCTCACCATCGAAACAAGAGGTTGAACGATCGTTCTCTGCTGCTGCTCAATCCACACGGCACTTGAAACCTTCATCCAACCCAGGCCTTCATACCAACTTTGCAGTGCAGGCCTGCAAAAAAGCAGCATAAAGTCCACCTCCATCTGGCTCAACGCAAAAGCCTCCGCTGCCTTCATCGCAATACGGGCATATCCACGCCCCCTGCACTCAGGCCGTGTTAGCACTCCCCCAATTCCGGCGACTGGAACAGGATTCCCGTCAACCGCGACGGTGTGCTTTACCAGCCCTACATGACATATGTTCCTTCCGCTTTCGACGATCAGAACATGCTTTTCCGTGGGCCTCCATTGCAACTGGTACGCACCAGTCTGGCTGGGATCCGTTTTGCCACCCGCCAGGTCGCTGCGATCTGCCCCCGAGTAGAATTCCTCCACACGAACTTCGATGGGTGCCAGTGGCATGGGAGATAGCAACGGCATATCGTTTTCCAGTGAGGTTCCGGTGGCCTCGGGAACCACGTTGAGAATCAGCTAATATCGCTTTCTTCGTGCAACTGAAATCGTTGCACTACTCGGGAAATCACACCATCCGGACTGGGGTTATCCGGATCAAGATCTGAGGCCAGGCTCAGGTGATAGGCCAACAGTTGGGGGAAGACAATTTCGAACGGTATACGCAAATGATCCGGGATGTCCGGCGCCACGGCAGGCATGAAGTCATGGGCCAGATCGTTTGCGGTAGTGGGTGGTCCGACGACGATCAAGTGGCCAAGATTCTTCTGCCGCAGCTCCCGCAGCAAGTCCTCTTCGTAGCGACGCCGATCGACATTGGATGACAGCACGCACAGCACCAGCGAATCGGGTCGCAGAAAGCTCATCGGGCCGTGGCGAAGACCTAAGAAAGTTTCGGGGAAGGCCGTGATGCGCCCAGCCGTCATCTCAAGAATCTTTAAGCAGGCCTCTTTTCCGAGAGGCGCCAAATCTGCAAAGGTGAGGACCATCACTCGAGAAGGCTTTCGCGAAGCCAAGCGTTGTGCTGCCATTTCAAAGTCAGGAAGGGCGTTCTTGACCCTGCCAACGATGTCCGGGAGGCGCTTAGCCAAAGCGTCGCCCTCGGCAATTCCGAGTCCCGCCAAGACAAGGTTTGAGAAGGAACTCGTCATTGCGAGACCGCGGTCATTGGTCCGTGGGTCGAGGACAATTGACGTAATTCCGTGGAATCGGGCAAGCTGACCATTTTGATTGCAGGTAATGGCAAGATGCCTGGCGCCAGGAAACATCCGTTGGAAACGTGTGATGACGCCAATGCTCTCAGGACTCTCACCGGAACGCGCCAACGACACAACCATGCCATTTACTGCAAAGCTTGGCACTAGCCGCAATACCTCCTGCTTAGAATAAAGAAGCAGATCGGTAGTCGGGATCGCCAAGGCATGTGTCCAGCTTGCCGCGACAGCCGACGCCGCATACGCGGAGGTGCCGGCACCACAAATAACCGCAGCTCTTTCCCGTACCACGGATTGGAGACTGCGATCGGTAACGCGTTCGAGTGTCGTTGGCCAGAGTTCCGGTTGGTGGCGAATTTCGCCAAGAGTCAGCACTCCGCGCTGCTGGCCGGTGCCAGAACACAGCTCAAGACCATTAGTCACAAAGAGTCATGCCTTTCTGCGAGTTCTGCTCATCGCAAGGATTCCAATTCGCGTTCAATCTCGCCTGCTAATCTCAAAAGTAGAATTTGAGCGCAAATTGAATCTCCCGCTGATCATTGGAACCGTCCCGCGTGGAAGCGATCGTTCCGAACGTACTTGGGTCGGTGTAGTCCAGTGCGCCGGGAGCAGCCACCACGCCATTACCCGAGAAGCCAGGGATCGAGAAGTTGGGATGGTTGGTTAGGTTGAAGAATTCGGCACGGAATTCAAGGTGCGTGCGCTCCGTCGTGCGAAACTCCTTGAAAAGGGAGAAATCGAGGCGATGGAAGCCCGGCCCCCGGAACTGAGTGGGCCCTCCGCCCAACGGGCTGTAGTCGGTTTGGCCGATCGTGGTCGCCACGGGAGGACTCGTAAATGCCGCCGCGTTGAGCCAGTCATTGACATTATGAGGGCCGGCATAGATGTTCTGCCCGGCAACTCGATCAGCGTTGCATCCGAACCCCGAGGTCGTGGAAATAATGCAAGGAATTGTTCCCGGCTGCCCATCCTGCATAGTCAGGATCCAGTTCGTATCCCAGCCTCCAATAAAGGCATCCACAATGCCGCTGCTATCTCTCAGGAAGTGTCTTCCCCGGCCGACCGGCAGGTCATAGGTGCCGCTAAGGTGAAATACCTTTTGAACGTCAAAATCACATTCTCCGAAGTCTTTGTGGATGCCAAATCCCGGCAAGAACGGTGCGCGGAACCCGCCCACACCAATAGCAGTGTCATTCAAAACGTCAGCTGCATCCGTAAGACACTTCGACCAGGTGAAGTTCCCCAGGACGCTCAGGCCGCCGCCCAGTCTACGCTCATAATTCGCCTGCAGACTGTTGTAGTTGCTCTCCCCCGCAAAACTTGTGTCTTGTTGGTAGGTAGGAAAATCGGGATAGGGAGAGTACAAGTACGAGTTCAATCCAGGAGGTAGCATCTCTGTCGGTGTATTCAGGCTCAGGTAGACCCCGAGGTGACGAACCGTGTTCCCTACGTAACCTACCTGGATGGTATCGCTCGGCGTGAGTTGATATTGGGCAGTCAGGTTGTAGCCCTGGGTATAGGGCGTTTTGTTTTTGTAGTCCTCACCGGTGAACGATACCCCGCCTGGCTCGACTGCTCCAGACGTAAGCGGGATGGCTGTCAATCCCGTCTCGAGCGTACCGATCGCCCCATTGGCGAAGGTGATGGGCGCATTGGGCGTCAAAATGGGATAATCCAGCGCAAATTGGAATGGAAAATCAATGTACGTCTCGACAACCGAGTTCTCAAAGCCGCCATAGAAAATACCGTACCCTCCCCGAACAACGAACTTCCGCGTCAGTTGATACGCAAACCCTACGCGCGGCGAGAAATTGAATTTTTGTGGTACCCCGAGGCCTGGCCGACTGGAACACACGACGTTGATATTGTCAGCCTTGGCCGCTGCGTAAAAATCCGTTGACAAAGGGGCATTGCAGCGTTTCTGCGTCAGCATAAACGTGGAACTGCCATTCGGTCCGAATGGCAGAAAGTTGGACTGGGCCCCGTAATTCTCAATGAGTTCCCCGAAATATTCCCAGCGTAGCCCTAAGTTGACAGTCAGCTTTGGAGTGACCTTAATATCGTCTTGAAAATATGCTCCGTAGTAGTTGTGTTTCATGGAGGTATTCGCAAAGTTGGAGACGTAGATGTCATCAGCACCACCAACATAGTCCGACGCACCCGTAACCGTCCCGGGAATCGGTGTCAGTAACATCTGCGCCAAGCCAGTGTTGCCTCCCAGTTGCGATGGCACTTCGGTGTAATCGCCGGTGAAGTACCACTCTCCTCGACCGGCATAAGGTTGCAGGATGGAGAATCCCAGGCGCTGGTATGTGAATCCCATCTTGAAGGATTCGCGTCCCGCAGTGTTGGTCAGATTGTCGATAATCTGAGTATTCGTGCTGAGCTCAACCGAGGGGAGGAACCCATTACTACCGAGCGTCGTCAGACCCATAATGACTAGGGATCCTAAACCGCCGTTCGAAGGAATCTGAGGAACTCCGGGAATCCCATACTGAGCGGGAATACCCATAGTGTTGGAATTGGGTTGCAGACGAGTGACCGACAGCCGGCTGAAGCCTGCGCGCACTTCATTCACCAGAGACGGTGAAAAGACATGCGTCTCACTTGCCACGGCGTTAAGGCTTTTCGAGGTCTGGTTACCGTCAGAAAACGACCCTCCATCCGCAATGCCTCCAAAGGGCCCGGGAAGAAAGGAAGGGTTGTCTACATAACTGAATCTGCCGAAAATGTTGTCTTTTTCGCTGAAGGTGTGGTCCACGCGCACGTCAAACTGGTCGGCATTATTGCTCGAAATTGGGTTGGCCGTATAATTGTTAAAAAGACCGGAGTTCGTCGGGGCAGGATAGAGATTTAGAAGCTTGATCGCATTTTGGTCCAGGCGACTTGCCAGAATCATGTTGCCCGGGAACGGCTCGCGCACAAATCCCAGTTGCGTACCGGCGGGTGAGCTCCCGCATGGCACGGTGATACCTGTTACGGGATCCGCGACCCCGCAGGTAACTGCACGCGTGGTAGAAGGATCGAACACTTGCCCCAGTGGAAAGGTTCGCCCCAGAGCGTCGGGGGCGTAGGTGCCCCCTTGGGGCCCTTCCCCTTGGGTGAGCAGTTCCGAGAGATTCGTATAACCACTGCTCCGCTCGAGCGCCGTGGGAACCGTGTTCGTGGAGGTAAGAGCCTGGCGGATGCGCGTGCCCTCGTAATCCGCGAAGAAGAAAGTTTTGCCCCGTCGAATCGGGCCACCGATGGTGGCTCCAAATTGGTTCTGGCGGTATTCTCCTTTCGGAATGCCTCCCGCATTTTCAAAGAAGTTTGCTGCGTCAAACATGTCATTGCGGACGAACTCCCATGCAGATCCGTGGAACTGGTTGGTTCCAGCCTTGATGGTGGCATTAAGGACGGCGCCGGCCGCACGTCCCGTCTCAGCGCTATAGTCGTTGGTTTCGACCTTGAATTCCTGAATAGCATCCACCGGTGGACGCACGACATAGGCTGTCCCATTCAAGAAGTCGACGAGATTGGTGTTGTTGTCCATGCCGTCGAGCAAATAGTTATTTTGCGCGGGACGCAATCCATTCGCGGCAAAACTCCCGCTGGCTCCCAGGCCCCGTGTGTCCTGTTGGCCCTGCGTAACCCCCGCCGATAGTTGCGCGAGAAACGTAAAGTTACGCCCATTCAGAGGCAGTGCGTTGATCGCTTCCGCCTCGACCACCTGTCCCACGGAAGCCTCTTGTGTTTGCAGAGCCGGCGGGGCGGCATCGACAATTACCGTTTCTATGGATTGGCCAACCGGCAAAGAAAGGTCGACAACTACTTTCTGTTGCACGTCCACCGTGACATTCTTTTGCCGTACCTTTTGGAAACCCTTGATTTCCGCCGACACGGAGTAATGACCGATCTTTACCGGCGAGAAGGTATATTCGCCGACAGATCCGCTGGTCGTCGAAATGGATATTCCAGTGCCTTCATTCGTAAGCGTCACGGTGGCACCGGGTATGACACCCCCGCTGGAGTCTTTGATCGTTCCGGAAACACTACCCATATCCACCTGACTCATTACTCTCGAGGGCAAAAGCAGCCCCAGCAAGAGAAGCGCGAAAATACAGTAGAATTTGTGGTACCAAATCGCGTTAAACATGGTGACTCTGTTCCATCCTTTCGCTAGGCAAGTACCCGGTCCAGGAATTGCATGACCCCACGTTCTGACAAATCACTTCTCCAATCGCTTTCTCAGCACAATGATTGAAAACCCCAGCACGGGATCGGCTCACGAAGACCGAGCGTCCTGTTGAAATGAGGAAAACCTACGACGGCATCTTCCCCCTCCATCGCGCTGTGAATCGAGCAGATTCGAGCTTTCGTGTCGATACCCTCGCCTTTTTGGGTCTTTCGTTTTATATTGAATTCCTTCGTTTACTTTCTATTAGGCTGAACCCTATTCCGGGGTGGCTGGTTTGTCAAGCGAAAAGATGGCCGTGTCGCTGCAAGGTGAGGATGTCGCGTTTCTTTAGGTTTAACCGCACCAGGGAAACGAAGCGCTTCGCTTCGCATCAAGGGGCGAACCGGCGGGGGTGAAAGCGAGGACAGGAAAAAGGACGTTGACGGCGAAAGGAAAACAGCATATAAGAATTGAAACGAAACCAATCGTAACCCGCGGAAGTCTCTTCAAAAATCGGGCCAGGGCATCTGACGAGTGGGTGGATGAAGCCGTGAACAAGAAGCGGGCGGCAGTCACGGCCTGGCAGGAGAGCTATCAGGCGGAGTGGGCGTAAGCAACCAGATGAGAGTAAAGAAACAAACACGGGGCTCCATCGGAAGCGCCACGAGGGAGCTGAAACGCATCCTTGAGGCAAACCAGCGTGGCGAGCACACGGGCATTTACTCAGTGTGTTCGGCGAACCAGACCGTGCTGGAAGCAGCGATGGCTCAGGCGCTGCGGGATGATAGCCTGCTGTGCATCGAGTCCACGTCCAATCAGGTCAACCAGTACGGAGGATACACGGGGCAGACGGCGAAGGATTTTGCAGCATTGGTAGGTGATGTTGCGCGCGGGATGCAGTTCCCTGCCGGGCGAATTGTGCTGGGCGGTGATCACCTGGGCCCGCATGTGTGGCGTTCGGAGAAAGCCATTGAGGCGATGGCGGAAGCGCGGGAACTCGTGAAAAGCTGCGTGCGGGCCGGCTACACAAAGATCCACCTTGACGCCAGCATGCGGTGCGCGGACGACGGCGGCAACCGGCAGCAGCCGATGGAAGACCGGATCGTCAGCGCGCGGGCAGCAGAATTATGCGCGGCGGCGGAAGAAGCGCACAAGGAAATGCCGCAGGGTTCGACGGCGCCACTTTACGTGATCGGAACGGAGGTGCCGTTTCCCGGTGGCGAGCAACACGAAGCACTGGCTCCTGAGATAACCAGCACAAGAAGCCTGGCCCGGACGATCGCGATTACCAAGCAGGCATTTGCCGAGCGCGGATTGCATGAGGCATGGGAGCGCGTGATTGCCGTCGTGGTGCAGCCGGGAGTGGAGTTTGGGGACGCGACGGTGTTTGCCTATGATGCATCGCGAACGAAGAACCTAGCGGCGTTCGCGGGCACCAAGGGAAGCCTCGTGTACGAGGCGCACTCGACGGATTACCAGACACCCGGAGCGCTACAGGAGATGGTGCGGGACCACTTTGCCATATTGAAGGTGGGACCCTGGCTGACGTTTGCGTACCGGGAAGCCGTGTTTGCGCTGGAAGCAGTGGAGAAGGAATGGCTGGGAGCGGCACGCGGCACCTCCCTTTCCGGCGTGACTGACGCCCTGGAAGCGGCGATGCAGGAAAACCCAAGCCATTGGAAGAACTACCATCGCGGCGACGAAGCCGCGTTGCGCATCGCGCGGAAATACAGTTACAGCGACCGGTCGAGATATTACTGGGGAGTGGCAAAGGTGCGCGCGGCAGTGAATAAGTTGGTACAGAACATCGCGCAACACCCCGCGCCTGTGTCGCTGCTGAGTCAGTTTTTGCCGAACCAGGCAGCAAGGATAAGAGCGGGTGAGTTGGCAAATCGGCCTCGCGACCTGATACGCAGCAAGATTTGCGAGGTCACAAGCGTTTATTCTTTTGCATGTGGTCAGTCTGTGACGGAGAAGCTCCGGGGGCGAACGAGCGGGAGGAAGACGACATGCTGAGGGAAGAGCGGAGCAGGGCGATTCTGGAGATGCTGCAGTCGGATGGGCGCGTGCTCGTGCGAGACCTGGCGAAACGCCTGCGGACATCGCAGATCACTATCCGGAAGGACTTGGAGTTCCTGCATCACCAAGGCAGTCTGGAGAGAACTCACGGAGGTGCGCTGCCAGTGCGCACGGGCTCGTTGAAAGACAGGTCGCTTCAGGAAAAAGAGCGTTCGCACCGGCAGGAGAAGATCCGGATTGCAGCGGCGGCGGCGCACATGATCCGGCCGGGGCAAGCGGTCATTCTGGATTCCGGAACGACCACGACGGCCATTGCGAGGGCCTGCCGCAATATGAACAACCTTACCGTCATCACGAATGCAACAAACATCGCGGCAGAACTCGCGGACACGCCGGTGGAAGTGATCCTGACGGGCGGAGTGCTGAGGAACAATTCGTATTCGCTGGTGGGGCCGCTGGCGGAGGAATCGCTGCGAATGCTCAGCGCGGACCTTTTTTTCCTTGGCGTGGACGGATTTGACCTGCACTACGGAGTCACGACGCCGAATTTGCTGGAAGCGCGGGTGAACCGCGTGATGACGGAGTCAGCGCGGCGAACGGTGGTGGTATGCGATTCGAGCAAATTCGGCAAGAGGAGCCTGTCGCTCATCATTCCGATAGAAGCGGTGCATGAAACCATCACCGACAAGGACATATCGCGCGGCGATTTGAAGGCGCTGCGGGAAGCGGACGTGGAAGTCACGCTGGTGTAGGAGCGGCGGCCACAACGCACGACCCGCGCTGACAATTCGGAACCGGCAGCGCGGCGCAAAATGTAAAGAGTTTCCGGGCGTGCAGGAAAGCAGGACACATCGTCTGACGTTATGAACAATGACGCTGCGGCAATCCCAAAGATCTTACGGGCATCGTGATATTGGACTGAGCCAACCCTAAGGAGAAAGAACTGTGGCCATTTTTGACGTCAGTGTTGTCGGTGAGCTGAATCTCGATCTGATTTTTTACGGATTACCGGAAAAACTCGAACTCGAGCGGGAACATCTTGCCAGTGACCTCAGCATCACGCTAGGGAGTTCCTCGGCGATCTTTACCCACAATTTCACGCTGCTGGGAAACAAAGTCGGATTCAGCTCCACCATCGGAAGCGATCCGCTCGGTGAGATTTGCCTGCAGCGGCTGGGGGAATGTGGCGTAGACCTCACCCACGTGCGAAAGCTCAAAGGGAAGACCACGGGGCTAACGGTGATCTTGCCGCAACGGAAGCAGCGGTACATCCTGACCTATCCCGGAACAATGCATGAGATGAGCCTGAAGGATCTGGACTTGAGCTATGTTTTTAGCGCCAAGCATCTGCACATCTCGTCTTACTTCCTGCACAAGGCCCTGCGGCCGGACATGATCGAACTCTTCCGGCGGGCGAAAGAGGCGGGCCTGACGACTTCGCTGGACACGAACGACGATCCGGAAGGGCGCTGGTCCACGGACATTCTGTTGCTGTTGAAGTATGTGGACATTCTCCTGCCCAACGAGAATGAGGCTTGCAAAATCGCGCGCACGGACGACGTGAACCGGGCGGCGGAAGCATTGTCACAAAAGGTACCTCTGGTGGTAATCAAGCGGGGTTCGCAGGGGGCCATTTTGCGCGAAGGTAAGAATAAGCTCGCGGGATTCCCGCCGGTTGTGGACATGGTGGACGCCGTGGGTGCGGGAGACAGCTTCGATGCCGGGTTTATTCACCAGTTTATTCGCGGTGCCAAAGTTGAAGATTGCCTGAAATTCGCAAATATCATCGGGGCGCTTTCCGTGACGCGGGCGGGAGGGACGGAAGCGTTCCGCGATGCAAAACATCGGGAGAGCTTCCTGAGCAAACATTGGCACCCGACACCGGGAGCGGCGCCACGCGGCGTGCGAATCTGAGTCAGACTCAAATCTGTGAATGAGCTTACCGGCTATTTTGCTGGCGCTCTCGGCACGGGCGTCACTTCCAACAGCAAGCTGTCCTGGATAGCCACCCTCAGTTTGGCGCCAGGCCCGGTGACGGTGCCGTAGTCCTTCTTGTTGACATAGTCGACGACCGTGTAGGTCGTGGGGCCCAATCCCCGCAGTTCGATTTCACCCAACCAGGTTCCCACATCGGCGGTTTGCCTTGCCGCTTTCGTGGACTTCTCCGGAGCATAGAAGGCGTAATACATGCTGCCGTCTTTTTCGATAGCATACGCTTCCGGCAAATCGTAGCCGTACACGTAGAGGTTTCGGAAGTTGCCCTTTGAAAGCATCTTCTCATTGTACAGAGCGATCCACTTCTTCCATTGCGCTTCTTTCTGTGCATCGAGGTAGACATTCTTGAACTTCGGTCCGTAATCGGGCCAGGTGAACTTGGTGCCGAGTACGCCGCCGGTGCCGAGCGTAGCGGCAAAGTCGGTGCCGATGTCCTGCTCGTTGTCCGTGTTGGCGTTGGCAAGACGGGTCAGCTCGACGTGGTCGCCATAGACGGCGGCGCGCGGCCCGAGGAGCGCCTTGTACATCTTGATGCGGCGGCGCACCTGAACGGAGCCAACGGGATCGGCGGTGACCGCCTGGTCCATGTAGCGGAGCCAGGCCAGGCTTGGCGGAGTGCCGCAGGGGCAGCTCTGCGTAACGCTGTCCGGCTTCAAGGCGCGAGTGGTCTCGAAGATGACTTTATAGACGTTCCCCATGGCATAAATGGAGTCGTTTGGTGATTTGTGATGGTGCTTAGGGTTGTAGCAGGGTGGCACGGAATAGATATTGTCGAGCTTGTTTCCGTCGAAACCCCAATCGCGGATGAAACGTTCGGTGAGTTGCTTGTAGTAGGCCTGCACTTCGGGCAGGGCGGGGCAAAGCGTCGCCAGATTTCTGGCCATGCGCGCGGGTTTTCCGGTCTTGTCCAGCACCAGCCAGTCCGGGTGTTCTTTCAAAACGTTGGAGACGACAAACTTGCGGCCGCCATAACCAAACCGGCCGTCTTCGACCGCGAGCGGCAACCACCAAAGCTGAACCTTGATGCCTTGCGCGTGGAAGCCATTCACCATTTTCTGGACGGAGTCGCCCGGAAAAGCCTTTTCTGCTGGCTGCCAGTCGCCATAGTTATTGAACCAACCGTCATCGAGCGTGGCCCAGTGGATGCCGAGTTCCTTAAGCTTGGGTATGGTGTCCAGCATTTGCTTGGGGGTAACGCCGAATTCATAGCCCCAGCCACACCAGCTTACCGCATAATTTTCGGGGTTATTCGCAGGTTTGGCCAAGCCTTCGCGCTCAACCGCGTTCGACCACATGCTGAGCGGTTCGTAGAAATCGCCAGCGTAGACGGCCAGGAAAGTGCGCGGCGTGGCGAACGTTTCGCCAGGCTTGAGGATAAGACCTACAGGTAGACGCACAGCGGCACCGACGCGGCCATCCGGCGCGGTTTGCACCGGGATGGATAGGACGAGAGGGAGCGTCTCGAGATGACCGATGGCCTCGCCAACGCCTTTCGTCCAGAAGGCCACCACGGGAATGCCGCCCCCGGCGCTGCCGAGGTCGCCGCCAACCTGGACGGGAGCGCCGAAGGGATTTTCCTGCGTGAACTTGGCGGGCACGGGGAACATTTCGTCCTTGCCCCACTTGAGGCTGGAGCCATGGAAAGACCACATCTCGTGCGGGGCCGCGGCGGAATTTGCCAGCGCGGCGCTGCAGCGGTGCTGCTGAAGCGAAACGCTGTCGAGTGCCAGTTCCTTCTGTCCGCCATTTGTGAAAGTGGCAGAGACGAGCGCGAGTTCGGGAAAATCATCATAAACTTCCAGGACCAGCGTTTCCTGCAAGCCCGTGCTGGCGCTGCTGCCGGGCACCGCGATCTGTTTTCCGCGTGTGCCAAGTTTCCCCTGAGCTTCACTGATTTTCGCTTTGGCCAAGTCAAGCGTGAGATCCGGGAGTTGCTTATGCGCGATGGTGACCGATTGTCCAGGCCGCGAACCGGGTTCATCCAGGGTCAGTGATGTTCCGCCAGCCGTGAGAGCTCCTTTGAGATAACCATTGGGAGAAAGCACGAACTCCGCTAGGGGTGTGCGGACGTCGATCGCATCGGGCGCGGAGGTTGCATGGATACTTGAGGCTTGGACCGCGGACGCGGGTGCCTCCGACTTGGCCGAAGGAGCGGGCTTTTTCTCGCAGCCGCCAAGTTCTGTAAGGCCAATCCCCAGTAGAAGAAGAAGTGCGCTGAATCCCGCGGATTTGGCGAAACGTTGGGGCTTGATTCTGATCTGGTGAAGGAGACTCATGGCTTTGCGGCTCCCAACTGGTTTAAGCCCTTGAATTGGGCAAAGATTTTTTCTGCGTTCTTGTTGTAAACCTTTTCGAGCACGTTGTCCGGGAGTTCCATTCCGTAGATTTCCCAGCGGCCTTGTCCCGGATAGCCCGCGTACTGGAAGTATTCATCCGGGGTTTCCAGCCAGCGGAAGTAATTGGCATACATCGCTTCCTCGGGCTCGCTGTCGGTGCCGAACATGATGCGGTCCTGATAATCGAGGAAAAACTTGCGTGCGCGGCGGGGCTGGCGGCCAAGTTCGGCCTCGCGAGCGCCGAATTCCACGTACATATTGGGATATTTGTCGAGCCAGGAGGAAACGGCGTCGAGATTTTCGGGCCAGTTGGCCACGTGCAGCGCGATGAATGTGGTGTGCGGATGCTTCGCGAAGACGTGGTGTTCCTGGTTCAGCAGAGTTTGCTTGCTGGGGAACTTTGGACCGTAGAAACTCCAGCTCGGATTGGACATCAACTCTTCGTAGCGCTCGTTGTTCTTGTCCGTGGGGGTGAAGAAGGCTTCAGGGTCGGAGGTGTGAATCGCCACCGGAATGCCCAGGCGGCCGCACTCCTCCCAAACAGGATCCATGCGGGGATCGTCCACGGGGATGAGCTTGCCATCACTGTCGCGCACGCCGAGGCCGAGGTCCTTGAGGATCTTCAGGCCGCGGGCGCCGCGGCGCACGGCATCATCGAGTTGCTGGACCATTTCCTGGCTGAAGTTTGCATCGTTGATCTTGCCCCAATCCATCTGCGCAAAAACCATGAAACGATCCGGATATGGCTTCACCATATTGTCGATGACGCCCTGCAGCTTGTCGCCCCACATGCCGGTCAGGATGACGATCTTCTTCACATTCGTGGCGTCCATGCGGCGGACCACCTCGGCCGGGGGGATATCCTCGCCGTGAACTCCTCCAGCATCGTTCACATGGTTGTGCACGTCGATTACCGGGAATTTCGCGCGGGGCACTTCATGGCCCGGCACGTGGAGCATGGATTTTGGAGCATAGTCTTTGAGCAGCAAAGTCATTCGTTTGGCAGCGCCGGGGTCTTGGCTGTACTTGATCTCCTGGTTCAGGGCAAGACTGAGGCCGGCAACGGTGACCAGAATCAGCAGCAATGCCGCGATAAGAATCGACCTGCGATCCACAACGCGCTTATTTTCATTGCGAAACATGGAAGAGACTACCTCCCTTGAGGGGCCTCCCTGGTGGAGGCATTTCTGCAACTCGCGTTGCAGTTCGCTTTATTCAAAGGAAGTGTATACACAAACGAAAGAAAAGGAAATAAACAGCAAAGAAACGTAAGTATCCCTCGAAACGCAACCACAGCAGGCAGTTCTACCTGATTCACCAGATCGCACGGAGGCGGTGGTCAAGCGCGCGAACCGCGGCACATCAGTCCGGCAAGACCGCTCTGCAGTGCGTTCTCCAACTCAGAACGCAAGCCAACCGGCAGAATGATTTGAAAAGACCCAGCGCGCCAGTCCTCCCGGACTCTCACATCCTTGATACCGGATCGGTTGTACGCCACAACGCATCGGTGGTTATGCACCTCAAATGCGAGCAGCACTGTTGACGAGATAGTAGTTTGCTCCTAGGATGCCGTTGGTATGGTTCATCCAATTACTGAGGCAATGATATGAACTACGGTCTAGCGATCAAGGAATCAGCAGCTTTGGATTTCGTCTCACTCGGCGGGCTCGTTCATCGGCTGGATCCAGGCATCATTCCTTTTCGCAAAGCTCATGAGTGCCAAATTCACGTTAGCGGCGGCGAATTCAACGTTGCCGCCAACCTAGCCGACTGCTTCGGTCTGCAAACTGGAATCGTTAGCGCCATGGTCAAATATCCCATTGGGGATCTCGTGGCTGAGCGTGTGCGAGCCATGGGCGTCAAACCCTTCTACAAGATGTTCCAGCACAACGGCGTGACCGGGCCCAATATTGCGACGGTCTACAGTGATCGCGGCTTTGGGGTGAGGGCGCCGATCGTTTTTTATAACCGGGCGAATGAAGCCGCGGCGCAACTGAAGCCGGGTGACTTCGACTGGACAGTTATATTTGGCGAAGGAGTGCGATGGTTTCACAGCGGCGGAATCTTCGCGGCTCTTTCTGAGTCCACGCCGGAATTGATCATTGAAGGCATGCGTGCAGCGAGAAAATCGGGCGCGGTTATTTCTTTCGACCTGAATTTCCGCGAAAAGCTTTGGAATCTATCGGGTGGCCAAGAAAGGGCGCGGCAGGTCGTCGATCGAATCGTTAAAAACGTCGATGTTCTCATTGGCAACGAGGAGGACTTGGAGAAAGGTCTAGGCGTAAAGGGCCCCGATGCGACTGGGATATCGAAGCTCGATCCAACCGCCTTTCTCTTAACTATTGAGAAAGTTGTAGAGCGCTACCCACAGATCAAAATCATTGTTACCACGCTGCGCGAAGTCCATTCGACCAATCGTCACAGCTGGGGCGCGGTGGCCTGGATCGACGGTAAGAGTTATGTATCCCCGCAATGTCAACTTGACGTGTACGACAGGATTGGCGGAGGTGACGGGTTTGCGTCCGGCTTCTTCTACGGAGTTCTCGCAGGGGAGACTGCGGAAGAGGCTGTGAAACTCGGCTGGGCACACGGAGCGCTGCTCACGACGTTTCCAGGCGACACAACGATGGCCACATTGGACCAAGTCCGGGCGTTTGCACATGGCGGATCGGCCCGCGTGCAACGATGATGCAACCAACTCTCCAGATTTTCGCAATGTTGCCGGGTCTGGATCGCAGCGGTACTTGATCGAAGCAATGCGCACATTCGGGCATCCTTACTGAATGAAATCAGTGCAGCGTACGAACGCGAACCTCAACTGGTCAACCTGCTGTCAGATGGAGCGTTTCGCGAAGCAATCGAGGGTCGCCAGGAGGATTGGCGATTGGCGATTCAGACGGCTGTGGGCCTCGGAATCCCTGTCTCGGCTATGGCCTCCTCGCTTGCCTATTACGACGCGTACAGCAGCGAACACCTTCCAGCGAACTTCACACAGGCACAACGCGATTATTTCGGAGCGCACACCTTGCGTCGCATCGATAGAGCGGGTGACTTCCACGCAGAGTGGACATGAAACTCTTTCGCCACTGCTGGTACAGATTCGCCACTAGGTCTGTAGCTGCCCAGTTGAAGGTGCACGCACTTAGAGCGCGCCAACGCCTCAATTAAAGCTAACACCCGGTAAACGC
>Ga0326727_10008992_pt1 | contig 24946 bp, 19 predicted proteins | sample MB2enrmetagenome_FD_207643 | JGI IMG/M metagenome (GOLD analysis project Ga0326727, IMG submission 207643) | Lab enriched peat soil microbial communities from McLean, Ithaca, NY, United States - MB29MY | ecosystem: Environmental > Terrestrial > Soil > Wetlands > Peat | place: USA: New York... | reverse complement strand
AAGGTCCGGGTGGCAGGTGGGTGCCCGAAGCGGTGGGGATGGTGATTTCATCGGGCGCCACCCTCCACGATCTCAAAGGCTTTTCGGGGAGTTTGCGCCTGCGCTACTTTGGCCCGCGCTATTTGACGTCCGACGCAATTTATCGCTCAAACTCAACGGCGCTGCTCAACGCGGAGGTCGGTCGTAGAATTAACAAGACATTTCGCGTTTCGGTCGTATTTTTGAATTTACTCAACCGCCGCGACCACGACGTTGACTATGCCTATGTCTCCCAAGCAACGCCAACCGCCACGCCGGCGCTCACAGACGTTTTCCACCCCGTCGAACCGTTTCAGGTGCGACTAAAGGTTGAAATAACCCCACATTTCCGTCGTTGATTGCACCCACGAATCGTCGGATGTTCGTCCGCAGTTCGCGATATGAATTCAAAGGAAATGATTGGTGATTATGAGAATTTGCTACTTTGATGCATTTTCAGGAATTAGTGGGGACATGACGGTCGGAGCTCTGGCAGACGCCGGTGCGGACCAGCGAGCGATTACCCGAGCACTCGAAGGCTTGGGTACGGACGCGACGTATGAATTCGCGAAGGTGAAGCGGCAAGGAATCGGCGCCACGAAATTTCGAGTTGCAACCGTCGAAACAAAGCGCCATCGGCATCTTCCCGCCATTTTGAAGATGATCGCAGGATGCGAGGCGCCACAGCGCGCAAAGGAGCGAGCTATCGCTGCCTTCGAATGCCTTGGAAGCGCCGAGGCATTAGTGCATCAGGTGCCCATTGATGAGGTACACTTCCATGAGGTTGGTGCGGCTGGTTCAATCGCCGACATCGTTGGGGCATGTGTTGCGCTCGAACTCCTCGGGATCGACGAGGTTGTCTGCTCCGCCCTGAACGTCGGGTCAGGAACCGTCGAAACCGAGCATGGCGTGCTTCCCATTCCGGCGCCTGCGACCGCATGGCTCCTTCAAGACAAACCAATCTATTCGAGAGGACAAAGCGTCGAATTGACCACACCTACAGGCGCGGCATTAGCCTGTTCGCTAGCACCCCGGTTCGGTCATCTTCCGGCAATGAAAATTGTAGCTGGCGGATACGGGGCGGGCGATCACGATTTTCCCCAACATGCGAACGTACTTCGGGTTATGGTCGGGGAGTTGATATCCAACTGCGATACAAAGGATCGCCCCCATATCCAGACCGGCCCGAAAACGAATGACAAACTATCCAGCGCCGGGAGCCGTGGGAGTCGACCCGGTTACGAAATTGGTTCCTGCCAACCCGGTCAATGAGGTGGTGGGCGTGCGCAGCCGTGAATTGATCCTTCTCCTGCGCGAAGGTGTGCGCCTCAAGGTCTCAGCCCTTTGTGAACGCAGACGGATAGAAATAGATAACCACCGGTCCCTTTTTCAGCGCGCGCTCGAGAGAATAGGTGAACTCCTTTCCGGCTAATGAAGCGCGCGCCGAGAAATCGGGCGCCTCATCACCTGGCTTGAGCGCCGCGAAAGCGGACATGCCGAAAAACGCCGAGACCGCCAAGCCCAGGAACAATTTATTCATTCTTCGATGCCTCCCCAGCCATCCCACCTATCATGCAGGATTTCCAGTATGGACTGTCCGCCCGATCGGTAACCTATACCTGATCGCCTCAGAACGTAATCGCCCCTCGGATTTTGGGTGCTGAGCCTCTCAGCGATCGCGGGAGGCACATGTTCTCCCTGTGGTTGGGGCCTCGACAGCCCGAAAGGGCCGTTTTTCCGGGCCGCTGATTCCGACACCTTTCCGTCCACTATCCCCTTCGCATGGCTTGCGCCGGATGATTGTGCGGTTCGATGAACGAATGCCGACATAATGACCGAGGCCGGAAGAGGTGGCTGGCGCTGCCCGCGGGCTGCAAACCCGTTGAGTGCCTCGTGCGAGGCCCTGCTGGGTTCGATTCCCAGCCCGGCCTCCTTAAATGGGCATTCCTCTTCTGAATTGGGCGCCACGCCATTCGGTTGGATTGACGGGACGGACGATTTGGAATTGGCTCCGGGGTGCAGTGAGTCTCCAACCGGATCGCTGCTTTCACGACCCCAAGCGGTCCAACCACGTGACCATACCGTTGCTTCCGGTCGATAAAGCCTTGATTAGCTAATGCGTTTCGGGTCGCGTCTCCATCTATTTTCGCCTGCTTTGCGGCCTCCGAGTTATATCTTCGCGGTAGCGGCTGTCGCGGAGTTCCCAGACGGTTGGCGTGTCGTTCGATTGGCGGCAGCATAGGAACCCAGAACCACAAAACCGGCAGTCACCTGCGCCAGCAACGTCTCCACCGTCGGAAAGACGGAGAGCCACAATCCCATCCAGGGAGGGATGAGATGGGCAAGCGGGGTAATCGTTGTCGTCGAAATCCAGTGCGCGAGTTGCATTTCTTGCGCCTGCTCGCCGACCATCACAATCAGTACGACCCCCAGCAGGATGCCCGTGAGGACCAACATTCTCCTATACGGCAATCTTCGATGCGCCACAAAGGTGAAGACCGCGACAATCCCCGCAAAAGAGAGTCCTACGGCCGCTCCCCAGAAGACGATTCGGTCTCCAAGTCTTAGCCGGTAGCTTTGCAAGAAGAGCACCACTTCGAACCCCTCGCGATAAAATGACGTAAATCCTAACAACGCCATTCCCAGAAGAAGTCTGAACCTTGATGTTTGCAGGTCATCGGCACGTTCCAGCAGCTGCCGCTTGCGCTTGTTATGGAGTGAAATCCAGCCCGTCCAATAGACTTTGTGAAAAAACCAATTCATCACTACCAGCAGGACGACAATCGCGAGTAAGCCCGTGGCCGCCTGCAGGGCTAGGGCAGGGACGCTCTGGCTGAGATCGTCGATAATGTGAACGGAGATGACCCAGGTCAGCACTGTTGCGATAAGCGCAACTCCCACCCCAGTCGCAATCGGATTACCGGAAGGTCGCCGGCTTCCCGCCGTGCCGGCGGTAATTGCGGCAAGCACTAACACACATTCGAGTCCCTCTCGGAAGACGAGCACTCCGATGTCGAGCACCGCGGCAGAGGAACTCGTGTCGGGCGCAAGTGGATTTGGATTGCCGGCCGTCGAGATCACTCGCCAGACTACGATGCCAGCGGCGACTAGCCCACATAGAATAAGGACAGGTGCAAAGGTGTTACTGCGGGTCTCCCCTGAAAGGTTCGTGCGTAGAGTTAAATTCCTCATATACCGATATCCTTTCAGCTTCCTGCCTGTCCTAAGAGTGCGGACTCAAGGTCGTTTAAGCTCACCATGGGTGGCGGGCGCCGACTGCCCCGATAGGTATCACTGAACGGTGGAACCAGAGACCCAGGTGCGGAGCGCGGGCAGACTTGGTCCGCGGGGTCTGCGCTCTGCGCCTTCGCATGATTCGCTAGCGCGGTGCTGAGGAACAGGAGAAGGAATGCGCATGGCAAGACGTGTGCTCCCGTGAATCTTGCAACTTTGGTCAAGCGTTGAAAAACGCAATTCTCATTGTTACGAGTGCGAAATATCATGGCATCCCTCCTCAAAATAGAAATTTCACGCCCGCTTGTACCAGGCGAGGGGCGGCCGCCTTGATGGCTTGGCCGAATGTGGAGCTGTCGATATTTCCGTCCACGGCTCGCGGACCAAAGAACTGCGCATGGTTAAACGCGTTAAAGCCTTCGAGCCGTATCTGGAGCGATTTCGATTCGGTCAAACGCAGGTTCTTGAGGAGGGCGATGTCAAAGTTGGCCATTCCGGGTCCGGAGAAAAAGCGCCGACTGGCGGTTCCGGGCGTTCCCAGAGCGTTCTCGCTGAACATGGCGGGATTAAAGTAGGGCTGCCCGCTGCGAGGATTGCGATTGATGTCGAGAGGCCCACCCGAGTAATCGGGCTCATCGACGCCAAAGTTGTTAATCCCGTTGGGTTCAGACCCGAGCAAGGAATTGTCGCCGAAATTGACGAGGGTTACTGGCAAGCCGGTGCTGAAGCGGGCGATTCCTGAAACCTCCCAACCCTGACTGAAGCGATTGGAAGCGTGCAATAGACGTTCAAAGGGAATTTCGTAACTGTAACTCACCACAAAGTTGTGCCGCACATCGAACGCCGATAAAGCCCTGCTGAGCGACGGCTCAATGGGGTTGATCTCTTCTCCCACATTCGAAGATTGGTCCTCCGACTTGCTATAGGTGTACCCGGCCAGTACGGTGAGGCGCTTGCTCGTATGGCGCAGCGTAATTTGCAGAGCATTATAGTGGGAGCTTCCCATGGTGGCTTGGTTCGCATTGCTGCCGAAATTCGATCCCAGCGGTCCTCGCGTTCCCTGATAGGTCCGTCCAGCGGCTGTGACATACGGACTGTCTTCGCCGAAGGGTCCGCAAGGGGTTTGTCCGGCGGCGAGGTTCGAAGGGTCACTCAAGAAGAGGCACAGTGAGGGATTGCCGGGATTCGCTTCTTCTAATACCAGAAGCCTGCGGCCCTGGGTTCCGACGTAGTTCAAGCTAAGCACGGCGTGATCTCCCAATCCGCGCTCCAGAGAGAACATGAATTCCTGGGTGTAGGGGATGTGATTACTTGTCGGGTAGTTCGGCAGTCCTGTGATAGGGTCAAATTTCGCCCAGTTGACGTCAGGGTCGGGATGACTGGCGCTGGTGTTCAATGGCGCAAGGGCAACCGGGAAAGCCTGGCCCAGGTTTTGACCGCTCGCGGCGGTAATAAACGGCGTGGCAAACAGTGGCGGCGCGGGGCTGGTGTAAGTGGTTCCATAGGGCGCGTTGGCGCTCATCACACCAATCGTCAGAGCTTCGATCGCCGTATAGAACATGCCGTAGCTGGCCCTAATGCTCGTCTTGCCGGGGGCGCCCACAAGCTTGGAGAGAATGCCGCCACCGGTGGACCCAGGCGCGTACGCCAACCCGATGCGCGGGGCAAAGTCATGATCGCCGGGTGGCGCCAACGTGCGCGATACCCCGGGATCGGTGGGATAGAGAATGCCCGCCGGGGCGCCGGGGAAAACCACGGACGCCCGGCCGGGAATGAAAGTGGCAATCTGGTTATACTTTTCGTACCACGGCTCGATGCGGTCCCATCGCAAACCGTAATTCAGCGTCAGGCTGCGCTTTACCCGCCAGCTATCCTGACCATAAAGGCCCAGGTATTTGTTGCGTCCGTAGAAGGCCTGCAACTGGCTTTGGTTGTACTGACTGGGAACCCCCATCAGGAAATCGGCAAAGTCGGAGCCAGTTTCAGTTCCGAAGAACAAAAAGCTGCCATTAAATTGGGCAATGGCGTTCACATTTACCTGATCGTAATGGAACTCACCCCCGGCCTTGATCGTGTGGGTGCCGAAGACCTTGGAGAAATTGTCGAGCCACTGAAATGTATTGCCCGCCTGATTCAGCTCGTTGGTGTTGGTCCCCATGGTAAAGCTATTGAAACCAATGCTTTCTACTCCTTCGGTCTTGGGCGAAAGCGCGACGATACCCGGAGTTCCCGCGCCCACCTCGAAATCCTGTGAGGCCAGACTGACGCCCAATCCCCCAAGCGGTTTGCCAAGGTCGTTCGCGTCCCGCATGTAGCTAAAGTGGAAGTCGTTCACGGCGGTAGGGCTCAGCGTTTTGGTGACGCCAAGATCCAGCAATTGTGCCCGCCCGGTATAGAGAGCGTTGAAGCCCGGAACGTTCGCTCCTCCCTGCGCGACCGGGTAGGGATTGTCTTGCGACCAGTTATCGAGGAAGTAGTATGCGGAGATCAGGCCGTATCGAGTGTTGGCGTCCGCGCGATACCCGCCTTTGTCATCCTGGAGTGTTTGGTTGTAGGCAGAGGTAGAAAACGTGTTGTTCGCATTGCTGGGGGACGGGATGTACTTCAACAAATTGCTGGCGGGTGCGGACCAGACGCTTTGGGGAATGGTGGCACCGGGAAAGACGCAAGTGGCGGAAGTGCATCCCTGCGTGTAGTAGGGTTCACCGGCGGAGACGGCGTAACCAAGCTTTTGTGAGAGAAGGCCGGCCCAATAAGGTCCGCTGACGGTGGTGGGCACCGTGTTCCCGCTGGCGTCTGTGGTAACAAAGGAGCTTGCCAGTTCGGAGAGGTTGCCCGTCCGGTCCTGCAGGGAGGGAACGGGAATCCTTCCCGAATCCACGCCCTGGGTCGAGCGCGTTCCCTGATAATCGGTGAAGAAAAATAGTTTGTTCTTTCGGATCGGACCGCCGAACGTTCCGCCGAATTGATTCTGGTTAAAAGCACCGCGACTCGGGGAAAAGTAATTGCGCGCATCGAGATCGGTATTGCGGAGGAATTCAAAAATGTCGCCGTGAAATGCGTTGGTGCCGGACTTCGTCACAACATTAATCTGTCCCCCGCTGAACTCGCCGTATTCTGCGTCGAAGTTATTGGTGAGAATTCGAAACTCGGCAATGGAATCGAGGTTGGGAATGATCGCCGCTCCCATATTGACGTCTTCTTCCACGTCGCTTCCATTGACGAGAAAGCTGTTGGCAAATTCCCGCTGGCCGTTGATCGAGAGCGTGCCGGGATTCAAATCCCCGGAAGGAGAGAGCACGCTCGCGCCCACGTCCTGCACCGTGTCGGACGTGATGGAAGTGACCGGCGCAACCCCAGGCTGGAGCGCCAGCAAGTCCGTAAAGCTCCTGCCGTTCAAGGGGACGGTTGTCATCTGCGCTCCGGTGACGACCTCGCCCACCTGGGTACTGGTCGTTTCAACATGGAGCTGGTTTTCGACGACGGTAATGGCCTCGGGCCTCGCACCCAATTGAAGAACCGCGTCGACCGTCAAGGCACTATTGGCGTCGATGACGATCCCGGTACGCCGATAGGGCCTGAAACCCGTACTTGCAACCTCAAGATCGTAGCGACCGACGGGGAGGCTCGCGAATGAATAAAATCCTTTGTTGTCGGTCGCGATGGATTGCCGGATTGCCGTGCCGGTGTTGATGGCGACAACGGTCGCCCTTGAAATCACGCCGCCACTGGGATCAGTCACCGTGCCGGAGATGCTTCCCCCCACACCAGCCCACGCGGAAACGGCAAGCCATGGGAATAGGATCAGCAACCCCGAGCACAATGTGAGCGCTTTGACGGGTATCTTCTGTGCCCGCAGTCTGGGGTGGAAAGGATGCGCCGAAAGATAGGGATACTTATTGCCGATTCGAATTCCAGCCATTGTGCTTTTCTCCTGAGACACCCATGGCTGGTTCCCGTATAATAGCCACGGTCGTCAGCCCTCGAGGTTGTCGATTTCGGTCCTCACGATCCTCGCCAAAGGGTTTCATCGTGGGGACCGATCTAAAATCTTGCAACCAACTCCCACCGTGGTTCTTTTGTTGGTTGCTCCTCTAGTTGCGACTCTGTCGCATCTAGACCGGCAAAAAAACATCAGCCCCTAACTTGCCGTCTTCTGACATCGTCGGCAAATCCCGCCCACTTCCAGCCGCACGACCCGGATCTGGAAGCCGCTTTGCGCGGCCATTTCCTTCTTCAGCTTCTCAAAAGACGAACTCGCAAATTCCATGATCGCGCCACAACGAAAACAGGCCATGTGCGAGTGATCGCGACTCGTCTTCGCCTCGTAGTAATGCTTCTCGCCTTCAATGTGCATGAGATCCAACTCATCGATCAAGCCGCGATCCTTGAGCAAGGCAATCGTTCGATAGACCGTGGCGCGGTCAATGTGGGGATCGCGCTGTTGGGCGATCCGCAGCAAGGCGGCCGCGTCCAGATGGCGGGAGGCATCCTGCATGATGCCAATCAGCAACCGTCGTTGGGCAGTGATCCGTATGCCGCTCGCAATCAATTCCTCTAGTAGAGGAGGCCGGGTGATTGCCGTATCGTCCTTGGACCTTCCTAGTTGCGATTCTGTCGCAATAAGCGCGCTGGGAAGCAAGCGATCTCCTTTCTTTTGTTGCGACTCCAGTTGCAACACATTGCCGGTAAGAGATTTACATTGAACTCCATTTGCAAATCTCTGTCAATCCACAATCCATGAAATCTCTTTGGTTTCGAGTGAAGTGCGCCAAAACGAAGTTGAACAGCAGCAGATTCCATCTTGATGGAGCATATGGACGGCGCCGACGACATGCATTATTTCTTCTGTGTCCATGCCGCGCCGATGGGTCATTCTCGCCGAATCAAAATCATGGCAGGTTCCCTGTTTCGTGGGGCTTTCCATTGAATTCTCCGCCCTATTCAAAGGATTGGACAGAGAGAACAATGAGTGAGGTTCTCTGGGCCTGCTGGGATTCGTTGCATGTTTGTCTCTGCACAGCTAAATCGATTTTGGAATGAAACTGATCGCCTACGCGTAACCATCTCTCGTTCCAACCTTTAAGGTCCGCGTTCCTGGTACCGCGGCTGCAGGCCCTATTCCAGTTTTGGGCTCGCGATGTTACCCACTTTGCTCCATAGCGACTCGGAGTGCATTTATGTTTTAGTGGCACGAATTAGCCATCTGGCCGAGGGCGTTGCGGCGTGGCAACGTTCGAGATCACTTCCTCTTGAGCGAACTCGCAAGCATCGCCCTTCACGCGCGAGAAAACCCAGCCCATTGTGAAAACCACCCACACATTCAATGCTAGCGAATAGGAAGGGTGAACCGATCCATTTACGGCCAAGGGTCTGTCCCAAGCTCCAGCCCGGGCAGAGCCCCAGACGGCAAGCATTGGGCAGCAAATCACTGACCAGGAGATCTGAGGCCCTTGATGCGTCCGACTTTGAATCGCTCGCGAGTGGCTTATCGGTATGGAAGTATTTCTTGTAGGCGGAGACCCAGTTGGTTGCGATATCTTGCTGCGCGGTAGCCAGACTGAGTTTTCCGCCACAGACCGATTGGTGAAGGTAGTCCTCGAGTTGATCCTTGACAAAGGAATTCCACACCGTGTTGTAGCGTGGCTCCGGCCAGAGATTGCGAAGGTCCTCCGTCCCCCCCAATCCGGGGGAAATAAGGAGATCAATCTCGTAATTCGCCGCAGGCGCTTCTCGCATTCCATATTCTCGGAAAACCGCTTGCTGTAGGGAGCTTGGTACCGGGTGGACGACGTCGTCGTGATTCATCGAACAGATATCGCTCATGGCGACAGCCGTGGTTGCGCCCGGGGTGAAATTCGGGTTGGGCAGTGACTGCGTGTAGGTGAAAGGAACAGATTCAGGCCTCAGGACTTGCCGGCAGAGGAACCTCCCACCAAGCACAACAAGAAAAGCCAACGCGCACCCAAGTGCGAGAACCCGCGCGTTCACTACAAAGCGCCACCACTGCCGGCGGTCAGAATGGGCGCTCCGCGTTAATTCCACGAGTCGAGCCTTGAGCAGGGCCCTCGGGCCCGCAATGGGCGGCAACTGAGGATCCAAAGTCTGGCGGTGCATCCGCATAAATTCGCCGATGGTCTGTTCGATTTCAGCCATCCGCGTGCGACAGTTCCAACAGGCGGCAAGGTGTTCCCGAATCTGAGTGGCACGATGCGCCGGCAGCTCGCCATCGGCGAGCTGGAGTAAATCCTGGTCCGATGGATGGAGATTTTCATTCAGCATGGTGCCACCTCTTATCGAGGGACATGAGCCGTGCAAGCGATCGTGCGAGCGACCTGGCCACGGATCCAAGAGAGATTCCCAAGATCCGGGCGATTTCCCGATAACGGAGACCCTCGGCGCGAAGTCGCAGGCAGCTTTGATCTTGCTCCGAGAGGGCACGAACTGCGGCCAGCAATCGGCTTTGCCGTTGGGCGAACAGTACCAACGCTTCAGGGTTCGGAGACGGGTCCACCTGGCTCTCTACAAGCTTGCCCTCCGTGTCGATCTCGTTTTGCAGTCGTTGGGTGGCGTGCCGCCGCTTCAACGCTAGGTTGTGCGCCACGCAGAATATCCAGCCGGAAAGGCTCCGGCGCGATTTCCCTGCCCGGAGGTGCCCAAATAGCGCGAGAAACACTTCCTGGATGATCTCCTCCCCGTCTTGCACCGACAGACCAAAGGACAGCACGTAACGGAGCAGCGAATCCCGGAATTGGTCAAAGAGCCGGATCACCTCGCATTCGATCTCGGAGGGCCGCGACGGAAGCGCAACATCCTCCGCCCTCGGAATCGAGATCTTGCCGATCAAGCCCGCCGGCACACTGGGCATGGTTCCTCTCGCGATATATATTCCTTCCCCCACCTTTTTGTTCAACATTTTCTAACGCCCGGCAGTGAGTTTTTCGCCGGAGCCACAAATAGTCTGAACAAAATGTCCGGTAACAGAATATACAAATCCAGGAGGGATGAGAAGGTCGGTCCCGCCGGGAGACTCCGTTCTCAGGAGGAGACATCCCGGTAGTCAGGCCTGTAGATCCCCATTGAAAATCGAGGAGCTAACCCTTCATGAAGCGACTTGCGGTCGTTTTTTTCTTCTGCGCCGTGCCGCTGCTGGGCCAGAGTAACAGCGGTGAACTCCGGCTGAAAGTGACCGATCCCTCCGGTCTTGGCGTGAAAGCCGCAGTCCAGATTGTTAGCGAAGCAAACCAGTATCGGAATACGCTTACGACCACCGATCAAGGCGGCGTGACCCTGCAGCACCTCCCTTACGGTATCTATCGGGTTGAAGTCAGGCGCTCCGGTTTCAGCGTTGCCTCTGCATCCGTCGAGATTCGCTCTTCGATCCCGGCTGTATACAACGTCCAACTGAAGCTTCCTGCAGTGACTCAATCCGTCATCGTAAGTGCGGCCAGCACCCTTATCGATCCCGATCAGGCCGGCTCCGTCGATCAGGTGGGGACGGACTTCATCCAACACCGCCTCAGTTCGATTCCCGGACGCTCACTCCAGGATCTGGTGAATTCGCAACCCGGCTGGCTCTACGAAGGCAACGCCGTCCTGCATCCCCGGGGCTCGGAGTACCAGACGCAGTTTGTCATGGATGGTATTCCCCTCACGGATAACCGTTCTCCCAGTTTCGGGCCCGAGACCGAAGCCGACGATGTGCAATCGATGGGCATCTATACGGCGGGCATTCCGGCGGAGTACGGCCGAAAAATGGGGGGAATCATCGAGGTCAACACGATGGAAGACTCACAGCCGGGCTTCCACGGGCAGGTCGCGCTTTCCGGAGGCAGCTTCGACACGGCGGGCGCGTTTGCGCGGGGACAGTACGTCTGGGGGAAGAATACCTTTGGCATTAGCGCCAGCGGCGATATGACGAGCCACTATCTGAATCCGGTGGTTCCACAGAACTTTACGAACAACGGCACCATCGGAGATTTCTCGGCCCATTACCAGCGCGACCTCACCTCAAAAGACCGACTGAGCGTAATCGTGCGGCACGAGCTTTCGCGATATGAGCTTCCCAATGAGCAGGTTCAGGAGACGCCTCATCCCAACCCTTTCGACCCCACCCAGCCGTCGAAATCACAGCTTCAGAATGCCAATAATTTTGAAACGATGGGCATCATCTCCTATGAGCACACGTTTTCGCCCGATGTGATTGCCGACTTTCGGGCAATGCTGCGCGACAACGCGAACCATTTCTATTCCAATGTCTACTCAACTCCCATCGAGGTCTTTCAGCACAATTGGTTCAGCGAGGGATATTTCAAAGGCAGCGTTACCATCCGCCATGGCCATCATGAAATCAAGGCGGGCGTCGAGTCGGACAATATGTTCTTGCATGAGAATTTCAGTTATATCATCACCGACCCCACCCAATTCGACGACGGGACTCCCCTAACCTTCGGTTTTACGGGGAATCGTCCCGACCTTGAGCAGGCCGTATTTGTTCAGGATCAGGTCCGGTTCGGCAACTGGACTATGAACGCGGGCGTTCGCTGGGATCACTATCAGCTCCTGCTGAACCGCCAGACGGTGAGCCCCCGTTTCGCCATTTCCCGCTATGTTCCCTCTGCTGACCTGGTGTTGCATTTCTCTTACGACCGGGTCTTTCAGACGCCGTCCTTCGAAAACATCCTGCTTTCGAGTTCCACCGCCGCGACGACCCTGGACACGATCTCTCTGCAATTGCCCGTCCAGCCGTCCCAAGGAGACTACTTCGAAGCGGGATTGACCAAGGCCTTCTTTAAGAAATTTAAGCTCGATGCCAACTATTTCGAGCGGTACGCCAACAACTATGCGGACGACGATCAAATTGACAACACCACGATTAGCTTCCCCATTGCCTTCCGGAAGGCCATCATCTACGGCGCGGAGGGAAAACTCGATTTCCCCGAATCGCACGGATTTTCGGGCTTCTTGAGCTATTCCTACGAGGTCGGCAACGCCTGGTTCCCGGTGACCGGCGGCCTGTTTCTCGGCGACGATGCGGTGATACCCACATCGGGCCACTTCCCGGATTCACAGGACCAACGGAACACTGTCCGGGGCCGCATTCGCTATCAGGTTGTACCGCGCGTCTGGATTGCCGGGGGCATTCAATATGACACGGGCCTCCCATTTGACTTCCAGGGGAGCAAGGATGATGCGCTCACCGAATATGGCCCGCAGGTCGTTAGCCGCGTAAACTTCGCCGCCGGGCGCATCTCGCCCTCTTTCCAAATCAACGCCTCGGCGGGTACTGATCTTCTCAAGTCGGACCGTCTGAAGATGCGGCTTCAGGTGGATGGAGAAAATCTGACCAATGTTCTGGACGTTATCGACTTCGGTGGCTTGTTCTCAGGCAATGCCATCGGGCCGCCAAGAAGTTTCGCTCTACGTCTTATCACTGACTTTTAAGGCGGATTGTGGACGATCTGAGAGGGGAGACTATGCTGGCACGAGGGTCGAGGCTCTCCGCTACCTGCAACCAACCTGGACCTCTATGCCACCCCATACCCCTCCCAAGTGCTGTTTTGATAGTTCGCGCGGAGATCTCAACTGCTCCCTGGACCGCTATCGCACATTAGGAACCTTTGTTGCCGATTGAGGATTGTCACATTTCAATCTAGAATCACCTGCGCTATCAACATAAAGCATCAGTTATCAAAATGGATGACAAAAGTTTATATTCGGGGCTAATCCGTCTACACATCCTCCATCACGCCGCCGAAGAACCTCTATACGGAGTTTGGATCGCGGAGGAACTAGCCCGCCATGGTTACAAACTGAGTGCGGGAACTCTTTATCCCATCTTGCATGGACTGGAGAATAAGGGCTATCTGCGCTCGCACCTGGAGCGCAATGGGAAATCCGGGCGGCGTGTCTATGAAATTACACCGTTTGGGCGCAAGGTACTGCGCTCGGCGCGCCGGCGCGTCGACCAACTTTTCGGGGAAATGTTTGGGAGGAAACTCCATCTCTGACACCTCCGGGCCACGGGGGAAGCAGCTTGGGTGTTATTTCCGAGGACCTACTCTCCTTACCCCGCACGCAACCAACTCTTCCAATAGAGAAGGCCGGGTGATCGCCGTGTCGTTCTTGGATCTTCCTAGTTGCGATTGCGTCATAATAAGAGCGCTAGGGTGAAACTTCGTCCGTCAATGCATTTATGGGGTCAAATAATGTCAGAGGACGCTTGCGGTTTGAGCGGTGCGATCAATGCGAGGTTGGGAAGAGTTGTCCAACGCGTACTCCCGTTCGCCGGGGCGACCCTTTAAATTTTCAGCTAAATTGTATTTTCAACCCAACTCATTTCGTGTTTCATGTCCGCTAATTCTATGTGAGGATTTTTTGATGCCCAAGGTGTGGTGGTGGTTCGGCGGATTGCTGCATTTAACTGCCAATGTGTATGGACAAGTGGACCGCGGCGGTTTGACCGGAACGGTGAAGGACTCTTCCGGGCTGGCAGTGCCCCGCGCGAAGGACGAGCCACATTCCGGCGAAGCCGGAGGTGAAGCCCTTAGGAACGCGATCCCGATTGAATTCACAATTTGCGTCGAAAGGGCGTCTTAATTTTGACGCGTAAATTCTCCTGGAGGTTCTCAGATGCACAGGCGTCTGTGGTGGATTGGGGCTGTTCTTTTCCTGAGTCTCAACACGTATGGCCAAGCGGATCGCGGCAGTTTGACCGGAACTGTCAGGGACTCTTCCGGAGGGGTGGCGCCGGGCGCAACCGTGACGGTATTACGAGATGCCACGGGATTAACTCGTATGACCGTCAGTTCGAGCACCGGCGCATACAGCATCCCGGAGTTGCCGGTCGGCATGTATACCGCTAGGGTAGCCTTAAAGGGTTTCCAGACTGTGAAGTTCGAGAATGTGGAAATCGCGCTTGAGCACACGACCACCCTGAATGTAGAGCTGAGGGTTTCCAGCGCCGCCGAGCGGGTCGAGGTGGTGGGCAGCACGCAGCAGCTTGATGAAACCTCCAACACGCTAGGCACGAATATTGAACTCAAACAGGTTAAGGAACTTCCCTTAGACGGGCGGGATTGGGCCACTTTGACCACCATGGTTCCGAGCGCGGTTGACACCGCCGGCGGACCCGGCGCCGGCAACCAGCGTTCGATTCGCTATGCCGGCAGAGGCCGCGACGATAACAACTATACTTACGACGGCATCGATGCCACCTATGTTATTAATCAATCCCAGCTATATTTCGTGCGTCTGGCGGTTCCGCTCGATACCATCGAGGAGATCCGCGTCGACCCCATGCTGGCGACGGCGCAGGCCGGCGAGACGGCAGGGGCCCAGTTGGCCCTGGCCTCGCCTAGCGGCGCGAACCGGTTCCACGGGGACGCCTACGATTACTTGCGCAACGACGTTTTCGATGCCCTGGCTCCGCTTGACTCTTTAGATCCAACGCACCGGCCGCCTTTCCACTTGAATCAGTTCGGAGGGTCTTTGGGTGGACCCATCCAGAAGGATAAGACGTTTTTCTTTGCCGCCTACGAAGGCTACCGGCAAGACCTCGGTCAGACTCTTATCGGTTATGTACCTACCGCTGCCTTTAGCGCGCAAGTGTTGGCGCAATCGCCAGCGCTTACTCCTGTTATCAACGCCTTTCCCCAAGGGCAGATCCCTACCAGTAATCTGGACGTTGCCGAATTCGTGGGGCAAGGCAGACAAGTGGGCCGGGAAGACTCGGAGATGTTGCGCGTGGATCATCGCTTCTCCGAAGCGACCAATCTTTTTGTGCGGGCCAACATCGACAATGCCCTCTACTTTCTCCCCTATTCCCCCAGTTCCGGGCAATATCTCAATGAAAAAGAGGAACTCAAGTCCTATCCGGTTAACAACGTGATCGCGCTATCGCACGTCTTTTCTCCGGCCCTGATCAACGAAACCAAGTTTGGCTTCAACCGCGGCACGACCGACACCATCTACCTCAATCCGACCGGATCGCTCTACGCGATATCGGTAGCGGGCCTCACTACCTTGAACAACGGTCGTGTCAGCACCGGCGTCGGCAATACGTTTGCCGGAATCGACGATCTGACCTGGGTCAAGGGGAGAAATGTCATCAAGGCCGGAGTCGAGGTCCGCCGCGTGCAAATGAACCAGGGGGGCAGTTCCTATGGCACGGTCAGCTTTAACTCCCTCACCAGCTTTGCGGCCGACCAATCCTATAAGACCAGCATCACGGGCACATACCCCGTTAACGGCCTGCGAAAGACGGACTTTTTCAGTTACTTCCAGGACGAGTTCAAATGGCGGCCGAATCTCACTTTGAATTTGGGAGTGCGCTACACCATTTTCGGTATCTTTAGTGAAGCATATCGCCGCGGCAATCCTTTTGATTTTGCCACCTGCGGCCCTGCTGGCTACTGTGGTGTGGGCGCGAGCTTCGGCCCGGGGAATTTTGGCGACGCTGATCCGCGCATTGCCTTCGCTTGGGCGCCGGCCGTGTTCGGGGGAAAGACCGTCATTCGCAGCGGCTTTGGCATCTATCACGAGGACGGCCAGTTGGACGATCAGAACCTCCCCGATAAGAACGAAGTGTTAAGCTATGCGCTGACGCCGAAGAATTGCATAGGCCTTAGCTTCCCCATAACTGTAGGGCCGACCGGCGCTCCCGTCTGCGGGAACGGGACCGGCGTGAACGGCACACAGTCACCGAACGCGGAAGAGCGAGACCGCAAAGATACGTATGCAGACCAGTGGGGCCTTTCGGTTCAGCAGGCGCTGCCCAGCAATTTCCTCGCTGCGCTCTCTTATGTGGGGAGCCTAGGACGCCATCTGCTCCAGGAATCCTATGTAAACGTCGAAAACCCTCTCACCGGGCTGCGTCCTTACCCTGCTTTCTCCCAGATCGGTTGGCGAGGCACCATTGGCAACAGCAATTATGAGGCGCTATCGGTCTCGCTGAAGCGTACCTTCTCTCACGGTTTGCTGGCATCGGCCAACTACACATGGTCCCACGAGATCGACAACGATTCCAACGGAAGCGGCGATGGCGACTCCATTACCCCGCAAAATGTTTCGTGCCAGCCTACCGGAGCGCCGCAATGCGGTGAGTACGCCAGCGGCGCCTTCGACATCCGCCACGCGTTCAATGCGAATGCCATCTATGAGCTTCCTTTAGGTCTCGGAAAAGCGTTCCTGAATCAGGCTGGAGCGTTGCGCACCGTGTTGGGATCGTGGTCGCTCAGTACGACCTTCACCGCCCGTACCGGCTTCCCCGTGGACCTCACGACTAGTGCGACTGGCCCGGACGGAAACACCAACGAGCAGCGTCCCAACCTCGTTCCCGGCCAGGCGCTGTATTTGGCCGGCGGGAATTTCAACCCCGCGGCTTTTTGCACTCCCGGGACTGCAGACTCGCTTTACCCGGGTGGTGTCTGCCCCCCTGGAGTTGGCGTCCCAGGCTTCGGCGATGTCCCGCGCAATTTCTTGCGAGGTCCCGGGGCCTGGCAAATGGATTTGAGGCTTTCCAAACGCATTCCGGTTACAGAACGTTTACAACTTCAGTTCCGGGCCGAAGCGTTCAACATTTTCAACAGGGCGATGTTTGCTAGCCCAGATGGCCTCATTTCGGCTTCCGACTTCGGCATCATATATTCGCCTTTGAATACAACGCCGGTCGGAATGGGTACGCAGCGTCAGCTCCAATTCAGCTTGAAACTGCAGTTTTGAGAAGTGCAACAACTCTAGCGCAGCAGGCATGCCGCACGCGGCGACTCGCTGGCTCCGCAAAACGTGGCCCGCCGGGCATGCGACAACGCCAGCGGCATCTGGGATGTCCACCACGTGGTGAATGCCAACGCCGTTTATGAGCTTCCCTTCGGCGCCGGCAAATCGTACTTGAATCAGCCAGGAATCTTGCGGAGTGTTTTCGGCTCCTGGCAGTTGACGTCGATTGTGGGCGCCCAAACGGGTTTTCCGGTCAACATCACAAGCACTCGATCAGACAGCGCGGTGCCGGACGGCAATACCAACATCAACGTCCGAACATCGTTCCCGGAGTTTCTCTCACTCCTCCTGGCGGCGCGACGCCCTCAGACTGGATCAACCTTGCGGCCTTTGCGACGCCCGCCTCAGGCACGATCGGCAATGCGCCACGAGATGTGCCCAGGACCCCGGTCTGTGGCAAACCGATTTGAGCTTGAGCAAACGAATTCCCATTCACGAACGCTATCAGCTCCAATTCCGGGCCGAAGCGTTCAACATTTTCAATCGGGCGCAGTTCGGAGCCCCTGACGGGAATTTTTCCGACGGGCCGGGAGAGTTTGGCGTCATCACCCAACCGGTGAACACAACTCCCATCGGGATGGGGACGCCGCGGCAGATCCAATTGGCGCTTCGACTCGAGTTTTGATTCGCGACGGCAGGCCCGCCGGGCAGAGGAAGGCCCCGAGGGGCGACCGGCGGCGCGCGTATAGGGCACGGTAAAGACGAAGAGAAGATGTTGGAACCACCACGCCGATATGGATGGCCATCTTCTAATATATCCGCCAACGGCGGGGCAGAGATGTTTCATGCTCGCGACCTGAATGTAATCAGGCTTGCGATAGTGTCTCAGTTTGAAATCTCGGCCTTACGACAGTGAATTAGGTTGGGCGGCGGGGCCACCGACGGAACCATAGCTTCGAATGAATGCGCAGTGCGTCCGCGTCTTATTCCAGTCGTTCCACCTCCCGCAGTGTTGGAAACAATTTCATCCATAGGAACGCCACGGCGATGGTTCCCAGCCCTCCCAGCACGGCCGCCGGCATCGCCCCGAACAAGGCCGCGGTGATGCCGCTCTCGAATTGGCCAAGTTGGTTGGAGGCGTTGACGAACAGGTATTTCACCGCACCCACCCGTCCGCGCATCTCGTCCGGAGTGCCGAGCTGCACCAGGGAGACGCGGATCACCACGCTCACCATATCCGCCGCACCCATAATGACGAGAGCGACAAGCGAGAGCCAGATCAAGCGGGAGAGGGCAAACACCACCGTTGCCAGGCCAAAGATGATAACCGCATGGAACATCCGCAGCCCGGCGCGGCGGTGGATGGCGTGACGGGCCAGCACGACGGTCATCAGCAATGCCCCCACAGCCGGCGCGCCGCGCAGCACACCAAGCCCCCAAGGCCCCGTATGCAGGATGTCTCGGGCATAGATCGGCATCAGCGCCGTTGCCCCGCCCAGCAATACGGCGAACAGATCAAGCGATATCGTCCCCAATATTGCCGGATTGTGACGCACAAAACCCACGCCGGCGAATACGGCGGCAAGCGTCGGCGGTTCTTTGGCGGTCACGGGCCGGTCCAGCTTGATCGCCCCGTTCAGCATCCCCGCCAGAATCCAGAAGACTGCCATCACAGCGTAGGGCGCGCCGGGCGCCACCGCGTAAGCCAGGCCGCCCAGTGCCGGACCGGTGATTACCGCCACCTGAAACGCCGCGGATGAAAGCGCCGTACCCTTCTGGAACATTCCCTCCGGCGTTACACCGGGCAGCAAGGCCGCCGCCGGACTCTCAAACGCCGTGGCGATGCCGAATACCACCAATGCAGCAAAAATTTCTGCCACGTTCAGCCACCCAGCAAAGTTGCCCCAGGCCAGAAATGCTGCGGTCAGCCCTTCCACAATCTGGCAGAGCTGCACCACCCGCTTGCGGTCGTAACGGTCTGCGGCGTGTCCCGCGGCAAAAACCAGAAGCGCCGAGGGGATGAATTGCACCAACCCCACCATGCCGAGGGCAAACGCGCTGTTGGTCAGCGCGTAGACCTGCCAGCCCATTGCCACGGTGGCGATCTGGTAAGAGAATTCAGAAAAGCTCCGCGCCCAAAAATAAAAGAGGAAAGGATGGTGGCCCAACAGGATTCTTGAGCTGCCAGAGGACGCGGAAGGCATGGGTCGAATATACCACTGGGTGCCGGATGGAAAGCCCAACGCCAAAATCTCAAACTGAGATACAACCTGGCATTCGCGCCGTTTGGGTGGTCAGAGGTACCGGTGGCTTACAACGCGCTATTATTATGGCACGCACAAACAATCAGTCCGCATTATTTTGCAAGGCTTTTGCAAGTAATGAGTGCCCTGCAACGATCCGTCTCGATGCCCTTCGTTCAGACTTATTTTGGGATGTAGGATGCCCCATTTGCGGCTTTTCCCCCACCAGGTTGGGTGTTTAAGCCAATTGTTTCGATATGGTTACGTAATTGCGGCGGAATTCCCAACTCGAAACTGAATGGCTACAGACGGATACGGATAAGATCGTGACACGGCATCTTAGTTGCAAGTCAGTTGCAATACTCCGAGGAAGGAAACATGGAGCAGATGAACAATCGATCCAGACCACCGAAATTCCGCCTCGCAAGTGTCGCGTGCCTCTTGATCCCGGTCTTGCTACTGGTGGCCCTTTCGGGCTGGGGCAGTCCAGGGGGGAACATCTCGGGAACAGTTGCGGATCCGAGCGAGGCGGTAATGCCGGGTGTGACCGTAGTCATATGCAATACGGAAACGGGAATGCGGCAAACGACTACTACCAATTCCGACGGGTTCTTTTCTTTGTCTGCACTGCCTCCCGGCGAATACCAAATCGAAGCCCACCAATCGGGTTTTCGCCCGGCTGTTCGCTCCGGGCTTATCCTTGAAACCGGCAAAGCGCTCGAAATCGACCTGAAGCTGGAACTGGGGGAACAAAGCACAGCAGTGGAGGTTTCAGAATCAGGTCTCCACGTCGATACTACCGACACCACGATGGGCGAAACCATCACCACGACGAAGATGGCATCCGTTCCCCTGAACGGCCGCAGCTTTACAGACTTACTCGCTCTCCAGGCGGGCGTCGTTCCGGCCAGCTCGCGACAGCCGAACGCTGTCGTCATGTCCGGATGCACGAGCACGGCTCCTTCCGGTGACCTCAATGCCGGCAACCTTTCGGTCAGTGGACAGCGGGAAACAAATAATGGCTTCATCGTCAATGGAAGTACCGTCGAAGAAGACTTTAGCATGGGCACGGCACTCATCCCGAATCTTGACTCCATCCAGGATTTCCGCATGCTAACGAGTAACTTCGATGCCGAATACGGCAATTACAGTGGTGGGCAGATTGTGGTCACGACCAAATCGGGAACGAATGAGTTTCACGGCAGCGTCTTTGATTTCTTGCGAAATACTAACTTGGACGCGCGAAACTATTTCTCGTCGGATCGCGCCCGATACGACCAAAGCCAGTTTGGCGGCACACTCGGCGGCCCCATCAAGAAAGAGAAGTCGTTCTTCTTTGTGGATTATCAGGGGACGCGGATGACCGAGGGCGTGGAGACAGGATTGATTTCTGTGCCCGCGGGGACGGAGCGGACGGGTGATCTGACAGATGTCGCGAATTCGCTCACCGGCGCCGTGAATGGCCAGTCTTGGGCCAATCTGCTTTCGCAGAACCTTGGCTACCCGGTGGTTCCCGGAGAGGCGTACTACACTCCCGGGTGCGCGAGCTCAGCGCAGTGCGTCTTGCCCAACGCGCAGATTCCGCTCAGCGCTTGGTCAGGCCCGGCGAAGAGCTTGCTGCGCTCAATTCCCCTTCCCAATCAGGGGGTAAATACCTTTTCGACATCCACATACAATGAAACCCTTCGCGATGACAAGGGCGCGGTGCGCATCGACATACCGACCGGTCTGGGAGCACTTGCCGCGTACTACTTCTTTGACGACTATGGCCTCGACAATCCCTACCCGACGGCGCAAGGCGGCGCCAGCGTACCGGGCTTCAACGCCATCACCCTCGGCCGGGCGCAAATGGTGAGCCTTGGCCTCACGAAGGTCCTTAGCGCGAACATGGTCAACGAGTTTCACCTGAGCTATCTCCGGGATTCCAACAATGTGGGCCAACCGCGGGGCGGTGTTGGCCCCAGCCTCGCGTCACAAGGATTCGTTAACGGCTCAGGTAATCCATCGATCTATGCGCTGGCTCCGCAAATCGAAGGCACCGAAAATGTCTCATTCAATGACTTTACCCTCGGCGTGGATACAACCGGGCTTAAGGAGGCCAACAATACATTCCAGGCGTCGGAGAACTTCTCCAAAGTGATGGGAACGCACTTGCTCAAGGTTGGGGTGGGATTCCACACCGACCAGGTCAATATCAATCCCGATGCCACTTACAATGGCTCGTTCTCGTTCACAGGAGCAGAAACGGGATCGGACTTCGCGGACTTTCTGTTGGGCATACCCAGCAGTTATGCGCAAGGGGACTCCCTCGCGTTCTATCTTCGCGACAAATATGTGGGGATCTATGCGCAGGACAGTTGGCGGGTCAAGCCGCGGCTGATGCTTAACTACGGCTTACGTTGGGATCTGCTCCCGGCTTGGCGGGAGAAATACAATCAACTCCAGACCTTGGTGCTGGGAGAGCAGTCTCGGGTTTATCCGGGAGCCCCGAATGGCTTGGTGTTTCCTGGTGACCCGGGGATTCCTGCGACGTTGGCCCCGACGAAATACACTAACTTTGCTCCTCGCATCGGCCTGGCATACTCCCCGGATTACCCGAGGGGCTGGGTGGGCAGGTTATTGGGCAGCCCGGGCACGACCAGCGTGCGCGCCGGATACGGCCTGTACTATACCGCCTTCGAGGGGCTGTCCGCCGGTATCATGAGTGCCAACCCGCCCTATGGCTACGACTATACGAGTCTCGCGCCGCCTCTATTCTCTGATCCCTTTGTCACGGCGGCGAGTGGGCAGAACATCGGCCAGCGATTTCCCGAGCCCATCCCGGCCTTTGGAGCCTCCGCGTCCAATCCCAATTCCAGCGTAAGCTGGTCACAGTATTCGCCCATCACCGGCGTTCCCTCGTTTTTCCACCAGAATGTGCCTCCTTACAATGAAAGCTATACGCTGTCCCTGGAACGGCAGATCGATCGGAACACGCTTCTCAGCCTGGCGTATGTTGGCTCGCAGGCGCATCATCTTTTGGTGCTCATTTCCGCCAATCCCGGCGACCCAGCCCAATGTTTAGGCGTGAGCCACCTCAACCAGGTTATGCCCGGCACCGCCACCTGCGGACCGTTCGGCGAAGGGGGGACATACGTTATTTCGTCAGGCCAAACGATACAGGGAACCCGTGGCCCCTTCAGTTCCCAATTCGACGCCATCACCTACCAGAAGACGCTCGGGAACTCCAACTACAACGCGCTTGAGATCAATCTGCGTCACAAGCGCGGGCCCCTGGAATTACTCGTGGGCTATACTTATGGCAAATCTCTCGATCTGTCATCCAGCCTGGCAGAGCCGGTGAACCCCGTCGATCCCAGCCTCAGCAGGGCCGTATCGGCATTCGATATGCGCCACAATTTTGTGGCAAGTTACAAATACGAACTGCCGTTCGATCATCTTCTTAACCGCCGGAACCGGCTAACGGAGGGTTGGAGCCTCACGGGAATCACGCGATTGAGCACCGGCTTCCCCGTGACTCTCTACAACAACAACGATACTTCGCTGCTGGGGACCATACCCAATGGCATCAACAACAATGGCGTGGACACCCCCAACCTGGCCTCCGGCAACATGGAAATTAACACCGACCCGCGAAACGGCAGGCCCGCCTTTAACACGTCGTTGTTCAGCCTTCCCGCGCTCGGCCAAATGGGCACGGCGGCGCGGCGCTTCTTCTACGGCCCCGGCATCGCCAATTCCGACCTTGCCCTTTTGAAGACCCTCAACTTCACCGAGTCGAAATCGCTGCAATTCCGCGTGGAGGCTTTTAATGTGGCCAACCATGCACAATTTTATGGGGCCGCAGCCGTCGGCGGGAACATCAGCAGCCCCTCTTTCGGGGGGGTCGTGAGCGCCGCCGATCCCCGCCTGCTTCAAGCAGCTCTGAAATTCTATTTTTGAGTAAGTCTAGCCGAGCCGGCGCCACATTGTGTCTGCGGCCCGCGTTGCTGGCCGCAGGTTGCAAGGGGGTTTTCGGGCAGGTGGGGTAACCAGCGCAACAAAAAGAAACCCTTCCGCTCAGCAGCCATTACCAGCGATTGTGAGTGCCAATCGGCTGGAGTTCTTCTCTGCCCGGAAGGCTATTCAAGGATTCGGAAGTCTTTTGGTCTTCAGTGGCTGGAACTTGCGAATGAAGTTCTGCCGCGGCTCTTGAAACGGGCTCATCCCAAACGATAGCGCTTCCTTCAGAGCCCGACCATTATCCCAGTGATCATGATCGATGCGGTAGGCAGCAATGACGGCGCCGGTGCGGTCCGCTCCGCGATTGCAATGCACAAATACGGGACCGCTCTTACCGTCTTCCAGCAACGCGAGGATTTTAGTAATCTGTGCCTCAGTCGGAGGGGTCATGCCGGTCATGGGAACACTCACATACTGCATGCCCAGGGAAGCGACAACCTGCGCTTCGCCAGATGATTGTTTATGGTCTTCGCGTAAATCCAACACGGTCTTAACGCCGATCTTCGCCAGGCAATTAAATCCTTCGTACGTCGGTTGCGCTCCCCGGTAGACGTGTTCATCGACCTCATGGAAATTGTCGATTCCTTGCACTGGGTAACTTGCGAGCGCGGGGAAACTCAAGACAAAAAGGGCAACAAGGGCGCGATTAAATATCGACATTCGATCTATTACTCCAACCTCAAGCTAGGGAGCGAGCATCTTATCATTCGATGCCCCCCATTCCTTGGGGTTGCAGTTCCTCACGGTTTTTCCTGCTGAAACCAGGAGCTGCCTGAAAGCCCAGCAAGAGTCCCCATCAACTGAGTTTGCCCTACTGTCAAAACAAGAGCACAATCTCCTCTCGAAATAATTGTAGCCTTACCATTTCCTGTAGACGTTAGCCACTGCCCTGACGCCAGAGTTTGCGGCAAAGTCTGGAGAAGATTATCCAAATACTACCCATTGCAAGGTATGGTCCATCGGAGACCACTTGCCTTTAAAGCCGTTTCCGTAAAGTCATGATCAGGCGCAAAAGTAACCAGACTTCTCTTTGGATTTAACATGGAAGTATGGGTGACGTGTTTGACCCCGGCCTTCACGGCTGAATCAATGGCCGCCTGATATTGTCGCTGATCGTCGGGGCCCGCGGCCATCCTGAAACGCGGAGTCCATTAGGAGTCCATTAACAGACTGCTGGAATTGGCCCCCGTAAAATCAATAGCCTGGGATCGTCAGCATCGACACCGTAGACGCTAAATTTTGTATTTACAATCTACGATCAATTTCCCAAGCTGGACGTCGTGGGTTCGAGTCCCATCTCCCGCTCCATCTTTTCAATAGGTTAGCGCCCTCGATCACGTCCTTCTTCGACGTCTTAATGGACTCACAACGACTGAGCGCCCCTGCATCTCCCTCATTCCACATGACATCTTGAGTTTGACTGCCAGCGGAGCACGCTGGCAGTCGCACCACCAACGAGGGTCAGCGGAGGAATGGTCTCCAAGGCGATATCCCGGAGGTAAACGGGCGAAACGAGAAGACAAAGCAGCGAAATAAGCAGCGCGAACATGGCGTCGGGGTAAGGGCCGCCACTGGTAAAAATTGAATTGTTTTCAGCCTGACATATTCTTGGCGAACGACAAATCCAATTAGTGTTCAGGCAACTGTGGTGTAACCGTTACATCTTCGCCCGCCCCGAGTTTTTGCGGACGACAGGGGACATACGTTACGTCGTCAGGCCAAACGATACA
>Ga0326727_10008991_pt1 | contig 24947 bp, 12 predicted proteins | sample MB2enrmetagenome_FD_207643 | JGI IMG/M metagenome (GOLD analysis project Ga0326727, IMG submission 207643) | Lab enriched peat soil microbial communities from McLean, Ithaca, NY, United States - MB29MY | ecosystem: Environmental > Terrestrial > Soil > Wetlands > Peat | place: USA: New York... | reverse complement strand
CATACGGTGGAAGGGCAGGCTGGGGCGGCAGGTAGTCGCTTGTGTAATCGTACATGAACTGCGGGGGAAGTTGATGCGCCTCGTAGTAAGCCTGACGCTGATCGGCGTAGCGCAACCAGCCTCGGTGGTCCAGCGGGTCCAGCAGGCGCATCGGATCAACGTAATGCTGGGCGTAAACTAAGACTGTCGATCCGTCGGGAGCCTGCCAATTGTAGTAACCAAACGGCATGCGCCCCTGAATGATGTATTTGATGCCAGCTTTGGCAAGGATCTGCGGCATCTGCAGGGTCATCGACGGGGGATCCGTTTTAACGTAGAACTTGGTATCGACGCCGGGAAAGGTCTTCTTAAGCCACAGGCGGCCTAAATAGAATTGGCGAACCAGTTTCTCGGGGCCGACGTGGACCTCCTGGCACTGAACGTAACTCGCTCCCCAGCGGAAGCGCCGTTCGCGCATGCGCTCTGCCATTTCATCGCGCAGTTCGGGATGCCGCTCCAGGAACTCCATCAGGTAGGTGGCCGATTCCATCATGTAGATAAACTCGGGATATTGCTTAAGCAGGTTTAAGGTCGGCAAGATAATGTCGGAGGAGCGGAAGTCTGCCGTTTTCGCTTGAGTATTGAGCCATCCAAGATCGTTATGACATGTGCAGTGGAGAGCGAAGAGACCCGTGTCGAAGTAAGAGTGATAAGGCTCGACCCTCAAAGTGCGTTTCGGGCCCAGCGATGCGTTTCCTGCCATCAGCTCGAATTCCATGGACGTGGGTTCGAACGGTGCGGGTATCCAAACGTCCTGAGGAGCGAGCGAGCGCCCGGGGATCGGCGCTAGCGGAACGCGCATGACCTCTTTGCCCATTTGCGAGATGACCAGCTCCGCGTCGCGAAATTCTTCGCCAGGATTTGTGAGATGCAGGGTGGCGGATTGCGCCGGAGTGCCCTCGCGCACGTCGTACTGTTTGTAGACGTCGATCTCGAAGCTGCGCTCGTGCGGGTGCGGGTAAATCCGCAGCTTGCCCAGCCCTGTTTCCTTTCCGCCCGGTTTCGTCCACGCCTCATGGACAGTAAGGCGCACGTACGAGGTCTTGACCGGTTTAGGGAGAGCGATGATTTCGAAATAGGGGTGCTGCCCCAATTCAATAGGTATGCTGGTGTGGTCCGAGAAAGAGGCGGTGAGCGTGCGCGGCGCTTCGAGCAGGGCCACGCGTGAGTAAGTCATCGCGTAGACGTCTTGTCCAATGATATCGCGCGGCAGCGGCTGCGCTAGAATCAACAGCTCGCTGACCTGTCGAGGCTCTGGAAAGTCAATCTGCAACCAGGCGCCAGCGGCCTGCTGGTCAGCTTCCCATCCGATATACAGGTTGTCGCCGACAACATTTTCGGGGGCATAACCTCCCGGTGGGTCGCCATAGAAGCTCGAGGCCGTGGCCTTCGACCCGAGCGCCACCCAATCGGGATTAGGAGTTTCGGCTGGCGCCTCCGCCGCCATGAGGCGGAATCCAGACCCCCGCCGCAAGCCGCTGCCAACCCCGAACGACAATGCTGCAAGCGTACCGTCCTTCAAGAAACTCCGTCGGTCCATGTAACGTCTCCTCGCTTCGCCCGGGACGACAGCTTTAGAATGTTGTTCCCGAATGCTCCTAATCTTTCAGACTGCCGTTCGCCGCAAATTCGGCCACCTTCCCATAATCTGACCGTCTCGCAAGCTTCCCGTCTCGAAATACCTCGTAATCCCAGAAACCAAGATAAACATCATAAGAATGGCCGCGAAACCGGTAACCCGTCAATCGGGCTTGGCCTAGTTCGTGGTGGTAGGATGGAGCAACGGTCAAGGACCCGTCGACGTGGGGCCGGAGACCGAAGACTCCGAAGACCACCGCTTGCACGCCGCTTCCTGCGGCGATCTCGAGCGGCATTTCCACTTCAGGGGAGCGAAAGTAATCCGCAAAGATCTCCTGCGGGATGTAAGGAAAGTGTTCGGTCCATTTCGTGCACCGATTGAGGATATCCCAGCCAAGGCCTGGGCGTCCCAGCCGGTACATGCTTTCTGCGAGCCGCAAAGGTTCGCCAGTGTATTGTCCACCCCCGCCCCAGTCTACGTCCTCGAGGTCCCAATGGGTGCGATCGGCCTTTGAAATGGAATAGACACCGAGGGGGCCCAGGAATTCGCCCTCCTTCAGATGGCTGATCATGGCGTCGTTTTGCGCTTCCGAGAGAACGCCTGCATCGAGCAAGTCGAACTGGTGATAGCTCAGCACCAAGTGCTTGCCTCCGTCCGGATAGAGGTTTACAAACCAACCGTCCGGCTCGTCCCAGAGTTTCTGGTTCATGGAGTCCTGAAGCTTCTTAGCCCAGCCCTCAAATTGCGAGGCCTCGGAATCATTTCGATCTCGGCACCATTCGGCGACTTGCCGGAAGTAGGCAACCGCCATGCCGTTGGTGGCCGCCACAACGTGCTGGTACCCATCGGTGCGAATCTCCAGCATCTTTTCCGAGCCGGCGCCAAAATCGAGCAGTCCATCGGGGCGGACGTAGCGTTTTACAACCTCACGGCCCATGCGCTTCATCCATTCGAAGACCGTTGCTCCCTCTACGGAGTAGTTGAGAAACCCCGTATCTCCGGTCTGGGTGAGATAATCCTGAAGAATACGCATTTCTGCGAAAGGATTCTGAGCATACCAGTAGGTGTTGGCGTTGCCGTTCCAAGGCACATAACTACTCGTAAGAAGTCCGGCCCGAACGTAAGTCAGGAAGGCGTCGCGAAGACCCTGGGGATCCAGAATGCTGAGCATCTCCGAGGCATAAGAAGTGTCCCATGGAATGGTAAAGATCCATGTCCCTACGGCGTAGAAGGGCTTAACGATGAAGTTCTCCCGTTCCCACCGAGACTCGAGGACACTCAGAATGCAGCGGCGATAGAGGTCATCGAAGGGCGGGTCGCTGGTGCTGACCTGCGGCAAGGTATCACCCGCCCATCGCAAGCGGGCGCGTAACGCCTGGTCTGCGCGTTCCATACGTTGGGCGAGATCGGGCGCCACCACGCTGGGCGCCCGCTGCGAAGCTTGTTGAAGAACGATGCCAAAGTATGCCCTGCGCTTTGAATGACCGGGAATTTCCCATTGCCATCCGTCTTTTTGTTGTCCGGGAAGGTCGCTGATCACAGTGATCCGGATTTGGTTGCTCGCGAGACTGAACGCGTCCGGGTGGGTCACGGGTCCCGAGGCCTTGCCGGGTTGGTTGGGAATCGAAAGCGCCAACTCCGGAGCGCGCTGGTCCGGGCTGACTATCAGCTCCAGCGGATCAGCTTGCCGGTTCTCGATTTCCACCGTCATGTAGATTTCATCCACGTCGGCTGCGACGCTCGCCTTGGTTGAGATCGCGAAGGAGATCCAGCGTTCCCCAAACTGCTTGTGGAAAGTTCCGGTGCGAAAGATCGCGTTCGGCTCCCAGTAAGCCTGCTGCAACAGCATGACAATGGGAGTGCCCGGAGTGAAGTTGAGGCCCAAAGGGTGTGGCCCCTTTCCCGTCTCCACCATGTAGTCGTAAACGTCCGGAACGACATCTTGAATGAGAATCTTCGACTTGGTTTCGCGGAAAGCGAGGAAAAAGCGGTAATCCCGTATGTCAATGGGTGGAAATTGCAGGGTTTCGAGACCCGTCAGGCTTTTATCGCGAATCGATATCGCACCTCGTCCGTTGAAGAGCCGCAGCATGCGATCGCCCAAAGCGATCTGGGTTCGAGGCATGCCGAGTATTTCCGGGGTCAAGGCCGATGAAGGTTGAGTCTGGGACGGCCGTCCGGGCTCGTCGCCAAGAGGAATCTGTGCTCGGCTGGTTGCCACAGCGCTGAGAAGAAAACCAAGAGCTGTAACCTTGACGAATGATTTGGCAATAGCGCAAGTTTTCGGCGGTTGATTTCTTTGAGAAAGAATCATCGACGGCACCTTACTTTCCGGGGGCTTGCCAACAATTCGGGAGTTTTCAGAGCGGCATCTACATCGAGGGCGGAGCCGCACCTGGCGCGCTACCCCAATTCTGATTAGGCTCGGGGCCCATATTCAAGACCAGTTTCCCGCCATTCGCTATCTCAGTGTGAGTGAACCACGGCCGCTCAAGCGGCTGGCCGTTCAGCATCGCCGACTGGATATAGATGTTTTTCTCCGAGTTATTCTTGGCCACAATCTCAAAGGCTTTGCCATTCGCAAGGTGAATTAGCAAGTCGTCGAAGATGGGGCTGCCGATTTCGTAGTTTTCGGTCGCCGGATCCACGGGGAAAAACCCCATTGCGCTCAGAACGTACCATGAGGAAGTGGACCCTTGGTCATCCATCCCCGGAAAACCAAGCCCGTACTCATCACTGCCGTACAATTCCGCGAGGATCTTCCGCACGACCGCCTGGGTCTTCCATGGTTGACCGCTCCAATCATAGAAGTACGCGGCTTGTTGATCGGGCTGATTCCCTTGCACGTACTGCCCAATCATGCCGGTACAGTCGCGGCAAATGCCGCGGGGATGATAGGGTGTAGTGAAGAATTGATCGAGCTTGGCGTTGAATTCCTCCCGCCCGCCCAGGAGGCCGATCAAGCCGTTAACATCCTCCGGTACGAGCCAAAGCGTGGACCAACCGGAGGCCTCCTTCATCATGAAGTTGTAATAAGGCTCCTGCGGGTCGAAGGGCGAAATCCAATTGCCGTCACTTGTCCTACCCCGCATGAATCCGATTGAGGGATCGAAGACGTTGCGGTAATTGTAAGCCCGCTTGCGAAACATCTGGTAATCGGCCTCTTTGCCCAATTTCTTGGCGTAGGCGGCGAGGGAGGCGTCGTCCCAACAATACTCGAGCGTCGTGGCCGCTCCCGCCTTGCCGTCCGCGTAGGGAGGGCTGGGATTGCCCTTCGGGATAAAGTCAGAGATGTAGCCTTTCTGGAGATACTCGGCGAGGTACGGACGCGGACCCTTCTCCGTGGTGGTGGCGTTCTTGTAAAGATATTCGTAGGCCGCCTTGTAATCGAACGGAACGCCCCGCAGCCAGTCTCCCAGATACATCCACACCGCGTGGTCGCCGTGAAACGAGGTCTGCATGAATCCCGTTTCGCGGGCCTGCTCGAGCGTCGAACGCAGAATGTTCACCTTCACCCCAGGCTCCACCAGGGTGAGCAACACGATCTGGTCGCGGCCCGTATCCCAGAAGGGCACTGGGCCATAGCGGTCGTAGTCCGCGGTTCTCATCTTGCCATCCAGTCCCCGGAATGGCTCCCCCTGGCGCGCCACCAGTTGCGGGCTGGCGAAGGAGTGGAAAAGGTTCGAGTAAAACAGCATGCGCTCATGGTCGGTTCCACCCTTGACCTCAATGGTGTTCAGCAATTTCGCCCAAATTTCCTCTGCCTGCCGACGAATGCCGTCGAAATCCCATCCGGGACTTTCTGTTTGCAGGCGCTTTTGGGCGTCTTCGAAACTGTCGGCGGCTGCGGTTTTGACCAGCACCTGTTCACCCTCTGAGGTCGTGAAGTCGAGGTACGCACCCGCGTACGGTCCGGATTCCGCCTTCCCGCCTGGTGTTACTTGGTTGTCGCCCAAAAAACCAAAGCGGCTAATCTGGGCGGGTCGAATCTCCTTAAACGTGCCGAAGTCACGAAAAGCCTTCGAGAACTCAGCGACGAAACACGTCCGAGCCATGCCTCTTTCCGAGGTACCTGAGACTGCTCCGCGGATGGGGCGTACAGCGCAGCCTCGCACAGTGTGGTCATCGCTAATCTCGATATCGCCGCCGTGAAAGCCTAGGTCCATCAAGATGTGTGATTGTTCGCTTTTGGGAAAGCTGAAGCGGTAGATTCCCGTCCAGTAGGTTACGGTCATTTCGGCTTCGACGCGAAAATCGTCCAGGTAAACACTGTAATAACCGGCCGTGGCTTTTTCCCTCGATTTGTCATAGACCGACCCGCTGCGTTCCGGCGGCACCGTCCACGGGCCTACAACCGGCATCATCACCAGGCCATGCATTCCGTTGGTAAAGCCGAACATGGTCCGGTTCAGGTAGTCGTACGACATGCCGACGCCGGCGGGGTAAGAGACGTCGAGATTCTTGTTAATTGGGCCGAGGTTGGTGATACCGTGAGGGAGCACGGCCCCCGCCGAAGTCATGCCCGTGTACAGTTCCTCGCCAGGGGGCGGAGCGTTACCGATCAACTCCTGCTTGTCGAGCGGTGCGGTGCCCACCAGCGTGTTTACCCATCGCAGCGGTTCGTTTTGAGCTCGCAACCCGCCCGCACAAGCAAGGAGGGAACATGCAACAGCCTTCATATAGAATCTCATGCAGCACCTCACTTCCCAGCCGAAAGGCCCAGGTTGTCGAGCGTGCCTCCCGAGCCCGCCTCACGATATAACTGACAGCGCATTCATCCGACGCCCTGATTCGGAAGTTCTCAGACCAACGTCGATCTCGAGCCGGCGTCCTTCACGCAACCCTCAGAGTGCGTAAGATTTCTATCACGGTGTGAGAACTTAACGCAACCCAAGAGTTTGGCGGTTCCTGCGACGTGCGGCGGCGCCATGCCCCAAAGACGCGACTCATTGTTGCATTCGGCGGCCGTGGGGTGTACGGTACACTAACAACGATAGGGCAGGAGCTTTTATGACAGCGAATGATCGGCTAGGAATTGCCTGCGGCGGCATCTGGGTGGTGGATCTCGTGAAGGTGACCGACCACTACCCGCAGGAGAACTCGATCGCATATATTTCTGAAATGTCCAAGGGCGGCGGTGGCTCGGCCCACAACGTGATCATGAATCTGGCGAAGTTTGATTCGAACCTGCCGCTTTATGCCCTTGGCCTCATTGGCAACGACGCTTACGGCGACTACCTCATGGAAGAGTGCCGTCGCTATTCCAATGTTAACGTCGACCAACTGCGTCGAACCGACCTGGACGCCACCTCTTTCACCGATGTTTTTAGCATTAAGGCCAGCGGACGGCGGACCTTTTTTCATTATCGGGGAACCAATCGATTGTTCGAGCCCGCTCACGTGGAAATCCAGAGCTTGCCAGTTAAGATGTTCCACTTCGGCTACCTCCTCATGATGGATGCCATGGACCAACCCGATGAGGAGTATGGAACCGTGGCGGCACATTTTCTCGCAGACTTTCAACGTCATAACATCCGGACCTCAATCGATCTGGTATCAGAAAACAGCGACCGCTTTCGTCACATCGTGCCCCCTGCGCTGAAGTACACCGACTACTGCATCATCAATGATTGGGAAGCCGAGAAGTTGACGGGCATCCCGCTGCGGTCAGGAGGCAAGCTGCTGCCCGAAAACTTGGGCAAGATTGGGGAAACCATTTTCGGCTTCGGAGTTAAAGATCTGGTGGTCGTTCATTTCCCGGAGGGCAGTTATCTGCTTTCCCAAGACGGAGTCGAGTTATTGCAGCCCTCCCTGGAACTTCCCGATGATTACGTCGTGGGAAGCGCCGGCGCGGGGGATTCTTTTTGCGCGGGCATTCTCTATGGGTTATATCATGGCTGGAGTCACGATAAGATGCTTCGCCTTGCCACCTGTGCCGGTGGGATGAACTTGAGCGGCTTGACCACCACGGGTGGCATTAAGTCGTGCCCGGAAATACTGCGGATGGAAGAGAGATTCCCCTATCGAAAGAGCGTGGCCTAATTGCGGCCAGTCTACGATGCCGGATGGGCGCCTCGGCTCGAGACCACATAGTTTTTGCCCTGGTAGTGCAGGTTGCGAAGCTCGGCGGCGGAATCGAAATCTGCCAAACGTGGCTTCACCTGGACGCCGTCGTAGAGCGTCAAGTCGGCGCCAAAGATCGAGTCAATTACGAGATCCATGAAGCTGCCGCCGGAAACGCAGCACCAATCGTTTCCGTATGGTTGCTCGAGGGGGCACTTGAACGCCCCGCCGTTTTCTGTCGGGAAAATGGTTTCGGCAATGTGTGCCTGTCCGAACGGACCCTGATTGGCGGATTTCGCCAAGCCCTTTACCCAGGCCGTAACTTTGGCGGGGGAATCAATCCTATAAAGTCCCTTGGCCGTCATTGACGGCCATGCGGTGTAAGCGCCCAGCCAACTGTGGTCGGCGCGTAGATTCCAGGTGGCGTCCACATCGCCGGGGGAGAGGGCGTGCATCCACAGCGGGGTATGCAGTTCGCTCCAGAAGAAATGACTCATCTCGGTCTTCTGTTTTTCGCTTAGATCCTCAAACATGGTGTCCAGCACAGTCAGTAGGTCGTAGCAGTGCCGAACTTCGTTGAAAGTGCCATCGGGCTGGCCACATTTCCACCAACCCTTGCCTTCCACATAAAGTAAGCGATTGATGCGCGCCGCAAGCTCGCTGGCCTCCGATCGCAACAAAGCCGCCCGTGGGTTGCCGCGCCGCTCCAGTAACGAGGCCGCGAAACGCATGCCGTAAACATTGCCGGCATTCATGGCCGGGACTTCGTGAACCCAGGTGCTGACCACTTCAAGTAGGTCGTCGAGATTTCCATAGTCGGCCAAGCCATGCCCGAACTTGTCAAGCTTCTTCCAGTAGAGGGCATGGTCCACCAAATGCTGGAGCACGGTCTTTCCTTCGATGGTCTTATCGAGCCAGGCGAAGTCCCCCGTGACGCGCAGGTAGCCATGCGCGCAGCGCAAGATCCCCATATCGTTCACGGCGTACCACGGCCCAACGCCCTGGCCCGTCAGATAATCGGTCGCCAGGTGCGCGTGCATGTCCTGGACAAGCCAGTTATCGATCAGCCGCCGTAACGCCTGGGGATCAAGCAGCGAGAGGCTGAGCGACGTCAGCATCGCGTCCCAGATGAAGCTCAGAGTGGGGCAGGCACGGGGAATGGTGACGTATGTCGGTCCGTAAATAGACTCCGGCGAATCTCTCCGGTTGACCAGCAAATTGGTAAAGCCGGCATAGTAAAGTTTCCAAAGTTCCCTGTTTCGGGTTGCAAGCTGGGGCAGATGTCCGGAGAATTCTGAGTTGCCGGGCGTGAAGGCTGAACGAAGCACATTGCTGAATCGTGCTTCATTTTCTTCAAGGAGCCCCTCGAAGTTGGCTTGTTGCTGATCGTAGGTGTTCAGCGTCGCGTCGCGTTCCTCGCCAAGCAGGTTGAGGTAGTTAAACGTCCGGCTCTCTCCCGGATTCAAGGCGAAATCGTACACCAGCATGCGCCCCTGCTCGATGCGCGCGGGGTGTGGGGCAACACCCTGAATTGAAACCGCACGGCTATGCTGGGCCTCGAAAATTACGCAGCCGTGGGACTCGCTCGAGGTGAGCTTGTTGTCCGCCTCCGCCGCAGAGTCAGCAAACCAGGGCTTTTCGCGTTTCACGGTGACGCCGGCGCGCAGGTCGAAGCCCAGGGAAATCTCTCGCCGTTGGTGGCTCTCGTTCGTCAATTCGATTAGTTCTGCGGCCGCGCGCTGCTTGGCGGGCAGGAAGGTGTGGGTTCGAAATCGGATTCCCTCTGCTACTGTCTCACGCAAGATCCGGTGAGGAAACCAGGTGTAAGCAACCTCCCCTGCAGGCGCAGGGTAGGAAGTGAGAATCCGCCCATTCAGGAAAACCTCACAGGTTATAAGATTGCCTGGGCTGAAAGGCGTCTCCGGAGCACCGCAGCAGATGAATGGTGGAAAGCTGATGGCGGTAATTCCTGAGACCGACTTGGTCGCCTGAAGGTAGCCTGACTCGTTCTGCGCTGCCGGGGGGCTGAAGAGGTCGCGAAAATGGTGAACCAGCCGGTCGCTGGCGAGGTCCGCCGGTTTGGGAATAAGAGGGAGTAACTCGCCTTTGACCTCGGCCGAACGACCGGAAAGGGAAGACACGGCGAGGCCGCCTGCTCCGGGCTGGGCGAGTGGCAAAGCCGTCGTGAGTGCGCCGAGTTTCAAAAACGACCTGCGGTCCAATGCGGGAGTTCGGTTGTTAGCGCGGTTACTTTTCTTGATGCGCATGGCTGGATTTTCCTCTCCGGATTTTTGTCCCAGGGCACAGGGGCAGCCCTCATTGCCGCCCTCGGCCGACCATGAGCTGGCCTCTGCAACCCCCAAGACGCCCGAGGGACATCAGGGGGCAACTCTCCCTTTAAATGGCTTGTAAGGTGACGGAACCTGCCCCTCTCCTTCGCGCACCACCAGGACCTGGTTTGCCCCGACGTGCGTCAGCCGGTCGACCTTTCCGCTGGGCCAACTGATCTCGACCAATTCCGCCTCCTGGCGGGGACCGAGGCCGAAGTGAAGCCGTATATCATTTCCGGAAAGCCAGTTTCCGCCCGTGCGCACACGATCATACTGGGTTAAGTCTCCGGCCACGACTTTCACCCACGCCCCTATTCCATCGCGGTTGCTCTTAGTCCCCACAGTTCTTACCTGCAGCCAGTGTCCTGTCGAGCTGGCTCTTTCGTTTTGCAGCAGCACCGGTGGGCTGTCGATGTTGGTGATGGCCACGTCCAACGCCCCGTCGTTGTTATAGTCGCAACAGGCGCCCCCTCGGCCGCCCAACTGAAATGTGGCAAGCCCGACCTCTTTGGTGACCTCTCGGAACTTTCCATTGCCTAAGTTTTGGAACAGTTGAGGGTTCTGGTGATAATGTTCGTCGGTGAAAAGGCGATCGACCTCCGGGTAAAGATGGCCGTTAACCCAGAAAATATCTCTCCACCCGTCGTTGTTGTAATCCATGAAGAAGGTGGCCATCCCCAGCAACGGAATCGAGGGCTCTCCGATGCCGGAAGGATAGGAGACATCGGTAAAAACCCCTTTTCCGTCATTATGGAACAAGGTCTTATTATCATTGGCATAGGTAGTTATGAACAGGTCCGTCCACCCATCGTTATCGTAGTCGCCGGGGGCAATGCCCATATTGGCCTGCTCGGAACCCTCGCCGTTGTACGCGATTCCCACCACCTCGCCAACCTCTTCAAAAGTGCCGTTTCCCTTGTTCCTGTAGAAGTAGTTGGGGCCGGAGTCGTTGGCGACGACGATGTCAGGCGCTCCGTCGCCGGTCAGGTCTTCGATGAGAACGGAAAAGCCATAGCCCAGATTCTTGTCGACCACGCCTGCCTTTTCGGTTACATCCGTGAACGACCCGTCGCCGTTGTTGTGATAGAGGACGTCGGGCGCGCCTTTCAAGCCGCGGGGGCCGCAGGCTCGCATTACTTTGTTGCGATACGTGCAAGTGGGTTGGGCAGGTTGAGGAGGATGACGCAGGTCGAAGTCGATGTGGCCCGCGACGTAGAGGTCCACGAAGCCATCGTTGTCGAAGTCGCCAAAGGCCGCGCCGCCACTCCAAATCTGGTGCGGGGCCGAAACCCCTGCCTGGGCGGTCACGTCCGTGAAGGTCCCATCACCGTTATTGCGATACAGAATGTTGGGCCCGTAGTTGTAAACGTACAAGTCTTGAAACCCGTCATTGTTGTAATCCGCCGCAACCGCGCCAAACCCCCAGCCGTGCCCCTCGACACCCGCTCGGCGGGTTACGTCGGTAAAGGTCCCATCACCGTTATTTCGGAAAAGATAGTTGTGAGGAGGGTGCTTGACCTGAGAAGGATGAAGAAGATTGTCGATCGTGGATCCGTTAACGATATAAAGATCTACGTAGCCGTCGTTGTTGTAATCAAACCAGACGCAACCACTGCCGTAGACCTCCAGAATCCAGTTTTTTTCCCGGCTTCCGCAGGTCAGTTCGGCCCTAATCCCGGCGTCAGGTGCGACATCTCGAAAGAACCCAGAACTTGACGCGGTAGCGGGGGTTTGATCGGTGGGGTCCACCGCCGTTCCCGCAAGCAGGTTTACCCAGGCCTTCGCGTTGACTGACGGCAGCAGCAAAGGGCCGCAAAGACCCTGCATGAAGCTGCGTCGGGAATTCCTGCGGGAACGAACAAGCATGTGCCGCCAGGCTCCTTATCGGTTGCGCCGGTTCGAGGCTCGCCACGGAAACAATCCCCGACGGGTCAGGAGGCAAGTCAGGTGGGCGCGCGCCAAACCAGTCAATCGCGAACTTCCTAACTGCGTTAAACTATAACACGCAGCAGGACGGGTGTGTACGGTGTGCCGATTGGGCGATGGCGACGACAGCGAGATTGAAAAGGTCGAGTGAAGCAACACGGCGCTGGTTCGCGACACGTCGCGGGAGGCGCGACGGAATCTGCGTGTGCCTCTTCAGCATTCTTTTTGCCTGGTCTGCCACCGCACAAAAGCTGCCCTCCGGGACTCTCTTGGGACCGCGAGCGGCTGAAGAGATCTCGGAGCACGAGCGCCGCGGCGATGAGCTTCTCGCGGCCCGCCGCTTCGATCAAGCCATCGCGGAGTATCAAAGAGCGCTGGCCACCGGTCCGGCTTTTCCAGCCATTCATGAGAAGCTGGGAGTGGCCATGGCGGCCTCGGGTGATATGACAGGAGCCGTGCATGAATTCGGAGAGGCGGTACGTCTCGACCCGAGAAACGCCAGGGCAAGATCCGACCTGGGCATGGCTCTCGCGAGGACGGGCAATCGCACAGGAGCACTCGAGGCGCTCCACGTTGCCGTGGGACTGGATCCCAACGACGCCGTTTCTCACTACCGTCTCGGAGTGGTCCTGTCAGCCGGTGAAGATGCTGGGAGCGCGTCGCAGGAATTCCGCAAGGCCGTGGAACTCCGCCCCGATTATCCCGCGGCACACAACGATCTGGGCGTTTCGCTCATGTCGCTAGGCAAAGCGGATGAGGCTGCCGCCCAGTTTCGGCAGGCGCTCAAGCTACAGCCGGATTACGCCGAGGCCCATTTTAATCTGGGCCTGGCCTGCGCGAACAAGAAGGAGTTCGTCCCGGCGGTGGTCGAATTCCGTGAGGCGCTGCGATTGCGGCCTTCTTACGCGGACGCGCGCATTCAGCTTGGCGCAACTTTGCTGGATGCAGGACGCGTCGAAGAAGCCATGGTTGAGCTGAAGGCGGCGGTCGCCGACTTTCCGGACAAGGCCGGCGCTCATTACGGTCTGGGCAGGGCTTATGCCCGCCGGAGCGAACTCCACGAGGCGGAATTGGAATTCCAAAAGGCCGTGAGCCTGCGCAGCGCATTCGCGGACGCGTACAACAACCTGGGCGTCGTGCAGGCCGAACAAGGGCGAGTGGAGGAGGCCACTAAGGACTTCGTGCAGGCCGCGAAGCTGGACGGCAGCAACGCCGACTCGCATTACAACCTCGGGATGATGTACCTGATGAGCTCACAGGAGAAGCCGGCCGTCGCCGAACTGCGAAAGGCAGTCGAACTTGAGCCCAAGAATCCCCGCTTTCACTCACGCTTGGGCATGGCGCTTAACCAAGCCGGAGACATTGAGAACGGTATCCTTGAGTTGCGGGCGGCGCTCGAGCTCGATCCGCAGAATTCCGCCGGACGCTACAACCTGGCGAGATTGCTGCTGAAGAAAGGCGACCAACAAGCGGCTGCGTCAGAGTTCGCAAAGGTGACGCAGATCAAAAGCGCGGCCGAGTCGAAGGAACAGGCTTCCGCAAATGCCATCGAGGCGATTAGCGGCGGCCTTAGAGCGTTGGCGGAAGGCAGAACTCAGGAGGCGATTCAAGCCTTCACGCGCGCGGTTCAAATCGATCCGAACTCCCCGGAGGCCCACAATCACCTCGGCGTGGCACTGGCAAAGGCTGGAGAGACGGAGGGGGCCAGAGCGCAGTTCGAGAAGGCCATTGCTCTCCAGCCCCTGAATGCGGAAGCTTACAACAATGCCGGGGGGATGCTGGCGAGGCAGGGCAATATCGACGCCGCGATCGACCAGATGGAAAAGGCTCTCGCTCTCGATGCCGACCTTGCCCAGGCACACCACAATCTGGGAGTGATATTGCAGAAGAAGGGCGAGCTGAAACGCGCTGCCGAGGAGTTCCGCAAAGCCGCGGAGCTTGGCTACTCTCAGGGCGCGGCGCCGTAGTGCAACTCCGCGGCAAGTGCGGCCCTTGTAGCTGCCCTGGTTAGCGCCAAGTCTGAGGTTTAACATAGAATATGCTTAGGGGCAGAAGAAACCAAGGCTGCTACGATGTTCGGAGTGCGGGAGGTGTGACATGAGTCCAACTCTCAGAAAAGGTGTGATCCTGTTGCTGCCCTTCGCGTGCTGGGCGATCCCCTACGCCGCCGCCCAGGGACATGGAGATCCACAATACCCGGATCAGGTTACACACCCGCCGCCCCAACCCAGCACTCGCGATGCGTCGCCGCTTGACGATTTCTGGCAAAAGAAGCTGAATCCTTTCAAACCCGGCAACGCCATCAGACCCTCAGATATCAAGTGTTCCGTGGTTGAGTGGGAAACCGGTCCTCCTAAGCCGGCCCTGACGGTGGTTTGTCCTCCTCCCGAGATCTTCTCACCTTTACGAGTGTTCTTGAAATTCTCGTGGGTGGACGCCAAAGACGTTCCCAAAGAGGCGGCCAAAGTCGTGGCTGAGCCGAAAACAGCGACGAAAATCCAACTCGGGAAGGGAAGCGTGCGGGCGTTCCTGAAAGTCTCGAAAGAAGCTGACAGTCCTTCAAAGGAGAAGTGGGTCGCCTTCAACTCGCTCCAGAGTTTTGCGATTGTGCCGGCGCCGGAATGAGGCAATTAGGCAGATGGGCAGGTGGGATGTGCGCAGCCGGGCAAATCGTCTGGCCACCGGCCTACCTGGGTTGCCGTTTACCTCCGGCTCGATTTGAGTGGCTTGTAGTGCGTGGCAATTTGTCCTTCGCCTTCCCGAACCACGAGAATCTGATCCGCGCTGACGTTCTTGACCCGGTCGATTTTTCCGCTGGGCCAGGTGATCTCAACGAGTTCGGCTCCCTGGCGGTTTCCCATTCCAAAGTGCAGTCGCATATCGTTGCCGGAGAGCCATGATCCTCCCGTGCGGACGCGGTCATACTGGGTGAGGTCCCCGGCAACGACCTTAACCCAGGCCCCGATGCCATCCCGGTTGCTCTTAGTGCCTACAGTCTTGATCTGCAACCAGTGGCCGGTTCGGTTTCCGCCATCATTGCGCAGCAGAAGAGGGCGGCTGCCGATGGTCGTGATCGCGACATCGAGGTCGCCATCGTTGTCATAGTCGCAAAAGGCTCCGCCCCGTCCGCCCACTGGCAAGGCGGAAATCCCTACATCCGTCGAGACCTCGACGAACTTTCCGTTCCCCTGATTCTCGAACAGTTGAGGATTCTGAAGGTAGTGTTCGTCGCTGAAAAGCCGATCGACTTCAGGATACAAATGGCCATTCACAATGAAGATGTCCTTCCACCCGTCATTGTTGTAATCCATGAAGAAGGTCGCCATGCCGAGGTAAGCGATCGTGGGGTCTCCGAGACCCGAAGGATATGACACGTCTGTGAAAATACCCCTTCCATCATTATGAAATAAGGTTTTATTATCATGAGCAAAAGTAGTAATGAACAGGTCGGTCCATCCGTCGTTGTCGTAGTCGCCCGCCGCGATGCCCATGTTGGACTGCTCTTGTCCCTCGCCGTTGTAGGCAATTCCAGCGGCTGTGCCGATTTCCTCGAAGGCGCCATTCTTTTTGTTCTTGTAAAAGTAGTTAGGGCCGGAGTCGTTGGCGACGACGATGTCCGGCCAGCCGTCACCATCCAGGTCCTCGAGCAGAACCGCAAAGCCAAAGCCCAATTGCTTATCAATTACGCCGGCCTTTTCGGTGACGTCCGTGAAAGTGCCGTCGCCGTTGTTGTGATAGAGCGCGTCGGGTGCGCCCTTGAGCCCGCGCGGGCCGCAGACCCTCACCATCTTGTTACGGTAGGTACAGAGGGCCTGGCCGGCCGGAGGGGGATGGTGAAGATCAAAGTCGATGTGTCCAGCTACGTAAAGGTCGAGGTAACCGTCCTTGTCGTAGTCCCCAAAGGCCGCGCCGCCGCTCCAGACCAGTTGGCGTCCGGCCAGTCCGGCCTGAGCCGTGGCGTCTGTAAAGGTGCCGTCGCCGTTGTTCCGGTAAAGGATGTTCGGTCCAAAGTTATAAACGAACAGGTCCACAAAGCCGTCGTTGTTGAAGTCGGCGGCGACGGCTCCCACGCCCCAGCCGTAACCGGGAACTCCCGCTTCTCGCGTGACGTCGGTAAACGTGCCATCGCCATTGTTGCGAAAGAGATAGTTGCGTGGTGAGTGGCTTACAGCGGCGGGACGCAAAAGGTTCTCGAGCGTCGAGCCGTTGACGATGTACAGGTCCGTATAACCGTCGTTGTTGTAGTCAAACCACACGCATCCACTGCCGTAGACTTCGACAATGTAGTTTTTTGTCGCATTTCCGCAGGTCAGAGTGGGTGTGATGCCGGCTTCCTGGGCTACATCGCGGAAGGTGATTTTGGAAGTAGCGTTCGTATTCGCGCTAAAACCGCGGCCCGACGCTCCCCAACGCCATCGCTCACTCTTGCCCATTAAGAACGGAGCGCAGCACTGCGCCAGAAAACCTCGCCGCGAGTTTACCTGATGCCGCGTATTACCCCCTTACCGATGTCCGTACTTGTTCACCCGATCAATCGATCTCCCGATCACTCGTTTCTCGTCACGGTTTGGTTCCGTTATCGTGCAAAGCTCGTCGCTGCTCCTCCGCGTTCTGCTTGGCAACCTGAGCGGCGTGAAGTTCCTGGAACTTTGCTGATGCTTGCGCCGCCTTCTCCTGGTCGCCAAGCCTTACGTAAGCTTGCGACAGATCGTAGTAGAACTCGGGTTCTGCGGGGTGAATCGGGATTCCCTCATTCGCGGCGGCCACTGCGTCATCGTATCGTTTGAGGCGGAGGAGCACCTGCGCGGTCCCCCGCAAGGCTTCCAGGTCCGTAGGGTCCAGCGCTTTGGCCCGTTCGAAACTGGCCAGGGCCTTGTCGTAATCGCCCCGGCGCGATTCTATGTCCCCCACCAGATCGTGCCCCTCAACCAACGACGCATCCAGTTGAACGGATTGCTCCGCGGACGGCAAGGCCTCCTGGTAGCGTCCCAGATTTGAGAGCTGGTTACCGATTTCGAACTGAAAGCGGCCCACCGAAGGAAATCGCTGCGCCCCTTGCTGGGCCAGACTGAGCGCGGTCGAGAAGTCCTTTTGCTGCTGATAGGCTTCGATCAGCACGTGCCAAGGATTCGGATTGCCGGGCTGCAAGCGAATGGCCTCCCGCAGCAGCGGAATTGCCGCGCGCGCATCATCAGCCTGCAAATACTGATCTCCGAGAAGTGCAAGAATGCCGGGGTCGTCCGGCCGCGCCTGCCGGGCGACGTTCAACCGCCCGATGGCGTCTTGTGCGCGGCCCTGACCGACGTAGAGTACAGCCAGGGCGCTATTGGCTTCAAAAGCGTCGGGGCGGAGTTCCACAGCCTTCTTCAACGCAACCTCAGCGTCAGCCGCCTTTCCAAGCTTCATGAGCGTAAGGCCAAGGTTGTACTGCGCATCGTAGTACTGCGGCATCATTTGCGCCGCCACGGTGAGAGGTTCTGCCGCCTCGGTATAATACCCATGCTTGCCGAGTACTAAGCCGAGCGAGTGCATGATTTCCGGATCGCGGGGGGTTTGCGCAAGTAATTCCTGGCGCAGCGCAAATACACGCCCCGCATTCTTATCCTGGATCGCGACAGACAAGTCCAGCAGTTTCTGAATGGAAGCCTGGTCACTTTGCTTCAGGCGATTGGTGGCGTCGAATTCCTCCTTCGCCTCCTTGGGGTGTCCTGATTGCTGGTAAATACGCGCCAGTTGGTAATGAAGGGAGCTTTCCCACGGCGTCGCCTGCAGGCCCCGCTGGACCATCTCGAGCGCTTTCTTCGGCTCCCCCCTTCGCAAGTAGGCAACAGCCAGGCGCTGATAAGTGTCGTAAACGGGCGTGCCCAAGGCAAACTCGGATTCGAAGGAACGAATGGCCCCGTTGGTTTCGCCTTGTGCGTCGAACACTCTCCCCAGGAAATAGAGGGTATAGGCATTCTTTGGATCGAGACGGTGGGCCAGTTCGAATTCCTGGCCGGCCTCCTTGAAGCGGTCTTCCTTCCACAGCGCGTAGCCCAGGTAGTGATGGATCACCTGTTCAGTGGGTGCAACCTTCGCGGCCTCCTGAAGCACCGGCACGGCTTTCGCGTATTGTTTGTCGGCGAAGAGTTCCTTCGCCTCACGGAAAAGTTGCGCGGCCTTGCCTTGCAATTCACTGGCTTCGGGACCAACCGCCTCTGACGACTGACTCGGTTGTTTATCGGCGGTTCCGGCCGTGCTTTGGCCTCTAGCTGCAGAGGTACACCCGACCAGGGCCGCAACCAGCAGTGCCGCCGGAATGTGCCGGCGAATTACGCCGAGAGCCGACGCTGCGATGATGATCAACGTAACTCCTGAATAGTAGATTCTAATTCACGCTCGCACAACCGTGTCAAGCCTCGAAGCATAAGTGTTTTGCACTCAGTTCAGACTTGAGCAACGTTTTTTCGCACGCAAGAACCAGTTACCTTTTGACCTCCAAAAGCAATTGCGGCCCCCTTGCTGGCTTTGCGGACGTGCCGGGGTTGGTGCTAGGATTGACCTTCGAGAGGTGGCAGGTTTTCGCTACGAACCTCATGACTCACCCAGTTCCTGCAAGAACTGCTGCTTTTTGTCTCACGGCTTTGCTGACATGGGCTGTGCTGGCCTTCTGCGGGCAGGATGCTTTGCCTTCCGCCCGATCCCTTGAAAGCCAGGGTGACTACGTGCAAGCCGAGCAGGCGTATCAGGCTGCCCTGCAGCATTCTCCCGACTCGCGTGAGGCTCGGCTGGGGCTCGGCAGAGTCCTGGGAAAACTCGGGCGATGTGAGGAATCGGATCGCACGCTTGAGCCGCTTTCCGAGTCCTCCAAGGGCGATGTGGAAGAGATCTTGGGCGACTGCTATTTCCGGACTCACAATTTTGACAAAGCCATTGCCCATCTGGAGTTGGCACGCCAATTACGGCCAAGGAGCCAGGAGGCGTGGGTCGAGTTGGGGCGCGCTTATGCCTCGGCGGGGCGGAATAAGGAGGCAATCTCCACTTGGAAATCCTGGCTGAAGCAGAGTCCCAACGACGTCGACGCCCTCTTCTGGATCGGCAGTACCTATAACTCCATGGCGCAGAATGTGTTAGAGGAGATGGAGAGGAAGGATCAAAACCACTATCGGGTGCAGGAGCTCGAAGGGGACCAGTTCCGCCTGGAGCAGGAATATGAAAAAGCTCTACAGGCTTATCAGAAGGCATTGGCGACGGCCCCAAACCTCCCGGGTCTTCACTTCGACGTGGGCGACGTGTACTACCAAATGATGAAGTACCCGGAAGCCCGGCAGGAACTGGGGAAAGAGCTTACGAGCAATCCCGATCACGCCCGGGCGAACTTCGAACTGGGCGACATCGACATCAAGGAAGGCCGGGTCGAGGAAGGCATGCCCTATCTGGACCGCGCCCTGAGACTCAACCCAGGCCTCTCCGAGGCGCACCGTTCGCGGGCTCGTGGCCTGCTTGCGGAAAAGCGATACGAGGATGCCGTGCGTGAGCTGCTGTGGGTAGCGAAACAAAGCCCTTCTGACCACACCGTCCATGCCATGCTCGCGGGCGCCTATCGTCAAATGGGCCGTTTGAAAGAAGCTCAGCAAGAAGCTGAGATCTCGGCCAAGCTGATAAGCCAGCGGGCTGCGGGCCTAGAGCGCCTGAAAACCGAAGAGCAAGAGCTTAATGACGGTCCAAAGTGATCGATTTCTTCAGTTTTTTCTGGTTTAAAGAACCCCTGCTGACTCCGCTGGTCCATCGGCTTCGTAGAAAATCACGCAAAAAAGCGATAATAATCCTCATATTTTCCGTGGGTTGGCGCCATTTTTCGTTGCGAATTTCGGGGGCTTGATTCTCATTCCTGTTTGTAGGCGCGAATCCCGTAGGTTTTTGGAATGACAGAACAAGGCTCCGGGGGAATAACTGCCAGTCAGTAGTTGTTTTTGGGCTGCAGAGTAATACTTATCTGCCGAGCTCTATCACTCCATTTATACAAATCCATAATATTCCTTATTCTGAATTCCAGTTTTTGTATTTGTTGGCGAATCCAATATTGTCTGAACACTAAGGTATTGATTCTAAAAGCCAATTATAGTTATCAACGTGGCAATAGGCGTGCAGCACAGAAACCGGGCGGATTAACCTTCAAGGTGATTGCAGGTATAGTTCGAGGGCCTCGATGTTCCCTATAAGAGCAGATAGGGTGTTATGGCGGCGGGTCGAGCCGGTTCTCTGGTTACTTGTGCTCCTGACCTTCGTCGCTCCCGTGCTACCGGCCCAGAGTAAGCGCCCGGGGCCGGACTGGCTCCAGGAAGCTAAGGCAGCCGAGCAGGCGCGAGATTTCGACCGAGCTGCCGACAGCTACGCGAGCTTCCTGAAGGAACATCCTGACCGCGCTGATGTCTGGCAGCGTCTTGGACTCGCTTACTACCTTGGCAACCGGCTTGACCAAGCCGTTCCCGCCCTCGAGCGCGCTTCTCAACTGGACGCAACGTTGTGGGCAGCCGAATTGTTCTTGGGAATCAGCGAATCTCGCATGGGACAGTTTGTCGGCGCGCAGGTTGCCCTGGAGAGAGCATTGGCGATAAAGCCGGACATTCCAGAGGGGCATCTCTGGCTCGGGACGACCTTGATGGCTTTGGGCAAGCACGAAGAGGCCACGGCGGAACTGGAGAAAGTACCATCCGATTCTACAGTGGCAATGGATGCGGATTACCAGCTTGCCGGTGGGTACCGTCGAGTGGCGGAGGACTACTACGAGCGCATTCAAAAGAGCGACGCGAATTCCTATCGCACCCACGAGTTGGCGGCGGAGGCTTTCGTCTGGTCCGGGAAATACCAGAATGCCATCCTCGAGTACCGCAAGGCGCTCCAGTTGAACCCCGGCCTCGAAGGAGCCCACCGCGGGATCGCAGAAATGTACTGGGAGCAACGACAATACGAACAGGCTACCCAGGAATATGAAGCGGAGTTGCAAAACTACCCCTTGGATGACCTTGCACACCTACGCATTGGCGAGTACCGCTTGGCCCAGGGTAGGATTCAAGACGCTATCACGGAACTGGCAGCGGCGCACCAAGTGAACACAACTTCGTGGGAAGTCTGCCGAGCGCTGGGTCAGGCGTGGATGGCGAGCGGCGACCCGGCCAAGGCACAACCCCTGCTCGAAGCCGCCGCCCAGAATAACCCCTCGGACGCTCTCAGCCACAAACTACTTGCCGAAGTGTACCGTGCTACCGGCCGGCCGGACTTGGCCGAGCGGGAGCAAGGTATCTTCCACAAGCTGTCGGCGGCCGAAAGCAATTAGCAACAATGCCGTCATTCCCTCCTTCGCGGGAGTGACAAACGCTCTTTGTAAACGAACAAGAACCAAGCACGACGCAAACCTAAAAGGAGGAAAGCATGAGAGGACAAGCGGTCAAATGGCTGGGGTTGCTGGGGAGCGCAGTAGTTCTGCTCGTCGCCCTCGGCGTTGGAACGCGCGTCATGGCTCAGCAGTACTTCGGTATCATCGTCGGATCCGTGACGGATCAGTCTGCGGCGGCGGTGCCGGATTGCACTGTTACGGCCACCAATGTCAACACAGGAGTTACCCGGACCACCAAGACCGATGCGGCGGGAGCATACCGTTTTGACTCTATGGTTCCGGGACCTTATACGGTCAAAGTGGAGAAGCAAGGGTTTGAAGCCGCGGAAGTCGCCGCACAGGAATTGCACGTGGCTGCCTCGCTCACCATGAACGTCACACTGCAAATCGGTGCTGTCACGCAGACGGTGGAAGTGCAGGCCGTGGCGCCTTTGCTCAACACCACGAATTCTACGGTGGGAACCACGATTAACAACGCCAGTGTGCTAGAAATGCCCCTCAATGGCCGGGCTTATACCGACTTGCTTGCGATGGTTCCCGGCAGCGTGAACAACGGAGGCGGGATCTATCAAGCCACCGGCAGCAACTACAGCGTGAGCGGCAACCGTTCCGAACAGAACGATTACACGCTGGACGGCGTTTCCAACAACGAAGAGTTCTTTAAGGCCTACGGAATTCAACCGGCGATTGACTCGATTCAAGAATTCCAGGTTCGGACCAACATCACCAGTGCGGAATTTGGCGAAGCTGCTGGGGCCAATGTGGCCGTGGCCACCAAGTCCGGCTCCAACCAACTTCATGGTTCCGGCTACGAATTCTTGCGCAACGACGCGCTTGATGCGACTGAGTTCTTCGATGATGTGACGAAAACTCCCAAGACCGCTCTGCGCAGAAATCAATACGGAGGGACGATAGGCGGCCCGATTTACATCCCTAAACTCTACGACGGACACGATAAGGCGTTCTGGTTTTTCAATTATGAAGGTGTAAAGGTTCGAGAGGCGTCGACGAATCTCGGCACTATTCCCACCACGGCGCAGTGGGGCGACTTCGGATCGGCGGCTGCCGACCTCAGGGATCAACCCCCGATCTACGACCCCACTACGGGCGCGCAGATCTCCTGCAACGGCGTCCTGAACGAAATCTGCGCGAACCGGTTCGATCCCTTCAATATCGCTTATGCGAAGGTGTGGTACCCGCAGACGAATCTTTTGGCTGAGAACGCGCCCGGCGGCTTCAACAGCGTGGTGGTTGCTCCCGATTCGATTAACCAATACCAGCTCAACGGCCGCATCGATTACAAATTGAAAGACAACATGCAGATGTTCGGGCGTTACACGGATCAGAAGCAGATCAGCATCAGCCCGTATAACATACCCGATAATTACAACACCTTGGACAACCATTTTCAAAACGGCATGGTCAGCCTCACTTGGCTCGCCTCGCCCACTACGGTCGTGGACCTCAAGTCATCCGTCAACCGTACCTTGATTTTCACGGCGGACAATGACCGCGGCTGGGCCGCTTTCCTGGGTGATCACCCCATCGATGGCACCCCGGTACAGAACTCCAAGTATCCCCTCTTTCCGGAAGTTTACCCCGCGTCATGGTCAAGTCCTTCACAAACTGGAAATCCTTTCCTGTCGAGCATCTGGCAGGAGTTGGCCAGCGTATCGATGATCCGGGGCAAGCACTCGATGAAAGCGGGATTCGAGTTCAATTACATGCAGGGTTGGACCGATGGCCTGTTTACCAGCCAGTTTAATTACGGCAGTATCCAGACCTCTGACCCGAACCCCGCCGACACAGCCGTCACGGGATCGAGCCTGGCATCGTTCCTGCTTGGCATCCCGAGCGGCGGTACGCGCAACGTCGGCATTACGGCCGCCTACATGCGCGATAAGACAGAGGCCATCTATTTCCAGGACGATATCAAGTTGACGCGCAAACTTACGGTCAACGCGGGTCTGCGCTGGGAATACGACAAGTGGCCCACGGAAGTCCACAACCACCTTTCGGAGTACGACTTCTCGGATAATAAATTTGTATGGGCAGGCCCGAATCCGCTTCTCGGGGTAGGCTCGAACATCAACGATCCCTCGCTGATGCGGCCGGATTACAAGGACTTTGGTCCGCGTCTGGGACTGGCCTATGCCGCGACTCCCAAGACCACCCTGCGCTCCGGCTTCGGTATGTTCTACGGTTCGAACTACTACTGGGAAGGGCAGGGCGCCCGCGGCACCTGGCCGTACGCCATCGGCGACACTCTGTCGGGCCTCAACGCACCCGGGTCTACGATTGTTTATACAGAGCACATGTACCCGACCTACAACGCCCCCGTGCCGGGTACGCCCGCCGACGCGCAGCACACCATGGCTCGCTACAACCGCACGCCCTACAGCGTGCAATGGAATGCCGGGGTGCAGCGCGAGTTGGCCAATAACCTCATGCTGGAAGTCGAGTATGTGGGAGATGGTGGCAGGCACATGCCGCTCTTCACCAATGAGAACGATCCTCTGCCTGGGCCGGGCACCGTGGGCCAGCCAGGACATTTCCGGCCTTACCAATACGCTGACCCCAACTTCGGCACCTACCCGACTTCGGGAGGCTTCGGTGCGGATAGCATGATGGACAACGTAGCGACCTCCGCGTACAACTCGCTTCAGGTGAAGATCGAGAAGAAATTCTCCAACGGACTGCAATTCCTTGCCAGCTACGCCTGGGGCCACTACATTGACGAAGGCGGGTCCGGATTCTCCCAGAGCTCGGCTCCTCAGATTGACAACAATTTCGCGGCCGACCGCGGCGACGGCACCTTCGATTACCGGCACATCTTCACCGGCAGCTGGGTGTACGACCTGCCGGCAGGGCATGGACGCCGATTCCTTAACAACACCAATCCGGTCGTTACCGCCATTTTGGGAGGGTGGGAGTTCAGCGGTATTACCCACTTTAACAGCGGCGGGCCGCTCGGCATGGGCGTTAACGTCGATATTGCCAACATCGGGCAGCGCTCGCTTGCGGAGCGACCGGATCTCGTTCCCGGCCAACCCCAGAGAACCACTCCGTCCTCAGGTACAGATCAGACGACCGGCTACCTGAACAAAGCCGCCTTCGCTACGCCCGCGCCATACACCTACGGCAACCTGGGGCGCAACACGGCACGCAATCTGGGCGAGCAGAACTTTGACCTCGGTCTCTACAAGAACTTCCCCATCCACGAGAACAAGCAAAGCGTCCAGTTCCGAGCCGAGTTCTTCAATGCCTTCAACCACGTCAACCTCGGCGGCATCGACGGCACGATCGAAGATACGACCTTCGGTTCCATCGGCGGGACACAAAACGATTCGCGGGAAATCCAGTTTGCCTTGAAGTTGTATTTCTAGCGGCTGGATCTGCGATCAAGTGAGCATCAATTGGGCGGCCACCGGTTTCTGCCGGCGGCCGCTCTTTTGTTCAGTAGCACTAAGGACGAGTTTTTTCGCGGCGCGAGGAAAAAGCAGATCCTTCGCTTCGCTCAGGATGACATGTCATTCTGAGCGAAGCGAAGAATCTGCATTTATTTGCGGCTCTGCCGCGCTGTTTCACTTTGTCTGGGTTCGCTGAAGCTGCTGAGGTTGCTGGACGTCGTTGA
>Ga0326727_10008989_pt1 | contig 24948 bp, 20 predicted proteins | sample MB2enrmetagenome_FD_207643 | JGI IMG/M metagenome (GOLD analysis project Ga0326727, IMG submission 207643) | Lab enriched peat soil microbial communities from McLean, Ithaca, NY, United States - MB29MY | ecosystem: Environmental > Terrestrial > Soil > Wetlands > Peat | place: USA: New York... | reverse complement strand
CCGGCCTCAGCGGGTGTATTTTCCCGCCTTCCCCCGCCGACAAAGCCTATGCGAATCTGCCCGAGCGCCTCCGCCGCGCCCGGACTAACTATTTCGCGCACCTCCAACCTCGGATGCGGAATCGCTGGCCAAGCGGCCGGCACCTTGCCGCGCCAGGGGGGCCGGTGTATACTCGCAACATGCACAACCGCTTTTTCCTGTGGCTGTATAGTTACGCGACTCCCGTACAGCTCGATCTGGGAAACCTCCCACCCGACCTGCCGCTCAACGACGTCAGGTACTACATTGGCATTCTTCAGCATGTTGACTCTTTGCTGCCCGGAGAAGGGCTGACGTTCGTTCTCACATGGCACCTGGATGCCTTTCATGAGGTCATGAATGACGCGGTCGTCTTGTTAATCGGCGATGAATTCCAGCAGGTCCCCTCTTATCAACGCCGTGTGCGCGCGCTCTTCAAGAATGGCGGAGTTCGCCGCGATCCTGTCAGGAAAGTGCTACGGATTCCGATGCCTATCGCTTGGCGTGTCCTTCTCCGCGACGCCAGGAACGCCGTGCTTCGAGCCAAGCGATGGTGGGAGCGTGAATCACCCAGAAGGATTGTTACCCCCATGTACGAAATCCCGGCCGGCTACCACTCGCTGTGTCCCATCGACCCGATGCCGATCGAGAGGAGACCCTTGGACGTATTCTTTGCGGGAACTTCGGCAACCTCCGGAGGCCGGGGATTCTGGCGTGCGTCGGCCATGACCCGGAAAATGATGACGGCGGCGCTGGCCGAAGCACAGGCCAAGTTAGCTCACGGTCGAGTCGAATGGGTGTTGCAAACCCCAGGCAGCGAACGGTTGAGCCCGGAGGCCTACACGGAGAAACTGGCCAACGCCAAGATCGCACTGGCCCCACGCGGCAATGGCGAGGATGGAAACCGGCTTATCGAAGGAGCCAAGCTGGGCTGCGTTGTGGTGAGTGAACCCCTACCCGCAAGGTGGTACTTTCAGGACTGCCCGGCGGTCATCCTCCGGAAGTGGTCCAAGCTGCCGGAGGTCTTAAGCAGCTTGCTGAATGACCCCGCAAGGATGAAGGAACTCTCCCGGAGCGGACGCCAGTGGTGGGACTCAACGGTTTCGGAAGCCGCCGTGGCAAACTATATCGCGCAACAATTAACTAGCTCCGGCCGCCTCCACCACCAGGAGTGAAATCTGAAACGATGCCCGTAGTTGAGGCTAGCGCGTCCGTCCTCGAGGGGCCTGGGGGCAAACAAAGGGGACCCCACGATGCATTGAGCCTTCGGCTTCTCTCCATACCTGCACCCTCAGGAGGGGGGCACTTGCTGGGGAGATCCCAAGAATCTGGCTTTATTCCTTGCCAACCGAACTTGCCAGGCCCGTTCTTGGGCTGCCTTCGCAGAGATTCTTCGCATGAGCCGGTGTAGCCCCATGACATAGGCAACAATCGGAGCACTCAGCAGCCAGGCGGCTGAAAAATAAGCAAAGGTTGATTCCGCAAAAGAAGAAATGGTCACAAATAGAAAAACCGCGGGAATCTCCGGGGGAATCAAAGACTTGTCCCATGGCTGTTGCAAGAAAAAGTACTTGATGAGGTAGCCCCAGACGATCGCCAATCCAATCAGGATCGCCCCCCCTCCCAAGAGACCGGACTGAACCAGGACGTGCAGGTAAGCGTTGTGCATGTGCTGCCACCCCAGATAGAACCGGTCAGCCTGAAAGCCGAGGCCCACCCAAGGAGATTTCCAGAGAAGTTCCCATCCTTGCTCCCAGGTCACCGTGCGTCCGGTCATAGTTGGGTCAATATGCCCCGTTCGGGTGATATAGAGATAGAATGCGGAGTAAAACCCTCGTAAACCCAGAAGAATAGCGCCAGCGGTCGCGGCCAGGAGGTTGACCACGCGCTTGGCTCTTTCCATGCCCAAGATCACAGCGACACAGGCGAGGAACGCCAATGTCTCTGTACGGCCATTGGCAATGATCAATGCATAGAGCGAAGCGGCAGACAATATACCCCAGATGATCCGGACGACAAGGTTGCCTTTCTTCATAAGCCTCGGGAGCGCCACCAATGCGGAGATGGCCGCATACCGGGCAAATCCCGTGTTTCGGGTCCCCGGCATCCCCAGGATCTCATTCTCGCCCCCATACGCGCGGACTCCAACCGGGCTGGTTTCCGTCTCAATAATTGCCGAACCCATGAAAGGGATGAGGCCCAGCAGGCTAAGCGTAATAAGGGTGCCCACAATCCAGGTGAGGTTCAATACTTTACGAATGTCGGGGAGGGGATCTTCAACTGAAACAATCGCCAGCAGAACCAAAACAATCGCCAGATAGTTCACTCCATAATACAACGCATTGGTCGGGTTGGGAGACAAGATTGCTGAAGAAACCAATCCTATGACTGCGTAAATTAATATCAACCCCAAAGGACCCATAATCCAGGCAGACACCCGTTTTGATCGCGCGAAGATCACCACGAAGGCCACCCAAGCTGCCAACGTCGGGAAAAAGGCTCTTATGCCGTGGATGAAATACGTAGTTTTAGTTGAGAAATTCGGACTCGACCAGTGCCCGTAGTCGGTGTTATAGCCTGACCAGAGGAGGATCCACAATCCCATGCCTAACAGGGCATTCACGTTGCTCCGCCGCCGAGGTCTCGCAGATCGATCCAGCGGGTACGGCCTGCCGGTACCCCGTATCATCCGCAAAGGTTGTGTCACTCCAATGCCCATTTAAACCCCTGGGGAAGGTGCTCCCAACACTTCATTGTATATCCTCAAGAGCCGTTCACCTAATCGATCCCAGCAATAGACTTGTTCGGCACGCGCCCGTCCCGCTTGACCCATCTTCGCGCGGAGTCCTATATCCTGATAAAGCTTTTCCAGGGCCTGGGCCATGAGCTCAATAGCCTCATGGGGAGAGTGGGCAGGAACCTTAATGCCGCATTCCTCCGTGATGTGCAAGCTGGGGCCGCCAAGGTCCATACAGATGACGGGTTTGCCCGCCGCCATCGCCTCAACCACCACCAATCCGCCCCCGTCGCGCAGGCTGGCAAAAAGAAAAACATCACAGGAGCGCATGCTTGCCAGCAGACGTTCGCGCGGCAGCCAACGCTCAATCCGCGCTTGCTTCTCGATACCCAACTCGCGAATCAAATTTTCGAGGCGAGTTAACTCCGGCCCTTTGCCGATGATGGTAAAGCCCGCCTCTGGGTGCCTCTTCGCAAGAATTGCGAAGGCGCGCAAGGCCAGGTCGAATCCCTTGAGTGGAATCAATCGGCCTGCGGACATTACAGCAAACGTCTCGCTTTTCATCGGCTGGTCCAGGGGGGCAAGTTCGTGATGCGAAATGCCATTTATAGAAACAAGTTGTACTTTATGGCGCCAACGGGCCGGCACGCCCTCCGCGGCCTCGCGGTTGCATGCCAGGATGACACGCGCGCGGTGCTGGCTTAATACAAAGAAAGGATCATGGCGGAAAACCCACTGTCCAAATGAACGCCGGAACTCCTCCAGGCGACTTTCCAAGCGAAATCCCTTCAGGAACACTTTGGGAATACGGTGAGCACCTCCGCCGGGGCCGCGCACGTAGGCAACGGGCAACAAAGCTCCGATGATGCTGGCCATCCAGTCATTTTCATAAGTGAGATGGTGATAAAGGTCGAATCGAACCGTGCGGTGAAGCCTGCGGCCCACAAAGTAGGCCTTCCATTGCCAGAGATAAGCATACAACTGAAGCCACACTTGATACCGCATCAGCACATTCAGCCAGCCCGGCAGACCTACATAAACAAATTGCACATTCGGAAGCGGGCTTTCCTTAAGCGCTGCCTCAATCGCCTTGCGGTTCTGGGCGGCAGTGAGTACCCACAACCGATGTACCCGGCCCAGGCAGTTCACCAGGTTCCAGGCCATGAGGTCACCACCGCCGGGAACCTCTACCTCCGGACTCACCAGGCATGTATAGGCGCCGATCAGAATGCGATACTTCTTATCCATGTCAGGGTATGATACCGGAAATACCGCCCATCCCGAGGGCAGAACTACACCGACGGCATGGGGCCGTTGGCACCAAGGATGTGCTGAGCAAGTTGCCTCGCTGTGCTCTCCCAGGAGTAAGCTTGTGCCCGTTTTAGACCCCGCTTGACCAGTTCCCTGCGAGTTGGTTCATCATTCACTCTGGATATAGCTTCGGTGAGCGACCTGGGCTGCCCGGAGTCGATCAACAAAGCGGCGTCGCCCACCACCTCGGGGATCGACGTGCTGCTAGAGCAAACGACGGGCGTACCACAAGCCATGGCCTCAAGAGGTGGCGAGCCAAAACCTTCGTACCGCGAGGGATAGAGAAGGGCTCGAGCCGCAGCGTAAACCAGGGGCAGGTCTTTATCTGGAATGTACCCGGTGAATTGGAACAGGTCCGATAGCCCGAGTTGCCTTATGCGTGTTAGAGTATCTTCAAAGAGCCTACCTCTTCGCAGGTTGCACGTGACCACTACCGGCAGCCGAAAATCACCCGGCAGCTTTCCTGAGGCATAGCTTTCGACGATCAGAGACAGATTCTTTTGTTTGCTGGGCTGGCCGACAAATAGGTAAAAGGCGGGGGGCAGGTTGTAGCGGGTTTTCACCTCTTCCAACCGCGAGTTGTCCCCTGGGGGATGAAAGCGTTCGTGGTCAATGCCGTTAGGGACAACACTAATTCGGTCATGCGCGACCCGTGCAAAGCTCACCAATTCGTCCGCCGTGAACTGGGAGACCGTGATGATGCTATCCGCCGTTTTTAAGGCCTTCCTCATGCCCAAAGAGAAGTACTTCAGGTCTGTCCACCGCGCATTGATCGGAAATTGGGCAGGAGCAGCGAGATGTCTCAGGATTTGGATGTCACGCACAATTACGACACTCTTTCTTGGCCAAATAGGGGTTAAAGGGAACCGCGAATCCATCAAGAAGAAGCCGTCTGTTCCCCAAGTGATTAAAGGGGGCCAAACCTCCTCCATCAATATCCTCGATATTGTTCTATTGGCGCCCTTGGGCGAACGGATGACTGTGGCGAGATTCGAGGGCAACTCAAGGTCTGCGTCCCTACAGAGCAGCACGGTAACCTGACACCCTGCATCCTCTAGAATTGGAAGTAGGTGCGGAAGAACTTGCTGTTCGGAATGGCCTGAGCCGCCGCTGGTTGGCCCGATGGCAGCGGCGTGGATGACAACTTTCACAACCTAACCCTTTCCAGACGGCCCAGGAGTGTCCCAGAACCATCCCGCAGCTCGAACAATTGTTCAAACAAGGGGCGGTCACGCGTAGCGAGCAAGTTGCACGTAGTTCCCTCGTCCAGGAGCCGCTTGAGCACGGCAGCCTTCGGGCCCACCGCAAGCTGACGCTGATCATCGTCGATGATCGCGACATCAAGACCGCAGCCGGCGAGCTGGTCCAGAAATTCCGTGGCCGCCTGAGCATCCAAGTACGAAGGATTGAACTCCATAATGAGCACCAAGGAGGGATGGCGTTCAATCAAACGCTGCATTCCCGTCAAAGCCAGAGGTTCAGCCCCCTCGATGTCCATCTTGATCAGCCGCGGCTCGACCGAGCCTTGGGCAAAGAAATCGTCAAGCGTAACCGTGTCTACGGCGACTGATTCATGGGCGGAGCCCCCTTCCCACGTCAATTTGGGTCGTACCGAAACCACGCTATGGCCCGCTGCCGACGGAGATTGGAACAGTTTTGTGCTGCCGGCTCGGCTCGAAACAGCCTTCTGGACCGCCACGACATTGGTCAGGCCATTAGCCTCTAGGTTCTTTTTCAGCACGGCGAAGTTTCTAGGGTGAGGCTCGAAGGCGAAAACGCGGCCACACTTTCCGCAGAGGGAGGCCGCAAGAAGGGTGAAGTAACCCCAGTGCGCACCGACGTCCACGACCGTATCTCCGTCAGTTACCAACGCCATAACCACGGCGGATGTAACAGGTTCATATTCACCCAAGAGAAACGCGCCCGCATGGCTGGCCTCTTCGGCAGGATCCAAGTACATCTTGAATCCATTAACCTCAGCGCAGGGAATCCCGTCTTTGGAACGCGCGGACACGAACAAGGGTGAGACCAAGCGATACAAGGCCAGAATCCCTGGGATTTTCGCTAGCATTTCGCGCTGCCTTCGATTCACCATCCTGAATAGCCACTTCAGAGGAATCAACAGTGTAGCCAACAGGAACCGTAGCAGTGCGGCGGATTGCGGTCGGGTGGGTTTTTGTGTTCCGTCGTCTTTGGTCATTACACCTCTTGTCCCCAGGAGAAGAATGAACTTTCTCCTTCATTCGAAAAATAGTCTACTCCCTGCCGGCCCCCTCGGGCGTATGAAGATGAGACTTGCGGACAAGCTCGCAAAACTCCGGATCGAGGTCACCCACAATCTTCTTCCATGCAAATTCCCGCTCGACGAGGCTTGGCGCCCGAGCCACCATGCGGGACGCCTGGTTGGCGCGGGCGCGCTTAATCACCATAGAAACTTCCCCACCGCGATGTTCTACGGTTAAATTGCCGCACGCCCTATATGGAGCCCGTGCCGCCGTTGACATCGGTCCTAGGGTGAAGTGGCATGTCTTGCCCCTCATGCCGAGGCTCGCTGGCAGCCTTGCGAGCCACAATGTGGAACGTCTTGTCCCAGCGCGGGAACTGCTGGATCTGCTTGAAACCCAAGGAGTCAACCAAACCAAGAACCACCTCGGGCGTTACCCCGGCCGGCAACATGGAGGGATGGATTTCGCAACAGAGCATTTCGCAAACCGGCTCGGAGAGGGTGTGGCGGAGTCCCTGAATCACTGCGTGCTCATAGCCTTCGACATCGATCTTGACGGCGCGGGGAGTGGGTAACTTCTCAGCCGCCACCAGTTCATCCCCCTGCGCAATTTCCACAACCTCCTCCCCATAGCCTCCGCCCTGTGGTTGCACAAGACTGCCGCCGCCAATCACCGAGCCGGTAAATAGAGAGGCTTGGCCTCTCCGTTCTCCCAGCGCTTTGCGATAACACCGAACATTTTTCCTTTCATTCAGTTGCAGGTTTTCTATCAGATGCTCGTACGTACGCGCTTCCGGCTCGAAGGCAATAACCTGTCCTGCGTCCCCTACCCTCTTTGAGAGCAGTACCGCATAGAGACCGACGTTAGCTCCGATGTCAAACACCACATCGGCGGGTTTCAAGAACGACATCACCTGGCTAACAACTTGCTGTTCCCCCCCCGCGCCGCCCGCCGACTCGAGGATGCGAAGTTCCTCGGGAGTGTGCACGAAAAAACGACCCTGAACGCCGACCAGTTCGACTGGAAGAATTCCATCCTTGGGGCAAGCCCACCAGAAGTATAACTTCCGCAGGGTCGGTCCTAGCCCAAGCCATTTTGCGATGATGATAGGCACCGTTCGATAGGTTAACCGCTTGAGGAAATTCATTCTGACCAACTCCGCTTCCGTTCTTGTGCCGGGAAGAATATCTACCGCATTATCCCACGGGTTCGAGCCCGTGTGTGAAGGTTGAGAGAAAAGCGACAAACCCACCCAAGCACTTTCCGGGCAGGTCCTGTAACTGTGTGAGATCAGGTGTGCCAAGACTTTCCAGCCGAGGTCTCACGTGCGACCGCTCCCAGCAATCCACCTTCGAGGCCCCGAAATCTCATCTAAATCAGCCCACTTTCTTCGCGATCAACCGTCACAGTTGAATCCGGGGATTTTCAATAAGGTGATAAGTCATGACCGATGCGACCCAGGTGATTGTGAAAAATGCCGCAATCTTCAGGAGAATCGGTAGCGGCGGAAAAATGCCATCATGCCGCTTATCTCACCGCGATCGCGTAGAACTCCGGAATCCCCCGCCAGCGAAGTGTATCGATCTTTGCGAATCCACACGACGACAAGAACTTCAAAATTTCCTCGTCCGTGACGCCCCGCGGAAGCTGGGTGGGATGAATCTCGGCAATAACCGCGCGGCACTTTGGGTCTGACAAGGTCTGCCGCAGCCCACTCATCACGCCCTTCTCAAATCCCTCCACATCGATCATCACGACGTCCGGGGCGGGTAGCTTCTCCTCCTCTCGGTAGCGATCCCCTTCAACCACGCGGACGGGCTGGCTTTTCTCCTGCCCGTTTCGGGATGTAACTAGATTGGAAAACAGCAAGTCGTCTCCGGTGAAAAGTCTTGCTTCGCCACTGTAATCTGCCAGGGCCACCTAGAAGGCGCGCGCATTGGTCAGACCGTTAAGCTGGAAGTTGTCATTGAGGTCCGCATACGTTTCCGCTGCCGGTTCAAATCCCAGAACCTGCCCCGTCCCGCCGGTCTTGCGCGCCGCGAATACGCTGAAGATTCCAATGTTGCTGCCGATATCGTAAACCACGTCTCCAGACCGCAATTTATCGTCGAGAAACCGAATGACCTCGATCCGCCACTGGCCCATGGCCGCCTTGCCCACCATGCGCAACTGCTCCGGCGTCCGAACGTGGAACTGGCAATCAAATTCCCCCAGCTTTACGGGCATGATGCCGTTCCGAGGCCGCGCCCAAAAGTAGTAGGCCTTGCGCAGAGCGGTGCGAAGATGCAGAGCTCTCACGCTTCGGATGACGAGCGGGTTATAAGATATCTTTCTGAGAATACTCATCGACATTCGCCACCCTCTGCCCGGCGCCACCGATTAGAGCGCCCGTGCACTCGCCCCTCATGGGCGATGTTGGCTTTCGACGAATTGCAGCGCCTGCAAGAACCCCTCAACTCCTTTGTCAAAGTTCCAGTCCACAACCATCGCTGCTGATTTTTCCCCCATCTTTCGCCGGACCTCGGCGTTGGCCGCCAGATAACTTAAGTGCCCGGTGAGTTGCTCGACATTGCCGTAATCGAACAAGAGTCCGTTTCCGCCATCCTCGACCAGGTCGCCCACCGCCCCACCATCCCGGGAGGCGACAATCGGCAGCGCAAAGTTCATAGCCTCACTGACGACACAGCCCCAGGGTTCGCGGAAGGAAGGCAGGACGAAGATGTCTGACATCGCGTAGTAAGCGGGCACTTGGGTGTAATTCTGAAATCCCACAAAGTGAACACGTGGTATCTTCTGGGACGACACGATGGCTTCGAGCTCGGTCCGCTGCGGTCCATCCCCGGTGATGACCAAGTGGACGTATTCATAATCGCGCAGAGCGGAAAAGGCCTTGACGAGATGTAAGATTCCCTTCCAGGGGAGCAGCCGGCTAATCGAAAGGATTACCACCGCGTCCGAGGGGATACCAACTTGCGTTCGGAGGGCCGGGCGCTGCGGTTGCAGCCGCCGCCATTCGTGCTGAAAGAAATCGTTGTCCACGGCGAGGGGGGTCGGAAAAATCTTGGCCTCGGGGATTCCAAGGCTCCGGTAGAATTCGGCGTTCCTCCTGCCGATGGCCGTGAACGCCCTTATCCTCCAGAAAACGGCTCGCAGCAATCTATTCCGCAAGCTTTGGCGCCAGCCGCTTGACCAATCGATAACGTTCTTGTCGGAGTACATCAGCACCGGGACACTACGAGCGAAAAGCGCCGCCAAGGTCATCCAGGTGGTGGCGCCCCACCATCCGTGCATGACCACGACATCATAGCGCGATGGGGAGAGATCCCGGATCAGTGAGGGATGGAATATGCCACTGAACCGCGATAAGTCGGGACGCGGTGCATAGTTGCGTGGGAAGTAATGCGAGTAGCCGGTCCACATATCCAGGTCCCACTCGACGGGGACTTGGTAGCCCGGGTCTAAGGTTCCGCGCGCGCCCAAATCTGAGTAGAAATACACCGTCAACTCAATCGCGGGATGCGCAGCAAGCCGCTGGAAGAATTTGCAGTAATATGGTTGCGCACGCGGAAATACAATCGCAACACGGTAAACGCGCTGCGGCGCGCCTTGATCCTTGAACACATTTTCGGCGCCGGCCGCGTTACCAGGCCGGGAGGATCCACCTTCTACTGATTGCACCTTGCCTCCCCGAGGTCATCGTCTGTTTTTGTTTCTCCGCGCTTCTTCTAAACTCTGAACGGTCCCACCCGGCGTCCCCGTTGACGCCTGCTGGAGCTCCCGGAATGCCAAGAGGGCGTAGGGATCACGGCGGGGCCGGGCGTCAAACCGAGTAAATCCCAAGGACTTCAGCATCGTGGTTATATCGTCCGCGCTGATACCGGGAGGCAAGAATTGGGGGTGAACCTCAATGCAAACCAAACTGCAGCGTGAGTCGGCCAGGGTTTCTTGCAGCCCTTTGATGACAGCGTATTCGCTGCCCTCGACGTCGATCTTAACCGCCGTGGGAATCGGGAGGTTGTCGTTTTTCACTAGAACGTCCCCCTCCACGACACTCACGGTTTGGAACGGTACCGAATTCGTTTCGCCCGCTCCGGCAATGGCATCGGGAAGCAAACTTGAATTGCCGACGATCGTCCCGATGTAGAGCTTTCCCTGTGAACTGCGCTCGCCGAGCGCTTGGTTGTAAGGCCGTATGTTAGTCCGGTGGTTGAGGGCAATATTCTGCTGAAGTTGCTCGAAGCTTTCCCGCTGCGGCTCGAACGCAATGACACACCCCTTCTCCCCCACGCACGCTGCAAGGAAGATGCTGTATACGCCAAATTGGCTACCGATATCGTAGACCACGTCGCCGGGACCAACAGCCCGCATCATGGCAGCCAAACTGGGTTCCATGCTAACCGCTTCAATCGCCCGCAGATGTTCGGGGCTACCAGTAAAGAAGCAGGCAGAGCTTCCGGCACATTTAACCCGCAGGACGCCTTTTTGGGGAGAGGCCAGGCGATAATAGAGTTTTCTGCCTATGCCCCTGAGCCCGCAGGCCCTCACGACTCGAATCAATATCGGGTTATAGGATATCTTCCGAAGAAACTCCGCCTTCATGCCCATTCCTCCGCAAGCTACCGCGTGGTTGGATCGCCATATTTTTAGATTCTAAAGTGCCGAAACGCGGTGTTCGACCGATTCGGCCACGATGCAGCGCTTCACCTCCCCTTCCCATTTCGCCAGGCCTACGGTGATCCTCTGGAGGCCTAGAGGAGACCATAGCGCAGGAGACACCAGAGAGCGCGGATTCCATCCCTCCAGGTGATTTTCTTTCCTTCCCTGTACGTGCGCCCATAATAGGCGATGGGCGTCTCGTAAACTCGCCACCTACCGCGCGCAACCTTGATGGTGATTTCCTGCTCAAATCCAAAGCGATCCTCGCGCAGGTTAATGGCTTCCAGAACCTCTCGTCGAAAGGCCTTGTAACCTGTCCAAACGTCAGAAAGATTCATATTCGTGACCATGTCCGACAGGGTGGTCAAGACCTGATTGCCGACGTAATGCCAGAATAACAAAACCCGGTGGGGTCCCCCGAGAAAACGCGAACCATAAACGACGTCGGCCCTCCCCGCCTCAATCGGTTCAATTAGTTTGGTGTAATCCGCCGGATCGTACTCCAGGTCGGCATCCTGAATGATGACGATGTCAGCGCGCGCCTCTTGGAATCCCCGCCGCAGGGCTGCTCCTTTCCCCCTGTTCCGTTCATGGAAGAACACGCGGATATTGTCAGCGCGCAGATCGCTCCCGGTGCGCGGGAGTCTCACCGTGGCCGGAGGGTGGTTCGCGCATTCCCCCAGCGTGGTCAAAAAGGGGCGAGTTCCGTCGGTCGACCCATCGTCAACAATCACGATTTCTTTGTCGATATCGACGGCTTGCACTCGCCACAAAATCTCCTCGAGTGTCGCCCTCTCGTTATAAACGGGCATGACCACCGAGATTCGGGGGCGTCGATCCGCCATCATGGGTTCCTCGTCAGATTCCTTGTCTTCACCCTTGCCCATGATCTCCATATTGGGCATAAAAAAACCCGCAGTCACTACGGGTCGCCCGGGCTATGATGCGGCCTGGAATCCTTGCAGAACGGCGCGAAAATAACCCAGTGCAAATGCCATGCCGGCGTGCCAGGGAGCCCCGCAGTCCAATTGCGGAGTGTGGTCAGGGATGATGACGCCGTCGAAGTGGTTTTTTTGGAGGATTTCCAGCACGCGCAATACATCAACGTCGCCGGCGTCGATGAAGGTCTCGCGATAACGCGGCGCCTTCCCGTAGACGTTACGCAGGTGGACATAAGCCAACTTCCCCTGGCGGCTGTAATGGTCAACAACTTCGTAAATATTTCCCTCGGTCATTTCCGCGAGCGTGCCCACACAGAATTCTAGCGCATTTCGCGGGCTCGGCTTCAAATCGATCAGCTTCTGGTACAGCCGGGGTTGGTAAACCAGTCGCGGCTGTCCGCGCAGCACGGGCAGGGGGGGATCGTCAGGGTGCGCGGCCAAGGTAACGCGCGCTTCTTCCGCCACGGGGATCACCGCTTCCAGGAAATCCTCCAGGCGCTGCCACAATTGCTCTGAGGTTATCGGGGGGACGGTTCCGGGGGGTGCGTCGGGATCGTAAACCATATTCCAAATTGTCCCGTTGGGGATCGGGGTCTGGTCCGCCTCATCCATGCCCACGGAAATCGCTCCCCCGCGGGCGAACGGACCCTCAATTCTTCCCGCCACACCGGCAAGAGAAAAATTGTATCCCAACACCGGAATGCCTGCCCGCCCCATATTGCGGATAATGGTTTTGACATTTTCCAGATGTTGCGATTTCTTGGGACCATCCAGGAGCACATCGTACCAGTGCGCCGGATCCAGGTTTTCTATGGCGTGCAATTCCAGACCTTGGTTATTGATTTCTCCCTTCAACCTCGCCAGCTCCTCATAACTCCACAGCTTATTGGGGTCACCCGCGCGGCCCCACCCGGCCCGGCTGCCCACCGGCTGATTTTGCCGATCGCCTTCCCTGTGGTGGAAGTAATCCACCAGATGAACGATCACATGCGTGCAAGCGCACTGCCGCGCAAAACGAAAGTTCTCCGGCGTCAGCATGTGACGGTACAGCCCCAAACCCAGTTTCATCGCCGCTCCCTATCGGGAAATGGATAGCCCTCTACGAATTCTCTTCAATATGAATTATTCCTGAACGGGGGGTGAAGGGCAAGGGCAACATACCATACAGTCACCCCGCCGAGGTTGGGCTGCCGGTTCGGCTCGCAGTCCGCAGGTTAAAACCCGCGGCGACTTACGGTGGGCCCCTTCGGGGCCTCCCGCGGCTGGAGTTTCTACATTTCGGATGCGAACTGCACCGTGCCAGCCCTCTCATTCCCGGAGGGTGACAGAAGAGCGGTTTGGCGACTTATCGTCAAAGTGACTGCAGGTTGTGGTGCGGTCAAGCAATTCGCGGCATTCGATATGGTTTCGACGCCACCGAATTTGTGGGAGACAAAAGTCGCGGCACTCCCCTCGGACGCCTCGAGAGCATCGCGTTAGGAGCTACTTGGAATCAGGCAATTCTGCGGTCGATCTCGCGAAGGACTTTGTCTGCCTCATATGCCCGCTGCTCAAGTAAAGCCTCAAAAAGATCCAGCCCATCGGATCTCGTTGCCGTGATCCTCTGTAGCATCAATGCGATTTCGATGAGGTGTCCGGCGTCTAGAGCCCAAAGAGTCCTAGTGTCGCCTATCGCGCTTCCGCTCTCGCGTAGCATTGCATTCGCAACGAGGGCTATAAGGCGTGGGTCGAAGCCGTCCACCAGAAGCTTTCTCAACCGTTCTGCCAAAAAGGTGTGCCCTTCGAGCTTCAAGATCGCAGGCACTCTTGTAATCGCTCGGAGCAGCTCCGCTGTCCACCGGTCTGGGGGCATGTCTGGCGTGAGGCGAAAGACGTCCATGATTGCCGCCATCAGAGGCTCGTCACTGTAAGCCGCAAGTCCGATGAGGACCCCACTCGCGGCCTCGCGGAAGCGCGGTATGCCCCATATGTTGGTGGCAGTGAATGCGAGACCGATTCGAATTTGGTTGTCGTACGGGGAAGTAGCCTCAAATCGCTGCAGTGCGCGGTCGACGATCTCCCGACAAAAAGTGTCTGAGGGTACGAGTGCGAATCTTAGCGCGGCTAATTCTCCGACGGCTTGACCCTTGAGTTGCCAATTGCTGTCCTCAATCATCCTAAGACACGTGTGCGTAATCTCGTCTGGCAACCAGCGATGGCTCCTCGCAACAAGCGTCACTCCTTCGACGGAAGTTAGTACTGAGGGAAAATGTTCGAATAGCCTCATTATGAACTGTGCCGACCGCTCGACACTTTTCGCCAGACCCAGTGAGTGGAGATTGCGAGCCAAGGCGCACCAGACATCAGGAGTTTCCTCAGACTCAATATGCCTTTCCAGTACATCTAGGAACCCGTCAACACCTGGTGGTTCCCGCCTAAGATATCCATGAAGAAGTGCCTCCAGGACTGGGTAGTTTCCTCGTGGGAGGATTCCGAACTGGCTGCCCCAAAGCAAGCTTTGCACTTTTCGTTCCGGGCTTTCTCCGTCATTCTGGTCGATTTTCTTTGCCGCCGGCTGAAGCCATGCACGCAACATTGCAGAGGTAGAATCATCGAGGCCATCCTTGCGATCCGCGATCGCGGTCAATGCCCACGATGCGAGACAACGGAAGTCTTCGGAGGAAAACCCCTTACTATCAAGCTTTCTGATCAGAGCAACGACTCTCGGCTCGTCAAACTTTTCGAGTTCGGATATGTTGTGTATGGCTAGCCCTGCTGCTTCTTCCCGCTCGCCTGCGCTAAATCGCTCAATGATGGACATAGCTCGGTCAGGCTGCTTCTTCGCGAAGTTCCCAAAATCAAAGGAGGCATTGCCAGAAAACCAATCCTTCGGCTTCACCAAGATAGCAAAGATTTCGTCGTCGCTTGCTTTTTCCATTTGGTCCGAGGTCATTGGGCTGCTGACAACCCCCCCGACAACCCGCACGTCTTCTTCCGGCGTGCCGGGAAGCGCAATCTCCTCCTCAGATCGAGCCCTCTGACTCTCTAGACTCAGAGACCCCTTGGGGAACGCGCGCATGAGACGCAACCGATGTTGACGATTCGAGTTTCCCTTCCGGGTTACCCATTCTGTGGTGTCATCAGCGACGACAGGACAGTAATCCCAGCTTGCGATCGTCCCTTCGAGCTGTTTTATCTCGGTGAGGCTCAGATGAGGAGCGACCGCTGAGATTAGCATTTGAGTTTCCCGGTGCCGGTTGCTGTGGTCGCCCAGAGTCAGCCGTCTTGGATCCGTTGTGAGGTACTGGAGAACGGCTCCCGGGTGGCTAGTGGCGATCGCGTGATATCCGTGCGCGAGGATTCGATGGACAATCTCGAGCCCGTATTTCTCGGTTGCACGCGCAAACTCGAGAAAGCCCTTTGGATCCATGGTGGCATATTTGACAAGCGCCAATTTAAGGGTGTGCAGGAGAAAGTGCTTTTCTATTCCACCTGTAAAGTCAAACTCGTCTGACGTTCGATACTCGACAAGCCCCGGATTCTCAACTCTCAAGAGAGTCTGTGCGACGTCGAGAAACCACGGCCAAATTTGCTCTACCAAGGCATATGGCTCGGTCGTAACAATTTCCTCTAGTCCGTACCACCCATGTTCACGCACAAGCTGCCGTATCGGTTGAGTCTTGTGCTTCCACTCAAGCAACCGGTGTGCAGCTTGTCCCAGTGGCGAATCATCGCTAGTCGAAGGTTCATATGGTCCAGGGTCCTGTTTTCTGGCATCTTCGAGACTTCGCTGAAGGGCAGCACCCACGATTCTTGGGGCTAGGGCCGGCGCTGATTTTGAGGCACTTTTGGCTAAGTGGACGATGTGCCAGCTAACAATGGACGTTCGGCGAACTCTCCGCTCGACAAGTGACACGGCATGCTCGTCCCATTCTGCGAGGTCAGCCATAATGTTCAGCACGATCGCGTCCCGGTCACTAGCGCCCCAGTATTTTTCGACCAACGTGAGGACCGTCCGCCGATCGAATCGAAGCGCCGCCTCCAGGAGCCTGCCGACCAGATTTAGGATGGTTTGGTCAGTGGTTAGCATTAGACTGGGCAGTCTCGAAAGAAGCCTCTTAAACCAGCCCTCGTTTCCAGTTATTGCGATGAGTGACTTCCCACAAAGTGAAGGATTGTCCAGCGTTGGCATAAGCCAGCCGGCTTCTTCCACGTCAGGATCCGCAACTTGCCCAAGAAAGGTAATGAGCATTGATCTAACGTGGAGCCGCAGGGAACCGTGGCTCCATAAAATCCCGAATTCTTCATGATAGCGGGAGGCTGAGGTGGGCCGCAGCGATTGAAGTGCCGCCCAAAGCGTCGACCGCACGAACAGCGCGTCCTGGCGTTGAAGCACATATTCCGAAAGACTTTGCGATCCACTCGTGAATGCCCGCGTGCGGGCGTAGTCGAACAATGTCTGATGGCGAAAGCCGATCTTCAGGCCATCTTGCCTGAGGATTCCAGTACCGCGCAGCCCGTCGATTTGGTCAGAGTAAGCGGAATCAAATGCAGACCGTGCTATCCACAGTTCCTATAAACCGCTCATTGCACTCGCGATTTTCTCGCATGCTTCAACGGCTTTTGGTCCCAGGCTTTGGACCCTTAGGACTCGACGTGTAAACACTTCATCGAGCATTGCTTGATAATTCGAGAAAACCGCGGCCTTTGGATCGTGAAAAAAGTTCTCTAGGAAGAAGCTGAGGTGTTGAGGTGTTCGCATCGTTTCGCGTATCTCGGCCGGCCACCCAACGGTAGAGATACCTTGTGATTCCAGTAATCTCTGCACGATCTCCCACGGCGGATCAGCCAGAATGTGTCGCTGAGCCTTCAGTGTTTTAAATCTGGCATCATATTGGAAGTCGAATTCACGGCAGGAAATTAGAATATGGACGTTCTTGATTCCGTTCAGGGCATTTACTACCCTGAGGATGATATCCAGTCGCTGGGTGTGGAGATCCATCAACGAGCCTAACGCATCAAGCTGATCGATTAAAAGGAAGACAGCTTTTTGTGAGGCTATTTCTTTGATTGATCCAGTAAGGGAGCTTGCCAACCCAAGGAATTCGTCAAGTGCAAAGAGAGAGTCAAGATCACGCGGCAATAGGTCCGCCTTGATCGCTAATAGCAAGTGGTCTTCTGCTTGCAATTTCTTGCCTAGCTGGGCAAGCAGTGCTGACTTCCCGCTGCCAGGAGCACCGAGCAGAACGGCACAACTGCTCTCTTTGGAATTCAATTCCGTGGAAAGACTCTCAAGTTCTGGACGCTCAATCCATTTTCCGAGGGTTTCAGTCGGCCAAGACAAAAGGCTGGTCGATGCGACCTTAAATGAGGCGTTGACAGAACCTTCGTCAATTACGGCCTGTACTGGCGGCCGAGGATGGGCAAGGGCGAAAACAAGGGAGGCTTTTACCCCACCGATCTCCTGCTTCATATCAGAGAACCCGTCAATTATTGTCTGGCGGGTATTTTTGATTTCGTCTAGAACGAGCTGCTCGTGTGGTTTGATTTTGAGCGACTGAATGCTGTTCGCTAATTGGGCGCGGCTTAATCGTCTATCGCTATCTGACTTGGGTCGGGACAAAAGGCGCATGACATATACGAAAAGAAGTTCATGCTGGGCCTTGGCTGCGGCGGCATCGACGGCCATTTTGTGAGTGACCAAAAGCCCTCGGACGATGTCTTCCATGCTGATCGGCTGCGCGGCTCCTGTGCTCCATTGGAAGCCGCGGATTATTTGATCGAGCCGAACTGAATCGGAGGTGGCGCCAAGCAGCGCTTTCCATGCCTCTGACCGCACTGACTTCGGACTTGAGATAGACTGAAAGAAAGCAGCGATTGAATTGATCGCGGCGTGCCGCTCATCGGTTTCAATCGCTCCTGTCCTAATGTTTTCCCACAGGGTAATCCCCGGCACACATCTAAGTGGTTCGGGAGGGGGCTCGGCCGCAGGGACTGCAGTCGTAAGGAAACGGAAGTTAAGAGCCATGCGGGGATTGGCGTTGAGGTGCTCCACATAGGAGCAGACCGCCTGAAGGGCCTCGGGAGAGCGAAGGGATACTGTTCCGTCTGTACACTTTACTTGTACCAAGCGTCGAGCTTCGGATTCTTCCGCCTTCAGGCTACGATTGATGATGTCGATGTCCTCGCCCCACTCAAGTTCCAGATAGTCGTTTTCCGCGAGGCTGATCCATTCGATAATTGTTGAATCGATCTGATAGGCGAATCCCCGGATTGCCGGCCATGCGTCACGGTTATCACGAGCCAAGACAAACGATTCACTCATATTAGCTGCCAAGTGTAATACCTTTTCAGTCCGGCAGACGCGGAATCCATAGAAAGTTGAGCTGTTCGATTGGCCGGAGCATGAATGGGTGCCGCATGGGACGAAATGGACGTGTAACCTTAGCCGCCTCAGGCTCCAAGGCCATGTGGTGTGGCTCTCCGGCCCGACCACATCAGGGACGACCAGCTATAGTCAGTGGCATCCCGGAAAGAGCAAGCACTTTTGGCACTTTGCCGGTAAACGCCCGAACCGTGCTTCTGGAGTGGGCCGCGATGGGGGCCGGAGCGGCGAAATCCACATCTGAAATGTAGAAACCCCAGTCACGGAGGCCCCTGCGGGGCCTCCCGCGGGGCAAACGTGGTAAGAAGTTCCGGTTCGACCTGTTCGAAACTCGTTTCAATCCTACCTAAACCAGAAGGAAAATAATTCCCGATTGCGACATTTTGTCTCTTGACAACTTTAGGCTATGGTGTATACTATATCTATAGGTTTAGGCAAGGTGCCGCCATGCCGCTACGCAAGTCTCCCACCATGACTCCCGCCCGGATCGAAGCCAACCGCCGCAACGCGCGGAAATCGACGGGCCCGCGCACGGCGCGGGGCAAGGCCCAGACGCGCCTGAACGCCTGGCGGAACGGTGGACGCTCGCGGCTTCGCCGGGACCTGTGGCTGGGTCTACACCATGCCCCTCCGGGCCGGGTCCGGGCTTGGGCCAAGGCCCTGATGACGCCGGAAATGGCTTTGAACCAACATCTTCGCGAGGAGGCCGAAATCATGATCCAGGCGGAACGCGAAACGGGCCAGCACTTTCACCAGTTACTCTCAGGGCAAAAGAGAAAATGAGGGGAAATGTTTTTTGGACAAACTAAGCCTGAAAGTTATTGAAAAAATGGAGTTGAGCCTGGCTAGTCTCACCATGTTGATGAAAACGCGATGGTTATCGTCTTTTACCCAAGATGTTTTTGATAACAAATGGTTTAGGTGCGATCGATGGTCACAAAACCTCGCTTTGCCACGATATTCCTGAAAATAAAGGTAGTTAATGGAAACTGCAGAGTAAAAGAAATTCAGGCACGCCCGGAGCAAATCAAGTCGCTACCCGGTGCTGCCCTAATTTGAACGTAGCGCCGCCATCTTGGCGGCACAATGCCGGCTGGAAGCCGGCGCTACATCTGAAATTAGGACAGCACCCGCTACCCTGCCCCTCGGCACATTTCAATATTGTGTGCTAGCATGGGAAGACACAGGAGGAACGTATTCCATCTCTAACCCATAAGTTGAAAGCCATTCCGCTCGGGGGTCTGGGCGAATTCGGGATGAACATGATGGCGTTCGAGTTTGACGACGAGGTGATTATCGTCGACTGCGGCGTCATGTTTCCTGACGCCGAACTGCTGGGCGTGGACATCGTCGTTCCCGACCTTACTTATGTGCGCGCGAATCGCCAGCGCATCCGCGCTATTCTGTTGACGCACGGCCACGAAGATCACATTGGCGGCCTGCCCTACCTGTTGGAAGAAGTTGACGCGCCGGTCTACGGCACTCCCTTCACGCTGGCGCTGGCGCAATCGAAGCTGATCGAACACGATCTGGCCGAGAGCAGCGACTTGCGGGAGATGCAGCCGCGGACGCCGTTCCAAGTGGGACCGTTCCGCGTGGAGTTCATCCACCTGACGCACAGCATTATTCAATCCGGGGCCTTGGCCCTCACCACGCCGCTCGGCACGGTGATTCACACCGGCGATTTCAAGCTTGACCCTACGCCCACCGATCAGCAGGTCAGCGATTTGCACACACTCGCCGACTACGGGCGGCACGGCGTGCTGGCGTTGTTCTCCGATTCAACGAATGTGGAACGCCCGGGCCTGACGCCGTCGGAGCGTGCCGTCCGGCAGCGCCTGTCGCACATCATGGGGGACGCCAAGGGGCGCGTGCTGATTTCCTGCTTTGCGACGTCCATGCACCGCTTGCAAATCGTCACCGACCTGGCGCGTGAATACGGCCGCAAGCTCTGCTTTGTGGGCCGAAGCATGTTTCAGAACTCCGAGATTGCCATGCAGATGGGCAAGTTGAATGTGCCGCCGGGCATGCTGGTGCCCCCGCAGGATTTGCGCAAACTGCCTCGGGAACAAGTGACCGTGGTCATCGCCGGCAGCCAAGGTGAACCGATGTCGGCCATGGCGCGCGTAGCGGTATCCAGCCACCGGTGGGTTTCCGTGGAGCCCGGCGATGAAGTGGTGCTGAGCGCCCGGGTGATTCCCGGCAACGAGAAGGCCATCTTCCGCATGCTCGATCACCTCTACCGGCGCGGCGCGCGCGTGTATTATCAAGATGGCAGTCAGCCGCCTGTCCACGTCTCCGGGCATGGAAGCGCGGAAGAATTGAAGCTGATGCTGAACCTTGTCCGGCCCCAGTACTTTGTGCCCATCCACGGCGAGTACCGGCAACTTTGGCGGCATCTGGAAATGGCCAAGGAACTGGCCGCGGTTGCGCAGGAAACTTTCCTGCTCGAGACCGGCGACGTCCTGGAGTTCGATGAGCAGGGCGCGCGCCGAGCCGGCCGGGTGACCGTCGGCCGCACCTGCATCGATGGCGGCACCCTGGACGAAGTGGAAGAGGTCATCCTCAAAGAGCGCCGCCACATTTCCGAAGACGGCATCGTGATCCCTATTCTCGCCATCAACGAGCACACAGGCTTGCTGGAGACCCCGCCGGAAATAGTCTCGCGGGGGTTCGTCCCCCTCGAGGAGGCGCGCGAGCTGGTGGAAAGCGCGCGGGAAGTCATCCTGCGCACCATCGAGAAATCCAACCTCGAGGAAGTCAGCGACTGGGGCGTCATCAAAGAGAAAATCCGCACCGCGCTGCGGCGGCACCTCAATGAGGAAACCGGAAAGCGGCCCATGATTTTGCCGGTCATTTTGGAAGTATGATCGAATCGTCGGGCTATCGGGCCATCGTCCATCGGCTCATCAGTTTCTTGTTCTTGCGATGATCCGATGGATCGATGAACCGATGGGTCGATATTTTCGATCCAAAATCCAAAATCTAAAATCCAAAATAGGAGTTTGACCCTCAGGAGTTCTATGCCCATCTACCAAGCCATAATCCTCGCCATTGTGCAAGGCCTGACGGAGTTCTTGCCGGTTTCCAGCACGGCGCATTTGTGGTTGGTTCCCTGGATCATGAAGTGGGATGACCCCGGCCTGACCTTTGATGTTGCGCTCCACGCGGGGACACTGGTCGCGGTAATTCTGTACTTCTGGCGCTATTGGCTGGAAATGATCAAAATGGTGTTAGGAATTAGCCAGGACAGCGCCGGCGCGGCGACCAGTGGCGGCGCCCCCGCCAAGGCTGGGTCAATGACCCTACTGGGCGAGAACCGCAAGCTTTTCTGGTATCTCGTCATCGCCACGATTCCCGGCGGGGTGGCAGGATGGTTGTTTGAGCGCGCTGCGGACGAGCAACTGCGCTCGCCCTTCGTCGTTGGCACGGCGCTGATCGTCGTGGGCCTGCTAATGGGGGCGGGCGAGCGGGTTGGCAGCGAGAACCATGATCTGGGCCAAGTCGGCTTGTGGGATTCCACCATCGTTGGTGTGGCCCAAGCGTTTGCCGTCATCCCAGGGGTTTCGCGCTCGGGTTCGACCATGACCGCGGGCCTTTTCCGGGGCATGAACCGCGAGACGGCAGCGCGTTTTTCCTTCCTCCTCTCGACACCCCTCATCGCTGGGGCCTGCCTCAAGAAAGGGTGGGAAATTCACCACTCCGGCCTTCCTGCCGACATGCGCATGCCCTTCCTGCTTGGAATCATCGTTTCCGCAGTCGTGGGATATGCCGTAATCGCTGTGCTGATCCGCTATTTGGAACGCCGTACGTTTGCCATTTTTGTTGTTTACCGGGTCATATTGGGCGTGATACTATTGGCCGTTGGATGGGGATTGCGTCACTGACCACCAGGTCTTAAGGTCCGGGTGCGAAGTGTCAGCGCCAATGATCTTCTGACACGGCTCGCCTGGGAAAATCGACCTGTCTGAACAAGCGCCGGCTCGAAAAAGTGAGGCAACCGATGGGTAGCCCAGCGCCGGCGTCTTCCTCGAAAACCAAAGAAACAAGCTCCAAGACCCCCAAAGCACCGCTGCTTGACTCGCGGCGTCTGTTCGAGTTGTTCGGACTGCTCACGGGGGTAGCAGGTTTGCTGATTCTTCTCAGCCTGGCATCTTACTTGCCCGAGGACCCCTCTTTAAACACCGCAGTGGCCACAGGAACACTGCCGCACAATTGGATTGGCCCCGCTGGCGCGTTGGTTGCGGACGGCCTATTTCAAGTCTTCGGTTGGGTCGCCTATTTGCTCCCGCTGGCTCTGCTGGTGGTGGGCGCGCGGGGGCTTTTGGCAAAGCCTTTTGATGCGCCCCGCACCAAAATGGTGGGCGCCGGATTGCTGGTGGTTTCCTTGGGCGCATTGCTGGAACTCTTTCCCTACACGCCGGCCATTCACGAGGTGTTACGGGGCGGTGGACTGCTGGGATATTTGGCGGCGGCGGGATTGATCCACACTTTCAACCGCGTGGGCGCGAGCATTGTGGCCGCCACGCTCTTCTTCACTTCTCTGTTTCTGGTCACCCGATTCTCCTTCGGCTGGGCGGCGGAATTCCTGCAAAACCGCTGGAACCGCGCGCTGACCCCGCTCAAAACGCGGTGGAACGCCTGGCAGGAGGGGCGTGCGGCCAAAGCCGCGGCGCGGCTGCGCCAGCAGATGGAGCGGCAACGCGTGACAGGCAAACCGCCGGTGTTGCTCCAGAAGGTGGCCGCCCGGCAAGCGCCACCGGGACAACTCGTCTCTCCACCACCCGCCAGCGCTCCGGCGGCCGCTCCCCCGGCCAACCCCGAAGCCGCGGAGAAGCCGACTCCTCCGCCTGTCGTGCGGGTGCCCAAGCCTTCGCCCGCCGGCGCTGCCCCCAAGATCGTGGGGCGCGGCGTGCACGGGTACAAACTGCCCAACGCCGCGTTGCTGCGCCCCCCCGAGGACGCGGAAGGAATCGATGAAGAGGAATTGAAGGAACGCGCCGCCCGTCTGACCGCGAAGTTTCTCGAATTCAGTGTTACCGGAAGTGTCACACAGATCCACCCGGGACCGGTGGTGACTACTTACGAATTTAAGCCGGAAGCGGGCATCAAGTACAGCCGCATCACCAACCTGGTTGACGATTTGTGCCTCGCCATGAAAGCGGAGTCGATCCTGATTGACCGTATCGCGGGCAAATCCACGGTGGGTATTGAGGTGCCCAATCTGCACCGCGAAATCATTCACCTGCGCGAACTGATCGAGTCGACCGATTTCATGGGGTCGCATTCACGACTGAGCCTCGGCTTGGGAAAGGACGTCACCGGCAAAATCCGCATTGCCGACCTGACGCAAATGCCCCACTTGCTGATTGCCGGCTCGACGGGCTCCGGCAAGAGTGTGGCGATCAATTCCATGGTGATTTCCATGCTCATGAAGTCCACGCCGGAGGAAGTGAAGCTGATCCTGATTGACCCCAAGCGCCTGGAACTGAATCTTTACGATGGCGTCCCGCACCTGCTGACCCCGATTGTCACCGAGCCTAAACGGGCTGCGAACGCCTTGCGCCGGGCAGTGATGGAGATGGACGATCGCTTGCGCAAGCTTGCCGAGCATGGTGTGCGGAACATCGAGCAGTACAACAAAATGTTCGAGCCGGAATCGACCCTGAGCTTGTTTGACAACAATGGTGAGCGCGAGCGCCCCCTGCCCTACATCGTGATCGTCATCGATGAACTCGCCGACCTGATGATGGTAGAGCCGCAGGGCGTGGAAGAATCCATCACGCGTTTGGCCCAGATGGCGCGCGCCGTAGGGATACACCTGGTCCTGGCCACGCAGCGGCCCTCCGTCGATGTCATTACGGGATTAATCAAGGCCAATATGCCCTCCCGCATCTCCTTCCGTGTCGCCTCCAAGGTGGATTCGCGCACCATCCTGGATTCCAACGGTGCGGAAGCCTTGTTGGGACGCGGCGATATGCTCTTTCTGCCCCCAGCAAGTTCTCGCCTGCAACGCTTGCACGGGCCACTGATCACCGAAGGGGAAATCGAGAAGGTGGTCAATTGGTGCAAATCCCAGTCGCAGCCTCAATACAATGAGGAATTCCTGGAGCCCATTCGCGACAAAGAGCAGGAGGAAGTACCGGTGGATGAGGAGGAGGCCGCGGAACTCGATTCCGTTTACGAAGATGCCGTCCGCATCGTGGTGGAATCCGGCAAGGCCTCGACTTCCCTGCTGCAACGCCGCCTGCGACTCGGCTATGGACGCGCCGCTCGGCTGATCGACATGATGGAAAAGGACGGCATCGTGGGCTCTCCCGACGGCGCACGCCCCCGCGAAGTACTGAAGCGACCGGACTGGCTCCAGGAAGTGGATCAATCCCTGCGCTGAGCTAGGGACCCTCAATGAGCCCGCCCTGGGGGCAGCCGTTTCGGAACTTAGCCCTTGAGGAGTGAATCCAGCCCACAGGGATTGCCCTTCCTCCTCGGATAGATAGGCTGGAAGGGCAACGTCCTATTTTCGCGTTCAGAAAAGGCTTGCTTTTTCCTGCTAACTTGTAGCATCATTACTACAATATGAATGACGAACCTCGCGGCCACCAAGCCTCGCGCCTCCGCCAGCGCAAATTTGCACTCCTCCGTCGCTTCCCCATCCCTGCTGACCTGTTGCCCGGCGCTCTGACGCGAAGTTACACC
>Ga0326727_10008987_pt1 | contig 24949 bp, 23 predicted proteins | sample MB2enrmetagenome_FD_207643 | JGI IMG/M metagenome (GOLD analysis project Ga0326727, IMG submission 207643) | Lab enriched peat soil microbial communities from McLean, Ithaca, NY, United States - MB29MY | ecosystem: Environmental > Terrestrial > Soil > Wetlands > Peat | place: USA: New York... | reverse complement strand
AGTGTCGCCGTCTTGGGCAAGTGCAGACGCAAATGATCCAGCAGTACGCTGGCGCGCCAGAAGAACATCCCGCTATTCCAAAAAAAGCGGCCCGTTCCGACATACTTCTTTGCCGTCTTCGCATCCGGTTTTTCGCGGAAGCTCAGAACCGGGTGCGTTTGAAGATCCGTTTCCACGCCGCGTTCGAATTCGATGTAACCGTAGCCGGTTTCCGCCCAGCGCGGGGCAATCCCCATCACCGCGATTTTGCCCGCCTCCGCAGCCCGGAACGCGGGCTTGAGCGACCGCAGGTACAACTTTGGGTTGGCGATGACATGATCCGACGGGAACACCCCGAACACGGCTGACGGATCAATGGAGTGCAGAATGTGCGCCGCGAGTCCAATAGCCGGCGCCGTGTTGCGCTGTTCGGGCTCGGAGAGAATCTGAGCTTTTGGAATCTCCGGTAGCTGCCTTAGAATTTCACCGCGCACGTGGCGGTTGGTTAGTATCCATAGATTCTCCGGCGGAATCAGCGGAGCCAAGCGCCGCGCCGTGGCTTGAATCAACGAAGCATCATCCACGACATTGAGCACTTGCTTGGGAGTCCGGCGCCGGCTGCGAGGCCAGAATCGCGTGCCCCTTCCGCCAGCCAGAATCAGGCCGTAGTAACCAGGCTTCGGCATGATGGGTCCACCCCGCTACTGCGCGTTGTAGTCGTGGTAGCCGCGAACCAGACGGAAGGTGCGCGTCCACCGCGTCTTGCTGAAGAAGTGCAGCGCCAGGTCTTTCATGTGGGCTACGCCGATAGTGGGGTCGGAAAGTTCCTCGGTGGGCGCGTCATAGGACCAGTAAATGATCAGGGGCTTGCCGATAATGTTGTCGCGCGGCACAAAACCCCAGTAGCGGCTATCGAGCGACAGGTCGCGATTATCGCCCATGGCGAAAATCGTGCCGGCGGGAACAACTACATCGCCGCCCTTCACGTTCTCGGCCAGCATGGTTTGCGCGGGTGGGTAGATCATGGTGTTCGGCTCGCTCGGAAAGTTGTCCCGGTAGGAGTCGATGAAGTTGCTTTTGTGAACCACATAGGGCTCGATGAGTGGCTTCCCGTTCAGGTACACCTGCTTGTTGACGAGGCGCAGGCGATCGCCAGGCAACCCGATCGCCCGCTTCACAAAGGTCTGCTTGATATCGATGGGATAACGAAACACGATGATGTCGCCCCGATGCACGTCGCTATACGGCAGGATATATTTCGAGACCGCCCCGGGCGGCGCGAAGGCCAGCTTGTCCACCAGCAGGTGATCGCCGATCAGCAGCGTGTCTTCCATGGACCCGGTCGGAATCACGAATGCCTGCACCAGGGTCGTGGTTCCGAACAGAAGCAGAATGATGGTAACAGTCCACTCCGCGATCACCCCGCGGGCGACATCATTGGATGGCTTTTTGGCCGGCTTCGCGGCGGCAGGCGCGGCTTTCACTTCGGGCTTGGCGCCCTTTTCTTCGACGACGGGCTTTGAGCGACTCACAGACTTCCATTGTAGCTGGATTGGCCTCGGCCCAAGCGTTGGCGAAAACCTGTGCCACAATATCTAACAAGATGCTGCGAACCGCTCTACCCCTGCTACTCCTCTTTTGCGGCGCCGCCGTGGCGGCCGATCTCACAGGCGATTACACCGGAACCTACACCACCGCTGACGGCAACGAAGGCAAGGTTCACTTCGTTTTGAAAAAGAATGCCGACACCACCTGGGAATGCAAGTTCTCCTTCGCCACCGATGAAGGTGAGATTTCCGCCAAAACGGTTTCTTGCGCGGTCGACGATAATAAAGTAACTGCTGAGTATGAGGCCGACGTCGATGGCAATACGATTCACGTTACAACCGAAGGCACGGCGACAGGCGGCACCCTTGAGGGTACTTATAAGGCCAAGGGCTCCAGTGGGGAATCGGTCGATCAAGGTAAGTGGAAAGTCTCTCAGAAAACCTAGCTAAGGTTCGCGATCGCATCCACCGCGCCGCGGCTCGCGCACGCCGCTCGCCCGACGACATCGCTCTACTCGCAGTAACCAAAGTCTTTCCGGCGCAAATTATCCGCGATGCCTGGGAAATGGGTCTGCGGGAGTTCGGCGAAAATTATGTCCAGGAATTCGAAGATAAGCAACCTTCTCTTCTCGACCTGCCCGGCGCGCGCTTCCATCTGATCGGACATCTTCAGTCCAATAAGGCCCGGCGCGCCTCGGAATTGTTTCAAGTCGTTCAATCCGTGGATTCGCCCAAACTCGCCCGCAGGTTGAACGAAGCCGGCCGCCATCTGGAAGTCATGATCGAAGTGAAAACCTCGAATGAGGGAACCAAATCCGGCCTGGCGGAGAGCGAGCTGGCCGCAACCGTTGAGGCTGCGCGCTCCAGCCCCAACCTCACACTCACCGGACTGATGACGGTTCCCGAGTGGTCCGAAGATCCCGAAAAATCGCGCGCCGCTTTCGCCCGGCTGCGGGAACTCGCCGCCAGCTTTCACCTCCCCAAACTCTCGATGGGGATGTCGCACGACTTCGAAGTAGCTATCGAAGAGGGCTCCACCATGATCCGCGTTGGCACCGCCCTGTTCGGACGGCGCCGAAAACCATGACCGTCGGCTTCCATGCCCCGTTGCCCCCTGTGCGTTCCGGAGTGGCCGACTACGCCGCGCGCCTGCTGATCGAGTTGCGCAAACGCGGCAGCGTCAACCTACAGCAGTCCGCCGACGTCCACCTCTACCATCTCGGGAACAACCAGTTGCACCGTGCCATCTATGAGCGCGCCATCGAGTACCCCGGGGTGACCGTCCTTCATGATGCTGTTCTACAGCACTTCTATCTCGGCGCCTTCGATGAGGCACGCTATGTCGAAGAGTATTGCCACAACTACGGTGAATGGGAGCGCTCCTTCGCAACCGATCTGTACCGCAACCGTGCGGGCTCCGCAATGGACCATCGCTTCTTCAAACGGCCCATGCTGAGGCGCGTTGCTGAGCGTTCCCTGGCAGTAATCGTCCACAATCCCGCCGCCGCCGCCATGGTGCGCGAGCACTCCCCCAACGCACGCATTATCGAGATTCCTCACTTTTTTGAAAGTCCACAAGAGCTAGATCAGACACTCGACGGGCCCAAAACAGATTTTCTGTTTGGTGTCTTCGGCTATCTCCGCGAGTCGAAGCGCATCGTCCCGATCCTCGATGCTTTTGACAGGCTCCATCGCATTCGCCCCCAGATCCGCCTCCTCATCGCCGGCCAGTTCGCGTCATCTGATCTCGAACGCGCCGTCCGGTCATGGCTGAAGCACCCCGCGGTCATCCGTCACGGCTACTTGGACGGCCGGCAGTTCTGGCAAGCTGCGGCCTCTATAGACTGCTGCTTGAACCTCCGTGCGCCAGCCGCCGGAGAAACTTCCGGCATCGGCGTCCGCCTCATGGGTCTCGGAAAACCGGTCTTTTTCACTGAGGGCCGCGAAATCGAAAACATCCCCGCAGCCGCCTGCATTCGCATTTCGCCAGGAGTTCCCGAAACCTCCGAGCTTTTCGAATATATGAAAATGATGGTAGATTTCCCTAATGTTGCCCGCGCGATCGGAACGCGCGCCGCGGCCCACATTCAGCGGGTTCATTCGCTCGATCGTATCGCCGGTTTGTATTGGAACGCTTTATGCGAAGCCTCTTCATCTTCGCGGCCCTCCTAACCCCCTGCTGCCTGGGTTCGGGAGAAACTGCGCACGTACCGTTCTCACGAAGCGAAGTCTCGATCGCCATGCGCGACGGCGTGCGTCTTTCCGCCAACCTCCACAGGCCAGACGGCGGTGGCCGCCTGCCCACCATCCTCATTCGAACGCCCTACGACAAGGGTGCCGATTTGCACCCTAATTTTCAGGCCTTTGTCGATCACGGATTCAATGTTCTGATTCAGGATGTTCGAGGGCGTTATGCCTCAGAAGGCGTGTTCGCACCGCTTACCCAGGAGGCCAACGACGGGGACGACACCATCAATTGGATTGCTTCCCAACCCTGGTCGGACGGCAAAGTCGGTATGGTCGGCGGCTCCTACCTCGGATTCGTCCAGTGGCGAGTTGCCGCACTCAACAACCCGCACCTGCTCGCGATCTTCCCCGTAGTGTCGGGTGATGACGATTACCGCGACCGCATGTACTCACCCGGAGGCGCCATGAAGTGGGGACACCGCCTCGAGTGGGTCGCCGAAAACATGGTTGAACCCGGCTACGAACCACCCCCTTTCCAGAAGTTCATCTGGACCCTTCCCTTGCGGCAGGCCGACCGTTTAATCACGGGACGATCGACTCGCCTCCTCGAAGCCGCCTTTGATCATCCCGCCTACGATGCTTTCTGGAAATCTCTCAGTACCCGCGAGAAGCTGAGAGACATCAAAACTCCGGTCTTTAGTATCGGCGGCTGGTACGACAATTATGCGGAGGGCGATCTGGATGCCTTTGCAACCCTGCACAAGCACAGCGCGGTGGATCGTATCATCATTGGTCCCTGGCCCCACAACATGTCCCAGGCTTTCACCACAATCGATTACGGACCCAGCGCAAGACTGCCGCTTCGCCGCGCCCAAATGCAGTGGTTTGATCACTGGCTCAAAGACCCCAAAATACCCCTCGATCCGTCGCCGCCCGTCAAGATCTTCGTAATGGGCGCTAACCATTGGCGCAGTGAGAATGAGTGGCCATTGGAGCGCGCCATCGCCACCACCTTTTATCTGGATGGCGGGGGACACGCTAACTCACTCAAGGGCGATGGCGCCCTGACGCAGCGGTACAAAACCAGCGCTGAGGATCGCTTCGTCTACGATCCTCGCAACCCCGTTCCCACGATGGGTGGATCTGTCTGCTGCAATCCAAAAGTGTTTCCCTGGGGGCCTATGGACCAGCGGCCCGTCGAAAATCGCCGCGATGTGCTGGTGTATTCCACCGCTCCGCTCGCCGAAGATACGGAGGTCACTGGCCCCATCTCACTGGTTCTTTTCGCCTCCACCAGCGCGCCGGATACAGACTTTACCGGCAAGTTGGTGGATGTTTATCCCGATGGCCGCGCCATCAATTTAACGGATGGGATTTTGCGCGCCCGCTACCGCGATGGACTTGATAAACCCAGGCCGCTCAAATCCGCCGAACCCTTGAAGTACACGATCGATTTGGGCGTAACCTCCAACGTATTCAAGAAAGGCCACCGCATCCGCCTCGAAGTTTCCAGCAGCAATTTCCCGCGTTTCGATCGCAATCCTAACACCGGGCGCCCCGTTGCGGACGAGACGCAACTGGTGAAAGCGCAGCAAACCATCTACCACGGCCCACGCCATCGTTCTTACTTGCTCTTGCCCGTCATTCCAACCACCTCGCCCGATCAGATTACGGCTTCAACATCCCCAGCGACGCATGCGCTTTCGCCAGTTGCTCGGCGGATAAAGGAATGAAGCCAAGGGACGCCGCCTGGTTTTGCCCTCGATCGAGCATCCAGTTCATAAAATCCAATATGCGCGTCCGTTTGTCCGCCTGCATCTTTAGCGGTACAACAAACCAGGTGACCGCCGTCACGGGGTAAGCGTTCTCGTTGGAAGCCCCGGCCGCTGCCGCACGGATCGATTCGGTGTCCGGTTGAATAAAACGCCCCGCGTCATTACGCACCGCCGCGTAGCTAAGCCGGTTCTGTAGCGCGTAAATAAACTCCGCATACCCGATTGCGTAGGGTGTCTCGCGAACTTTTTGGGCCACGCCGTCGTTGCCGGCGGCCGCAACTCCAACCGGCCACTGCACCTCGCCTGCGGCGCCCACGGACGTTTTCCAGCCGGCGTTGCTACGCGCCAGATAACTGGTCCAGATAAACGTTGTGCCGCTGCCGTCGACACGATGCACGGGGACGATCTCTGCGCCCGGCAGCGTGAGTTTCCGATTGGCGGCTTTGATCGCCGGATCGTCCCACCGCCGGATACTCCCTAAGTAGATGCCTGCGAGGATCTCAGAACTAAGCCGCAAATCACCGTTGATCCCCGGAAGGTTATAGATCGGCACGACGGCCCCTTCTGCCGCTGGAATTGAAACTGAATTAGGATCGGAGACGGGAATATCGGACGCCGCGAAGTCCACCTCACCCGCGCTCAGCCGCTTCAAACCCTCGCCCGACCCAACCGCTTGATAAGTGATCGCCATACCCGGGTGATTCGATTGAAACGCTTCCAGCCACTTGCGATAAAGAGGTGCGGGGAAAGTCGCGCCAGCCCCGGTGATGGTATCGGCAGCGTCACAAAGAACAATGAAAACCAAGCCAAGCGCGAGTTTTTTCATGGCTTCTTAGCCGTTCGCACCGCGGAAACCAGTTCCTTCGTCACTTGCTTGGAAATCTCGTGCTCAATGTTCGTCGATCCAAAGCGCGGCGTGGCCAGAAACGACCACAGTGTTTCGTTGCCCTTCCCTTTCAATTCCACCGATAGATAACCTGCCCGCACCGGCTCACCATGGCCCGGAGAATTTCCGCTGCGCGGGTTCAGGCTCACATACCCCTTCACGTAAATGTCGCCATCCGCGGAGAGAATGGCATCCGCTTGCGAGGGCGTATCCACCACTTGAATGGCGCCCGACTTCTCCAGATCCCGCATCAGGGATCGTCCCACGCCCGCCAGCGCCGGCTTCGCGGCCACCGTGACATAAACGCGATGCACTTCGCCGACAGATCCCGCGGTCTGCGCCTGCATCACCAGGCAAACTAAAAGCGGACTTAGTAAGTGGATTGTGAACATTCGGTTACTTGACAGACTGCCGGGCAATCGGGAACCATAGCAATTGCGACCGTTTCATCTTCTCGCCCTTCTTGCCGCGGCCTTTCATGTTTGCGCGCAGGATAACACTCAACCGCAACAGCAAGACACTCCGACCTTTGGCCAGCGCTTCTGGATATCGGGACAGGCCAACTTCATCTTCCAATATCATCCTTCATTCCCTGCGCTCTACTCAGGCCTGAACAGTCTGCATCCCAACGAAGAGAACGCCACGTCGCGCGTACTTACGCTTTACACCGGGTTTCGCATCACTAACAACTTAGACATCTTAGCCGATGTAGAAACAGCCGGCGGTCGCGGCCTCAGCAACGCCCTGGGCGTGGCCGGCTTCACCAACGTGGACGTTGTGCGCAACCCAACACTTGGCCAAGCCCCCTATATTGCGCGCATCATGCTGCATTGGACCATTCCGTTAAGCAAGGAAGAAGTGGAAGCGACCAGGAATCCGCTAGCACTTGCCCCGCTTGTTCCCGCGCGGCGCCTGGAAGTCCGCTTCGGCAAACTGAGCACCGTCGATTTCTTCGACAACAACTCCATCGGCAGCGACAGCCATCTTCAATTCATGAACTGGGCCACGGTCAACAACGGCGCCTATGACTACGCCGCCGACACGCGCGGTTACACCTACGGCCTGCTCATCGAGTTATACGAAAAGTTCGGAGTTTTCCGCTTCGGCGAGATGCTCATGCCAACCGTCGCCAATGGCATCACCCTCGATTGGGATATCGCCCGCGCGCGTGCCGACAACTTCGAACTTGAACTCCATCCCAATCTGCTGCCAAAACGCGGCACAGTTATCCGTACTCTTGCCTATGTTAATCACGCGAACATGGGGAGCTATCGCGAAGCCATCAACGGTTATCTGTCGGGCGCGAACGCGACTCCCGATATCACTCTCTACCGCCGGCAGGGCCGTATCAAATATGGCTTCGGCCTCAATGCCGAACAGGAACTCACCAACAACCTGCGTGCCTTCGCACGGCTAGGCTGGAACGATGGCAGAAATGAATCGTTCGCTTATACCGAGATCGATCGCACCGCTGAAGCGGGCTTCGATCTTGCCGGCAAATCGTGGCATCGAGCTTCCGATAAACTCGGTGCGGCGTTTGTCGTCAATGGGCTCTCGGGCGATCACCGCCGCTATCTGGAACTCGGTGGACTGGGCTTCATCCTTGGAGACGGCGCTCTGAACTATGCGACGGAGCAGATCTTCGAGACCTATTACAACCTGCGTCTCTGGCGAGGGGTCTACACGGCGGTAGATCTCCAGCACGTCCAGAATCCCGGCTACAACCAGGACCGCGGCCCCGTCTGGGTTACTTCCATCCGCATGCATTTCGAGGGCGCAATACCTCTGCACTAACCCTGCCGGACGGGTCCCAACCTAGAAAAAACCCGAGTATCCGCCCGGCGCGAAAACGCCTAGTTTAAGATCACCGCACGGTTGCGGCGAAAGCCATGCGGAGGCACACCGTCATACTTGCGGAAGACAACGAAGATGTCCGGCAAAAGCTCGAACAGATCTTAGCCGGCGACTACGATGTTCTTGCCGCGGTCGAGAACGGCGCCCAACTGGTTGATGTCGCGACCACTCTGAAGCCCGATCTCCTGGTCATCGACATATCGATGCCCATCCTCAATGGCCTCGATGCGCTACAGCAGCTCAGGCTTCGCGCTATCGATGCGAAAGCGGTAATCATCAGCGTCAACGCAGATCCGGCCTATGTGCGCCGTGCTTTTCAAATTGGCGCTACCGGCTATGTCCTGAAAGTCACGGGAGCACAAGATTTGCCCATCGCCCTCCGGTCAGCCCTCGAAGGCAAGACATTTGTCTCGGCCAGTATCAAACAAAAGAGCTAATCCGCACTATTATTCATTCCGCTTCATGGCCTCGACATTGTTCGCTTTGGTCGCGCCGTGGTCTGAACGTCCCGTCCGGCCAGAGTATTTTGGTGGCCGCGGTTCGCCTTTCGAATCCTGAGCGGCATGCAACATGAGGCCGACCGGTATCAGAATCAGCCCCAGGAGACCGCAAATCACTCGTCCCGCCCTATCCGGCTCAACCTTGCCGCTAATCTTCCCAACCGCGGCGACAAACAGAAAAAACAGACCAGCCAGCGCAATCAGGTTTGCAACCGGTTCGTCCAGCAAATGCGTAATCACTAAATCCATACAAAAACCTTTCCACGCAGTCGAAGAATAGTCAGGCCGGACGTGAAACCGTTACAACACTACCCGGCATAATCCGCGAGAAACGCAACAATCCGCGCCGCCGCCTTCGATCCACTCTGAATTGTGCTGAAGTGGCTCCCATGCTTCACCGGAAACAATTCTGTATGAGGCAGTCGCCCCGCAGCAGCTGTGGCGTGGCGAAAGGGCACAATACGGTCGCTGGTCCCATGCACCTGCAGCACGGGCTGCCGCACTTTCTCCAACTCCAGATCGGGAAGGGTAGCGAAAATATCGTCGTCTCGAACCATCCCGCCTAAGCGCCGCGAGATGGGCCACACCGACCGCAGCACCTCGGAAAACGCCGTATGCGGAGCCACCAGCGGGGGAAGCCAGCTCACCGCATCGCTCGCCGCCTCCATCTCTTCAGTCACCCGCCGCCAAAAATGACCTGCCCTGGTCTCCGGATCCCGCTGCGTTTCGCCGGAAGCCAGAACTACCGCCCGGCAACGTTCCGGATACCGCGTGGCGAACGTCAGCGCAAACGGTCCGCCTCCGGAATAAGCCAGCACCGGTACCCGCTCGATATGCAGCTTGTCCAGCAGCGCCGCGTACAAATCCGCCTCGCGCCGTAAACTCTCACTCGCTCCCAGCCCACGCGGCGCCGGTGTTCCCAAGTACCCCGATCGCGAGGTCGCCAGATAGCGGAACCCTGTGCCCACCAGCCGGCCCGTAGCCAGCCCCGTATCAAATCCACCCGGCGTTCCGTGGATGCTCAACACCACCCCGCCACTCCCCCATTCGCCCCATTCCAGCGGGCCCAACGCGGTCTGCTCAATGTGCTTGTCCCAACCCCGCGCCCATGCGGAAGTCGCCCACAAAAGGCCGGTCGACATCAACGCCCGCCGGCTGAAACCGCTCGCCGCGGAGCGCGTTCTGCGCATCGTCATGTTTCTCCATCTTCGCCAAACCGGTCGCGGCATCTGTTACTATTCCCCTCAAAAAGGAACCCGCTAGATGAAACTAAGCATTCCGTCACTTTCACTGCGCCGCAAGGCCGTTATCGGATTTGTCCTGTGCAGCATGGCAGCAACTGCCCAGCGGCCAAATCCCGATGTCGCCGCCAGGCTGGAAGGCTTTGACGCATACATGGCCCAGACCCTGAAGGACTGGAATGCGCCTGGTGTCGGAGTCGGCATTGTCGTGAACGACAAGCTCGTTTTCGCCAAAGGGTACGGCTATAGGGACTACGAGAAGAAACTCCCCTTCACGCCCGCCACGATGAGTCCCATCGCCTCAAATACCAAGCTATTCACCGCCATAGCCGCTGGAATGCTGGTGCAGGAAGGTAAGCTCACATGGGACAAGCCCGTTCGAGAATCTGTCCCGTCGATCCGGTTTTACAACGATCAGCTCAATGATTCCGTGACCCTGCGCGACATGCTCTCGCACCGCACCGGAATTACACGCCACGACACCATCTGGTACAAATCCGACTTCACTCGCAAACAGCTTTTTGAAAAACTGGCTTATCTGGAACCCGAACAGCCTTTGCGGCAGACGTTTCTATATAACAATCTCATGTTCGCGGCCGTCGGCTACCTCATTGAATTGCAGTCCGGAAAAACCTGGGAACAGTTTGTTCGTGAACGGATACTGGAACCACTCCAGATGACCTCGACCAGTTACTCCATCGCCGACATGTTGAAGCGTCCGGAGTTCGGGGTCGGATTCACCGAGAGACGCGACTCCTTTGAAATCTATCGCATTCCCTACTACGAAGACATAGCCGGCGTGGCGCCATGCGGGGCCATCGTCTCCAACATCGAGGATATGTCCCATTGGTTGATCGCCCTCATGAACGACGGAAAATACGACGGCAAACAAGTGCTTCCGTCCGAGGTCTTGAAGGCCACCTTGCAGCCCGCCATTGCTCTGCCGAATGTCGGGCTCGAGACCCGGGGATGGTCGGAAGTGTTAAACGCAGCCTACGGCATGGGCCGCCAGACAGCGGCGTACCGCGGGCATCTCATTACCCTTCATGGAGGTGACCTGCCCGGTTTCCATACCCAGGTTTCATTCATGCCGCAGGAGCATATCGGCTTTATCGTTTTTGAAATTGGCAACCACAGCCAGCCCCTGTACAACATCGTTACCTACAACATCTACGAGCGATTGCTTGGCATGAACCTTACCCCCTGGAGCGAGCGTCAACTCGATATCAGGCTGAAGAGCAAGAAAGCTGACACAGAGGCCAGAACCAAGGCCAATGAAGGCCGCGTCCCCGACACCAAGCCTTCCCACGCGTTGGCCGAATACGCCGGATCCTATGAGAACCAGGCCTACGGAATTATGAAGATCGGGCTGAAGGACAACCAGCTTCAATTCGATTTCCACAAGATTCGAATGCCCATGACGCACTTCCACTACGAGCGCTTCGATACACCGGATGATGAGCAGGACGGGAAATGGTCGGTTAACTTCCGAACCAGCCCGCAGGGCGACATCGATCAGGCTGTCATGTCGCTCGATGAGGGCGAAGCCGTTTTTGTTCGCAAGCCTGAAACTATCGACCCAGCATTGATGTCGCAGTTCGCCGGCAAATACGAAGTGCCCGGTGGCTCAACCTTCCAGATTGTGCTGAATCCCGACGGAACCTTGTCGGCGATCCTCCCCGGGCAGCCGGTTCTTCCCTTGGTGCAATCGAAGGGCTACGCTTTTCTTACGCCACACTTCTCAGACGTCGTCCTGGAATTCGTGGTCGTTGACGGAAAGGTCAAGGCCCTGAAACAAAAGGATCCTTCCGGAGTGTTTACGTTCCCAAAGAAATAGCCGTCGAATGTGGGCGTAACTTGCTCCGCCTCTTCGGCGAAGATGTTTGTAGGAGAAAAAGTCGTGAAACGCTATTTACCTATTTTTGCAGTTCTGGGTGTCACCCTGCTCGGCGGCGCCTTTTCCCCATCGCTGCAAGCCTCCGAGCTCCAGAAAAAGTCGGGGTCCGCTTCAATCGTCCTGGCCGGCGGCTGTTTCTGGGGCATGCAAGGCGTCTTTGAGCACCTCAAAGGCGTTACGCACACAGTAGTCGGTTACGCCGGCGGCACCAAGGAAACGGCCTACTATGAGAGGGTCTCGGAGCGGAATACCGGCCATGCCGAATCCATCAAGATCACCTGGGATCCCACCAAACTCACCTACCAGGACCTGTTGAAAGTCTATTTCCTGGCCGCTCACGACCCCACCACGTTGAATCGCCAGCACCACGATGAGGGCCCGGAGTATCGCAGCGCCATCTTCTATTCCGATGATGAGCAGAAGTCCGTAGCCGAAGCCTACATCCGCGAACTCAACAGCAAACACGTTTACAGGGATCCCATAGTCACCCAGGTAGTCCCGTTGAACGGCGCCTTCTTTCCCGCCGAGCCGGAGCATCAACACTTCCTCGACCGCAATCCTACCCAGGGCTACATTGCGAATGTCGATATCCCACTGCTCGAGGGGTTCAAGGCGAAATTTCCGGATCTTTATTCCCGCGATAGTAAGTGAACACTATTTCCGTTGGATCTGCTCCAGATAGCGCGCCAGTGAGTCGATTCGCATCAACCCCATATCTTTATCGTCATCCACTCGCGAGAAGAACGGCCCCCAAACCGGCATCTCGCGAGTGCCGTGCCCGCCGGGAATCTGGTCCTCGCTCGCAATAATTCGTTCCATCCGCTTCAAAGGAAACGTCCCGCCATTGCGCGCGTCAATGCGCGTCAGGTCGGGCGGAACCACCTTCAATGACTTCGCCATCGGACCGTCGCCTCGCGCGTCCGCCCCGTGGCAGGAGGCGCAGTAGGCCTTATAAAGCACCCGACCATCGAGAGAGGCAGGCGCCTGTGCTTTCCCCGAATTAAGGCTTCCCAACAACCCAACCACCAGGACGCCTAAACGGTAGGAAGCCCTTACGATAGGATTAATCTTCACTACCTGATGCTACCGCGTTGGCTCATCTACGCACTGCTCTGCATCCTCGCCTGGGGGACATGGGGTTTCGTCGCCAAGCTGGGCGCCGACCGGATCGCCCCCGGCCCGCTTCAAATCCTCGCCACCGCCGGCACGTTTCCTTTGGCTTTCATCGCCTTTCTTCAACTCCGCATGCGTCTTGAAAAAGATGCTCGCGGCATCACTTACGGAATCGCCAACGGAGTGCTCAGCGGTATCGGACTGCTGGCCTATTACGCCGCCGTCAGCCGCGGAAAGGTGTCCGTCGTCGGTCCGGTAACCTCCTTATTCCCTCTCCTCACAGTCGCCCTGGCTTTCCTGTTTCTGCGTGAGCGTCTGAATCGCGTGCAGGTCGTTGGGGTTGTTCTTTCATTGATTGCCATCGCAATCTTTTCCCAATGAGGGCGCTGGGCGCGAACAGTTGGCTGCTCTACGCCATGATCACCGTTGTTTCCTGGGGAGCCGTGGGCTTGCTCCAGAAGCTTAGCACCAACAGGATTTCCTCACGCTCGGTGCTGGTCTGGTTGTTTGTCGGCTTCGTCGCACTTCTCCCGTTTCTCTCGTTTACACAGCTTTCGGAACTCACGCCGACTCTCATTTTCCTCGGCGTTCTCAGCGGATTCCTGAACGCACTTGGCTCCTGGTTTCTGTTCCTGTCACTCGAAAGCGGCGCCAAGGCTTCCGTGGCGGTTCCCCTTACCGGACTGTTCCCCTTGATCACCGTCGTGCTCGGTGTTTCCATTCTCCGGGAACGCCCCTCGGCCATCGAATGGACCGGCGTGGCCTGCGCCCTGCTCGGCGGTATCCTACTTTCTTACGAACCGTGACCGAGCCGAGGTGGGGCAGGCGGTTAATCTTATGAAATCAAACATCCCGCACTGGTTCACGCTCATCTCCTTCATCGCGTTTCTCCCTCTACTCTCATCCGCTTCGCTCGATGAATCCACCCGCCAAATGTCCCGCGACATCTTCCGGCAACTCGTCGAAATCAACACCACGGATTCAGTCGGCAGCACCACCATTGCCGCCGAAGCCATGGCAAAACGGCTGCTCGAAGCTGGCTTTTCCCCCGAGGACGTAAAGGTTCTCGGCCCCAACGACCGCAAAGGAAACCTGGTGGCCCGCTATCGCGGGACCGGCTCGCGCAAGCCCATCCTCATCATCGGCCACCTCGATGTCGTGGAAGCGCGGCGTGAAGACTGGACCACCGACCCCTTCCAGTTCGTCGAGAAAGACGGCTTCTTCTACGGACGCGGCACCCAGGATATGAAGGTGAACGACGCCATCCTCATCACTACTTTCATCCGCTTTCACCGCGAAGGCTATCGCCCCGACCGCGATATCATCCTGGCCTTAACAGCCGATGAAGAAGGCGGCAAATCCAACGGCGTCGATTGGCTGGTCAAGAACCATCGCGATCTCATCGATGCCGAGTTCGTGCTCAATGCCGATGCGGGCGGAGTCACCACTGCCAACGGGAAACCCGTCAACGTCGACGTGGAAGCCAGCGAAAAGCTCTATGCCGATTTTCAACTCAAAGCCACCAACCCCGGCGGTCACAGTTCTCTCCCCACCCCCGATAACGCCATCTATCACATCGCCGACGCGCTCGCGCGTCTTGAGAAGACTACTTTTCCCTTTGAACTGAACGACGTGACTCGCGCCTATTTCAAACAGCGCGCTACGCTCGAATCCGGCCAGATCGCCGCCGACATGAACGCCATCCTCCAAACGCCTCCCGACTCCGCGGCTATCGCGCGCCTGTCGGCCGATGCCCGCTTCAACTCCACCATGCGCACCACCTGCGTCGCCACCATGCTCAGCGCCGGACATGCTCCCAACGCCCTTCCGCAACTGGCCCAGGCGAACGTCAACTGCCGCATCCTGCCGGGGCATTCCGCCGAGGAAATACGCCTGGAACTCGTTCGCATTTTCGCCGACCCGAAGGTCACCGTGCGCTATGTGGACGATGCCGGCAAAGTTTACGACGCTACGCCCGAGAAGAAGGCGTTCTCACCCATGCTGCCTCCCGACGAAGTCCTCCGGCCCCTCGCGCGCATCGCCGACGAGATGTTTAACGGAGTGCCCGTGATCCCCGACATGGAAACCGGAGCATCAGACAGTATCTACACTGTTGCCGCCGGCCTGCCAAGCTACGGCATCAACGGGGTCGCAGTCGATCAGGACGACATTCGCGCCCACGGCAAAGACGAAAGGGTGCGTGTGAGCTCTTACTATGATGGCGTCGAATTCTACTATCGATACCTCAAGGCTCTGACCTCGCGGCGATAAGCCGGCACACCGCACGATGCCAACGGCAAGCCGGCATAGCTCTATACCCTGAGAAACATGCCGCTATGCGTTAATGGCGCCGCATCTCTCGGGTCCACGTGCTGTAGCGGTTCAGCGATCGAAAAATCATAACGACGCCCCGTCACGGGACCCCGCACTCGAATCGCCGAATTCTCCTTATACCGAAGCAACGCCCAACCCACTGGTCCCCGCCTGGGAAGCCCGGTAGCATTGGGCGTTTCCTCAACCAGAGCAGGCTGCGTACGCACTCCCGGCGAAGCAATGGAGCCGGTAAACGTCGCCTTTGATCGAACCGCACTGCTCCGTAAAACCGATCTTTTGTTACCGCAACACATCTTATTCCCCTTCCTTCTTCCCAAACCTCTCGATTAAACACGCCGCGCCCGAAAGCCCCAGCCAGTACAACACCCACTCCCCAGCACTGCGGGACAAAGGGAAAGCGGCCGGAATCGCTACCCAAATACTTAGACACTTGAAACAATCCATCAAGCTCCCAATCACCCCGTTTCCGAGCCGGCCGCGTAACCGGACGATGATGTCCCACGGGCCGTCCTCGTTCGCCAGCAGGTGGGTAACCCGCCAGGTCGCGAGGACGGCCAGTATGAATTGCATCCAGGGGTTCATCGCCTCACTGACCACAGATACAGAAGGTCAGTGGGTTCGGAGTGGTCGGCCGGTCCAGTAGCCCAGTCGTCAACAAGGGCGTCGTAAAGAGAGTTACCGTGTAGGAGCAGTCCGTCCACGTACTGGTGTCCTTTACGATCGTTCCCCATCCGCCCCGTATCGGGTCGAGAGTCACTCCCGCGTTGTTCGTGACGGTCGCTCCGGCGGAGGCTGCCGCGGCTGTCGTACCTTCCGTGCCGCGCTCTACGGTCCAGGTGGTTCCGGATACCCCGGTTACGGCAATGATCTCGCTCCCCACTGTCACGATGAATGGCGTAGAGGGGAACCCGGCGCTGCTCAGCACATTGATGGACGTTTGCGAGCTCGATATCGCGCTGCTCAGGGCTGTCGTGGTGGTCGACGCCGTTGTCACCGATGGCGTGATGTTGCCGCCTGGCGGTGGAATGGTCGCACAACTCGAGATCACCAGTGACCAGTTCGAGTCCAATTCCTCGTGATCCACCGTGAACTGTACCGAAAGCGTATCGGCGATCGGCGTGCAGCATCCCGCGCCGCCCGTCGTGAACTCCAGGAACCAAAGGTTGTTCACTTCGCTCCAGTTATTCACGTGAATCTCGTTCAGCGAGTTGGAATAGTCCACGGTGCTCACCGTTGTCCGCGTCGCCTGGAAGATGATCGCCATGTCCGTGCCCACTTTCTGGTTCACGGCCGGCACTGGGCTCCCTGCCGGCGTCCCGCCCGGAGTTCCAACGGGGTCGGGCAATGGATCGCCACCCGGAGCCGCTGGTGGTTGCGTGGTGTCGAAACCCATCAACACCTGGAAGCCCCCGCCAATCGCGTTCGGGTCCACGGCCACCCAGCCATTTGGGTCGGGCTGGATGTAGTGCGCGGACGGTCCCACCCATGGAGTCCCAGGCGCCGGTGGCGTGGGGTCCGGCGGAGTCGGTGCGCTCGCGACAATCACGGTCTGAAATGTTTCAGCCAGGCTTGCGCTCGCCAGGCCGCCAATATTCTGAGGCCAGTTGATCGTGCGGCTCCCCGCTTCCACTTGACACACCAGGTTGTCCTTGATCGGCGCCGGATTGATCCATACTTTCGCTCCCGCGGTGGCGGAGATCGCCGTCGAGCCCTCCTGGCCCCGAGTCACGGTCCACGTAGTTCCCGCAATCCCGGTCACGGTCATCGTCTCGCCGGTCGCGCCGGCGCTGCCTACAGCGATGTTGAATGGTGTCGCCGGAGCGTTCGCGCTGCTTGCCACCGAAACGGTTGTCTGGAAGGCGGAGATGGCTGCCGTCAGGGTCGTCGATACGTTGGAAAACAGGAACCGGTATTGCATCGGCGTCCCCGGCGAGGTCGGAGAGAATGCCGGGCAGAAGCCACCCAGTTGCAAACAATCGAAAAATGCATAGTTCGGGCCGCCGCCGGGGGAACCGCCATCCAGCGGAACTGCCTTATTGGTTTTTCCCGAAGCTCCGATGTCCGAATAGATATCGAAACTCCCCACCGTTGTGAACCAGGGGTGCTGCGCTTCGTTCGGGCATACGCAAATGCAGAACTCGTAGCAGACTACCGCGCACACCCATGCACAAACCTGCTGGCAATAGGGTTCCAGGCCAAAGCGCGAGACGATCTCGCTGTAGGTCTTGGCGTCGCGGCCCGCAACCGCACTCACCAGGTCGCCCAGTGCGCGAGGCTGATTCGCCAGTTGTCGCGACGCCAGGGCGAAACTGCGCGCTTCTTCCACCGCATCCGCCGCTGTAAGAATCGGTTGCCTGAAATCGCACAGTTCCCCGCACACCAACACGCACCGCCAGGTGCAAACGATGGCGCAGATGATCTCGCACTCATTCAGCAAACCGGCTTCGTCCAAAGTCGATTGCAGAGTGACGCAGTTCAACCCGATCGCGGAGTTACTGATGGCCCCAAGGGTTCTCTCGTTGGAGATCACGCGCGCCATCACTTCGCCCGCGCGCCGTATTTGGTTCACCGCGTCCGGCAGACGCACCCGGTCGGGCGAGCAGACCACTTCACAAACCGACCCGTACACCACCGAGCAGATCCAGTAGCACAACAAATGGCAGAATTCCTGAAGCTCGAGCTCCCCAATCGCCGCCCGGTATTCGCTTCCATCACCGCAACTGACCGCGTCCACCGCGCGTCGCAGTTGCTTTTCATGGGAAGCCAGCTTTACAACGGCATGCGCGAACCTCTCAAAATCCGGAGTTTGCCCCTTTTCGCGAGGTACGCCGCAGACCTCGATGCAGCGCAGCACGCAAAGCTTCACGCGCACCCACTCGAAAATCAAATCGCACTGGGGAAGAAATCCTAATCGCTCCAGCACCCATCGAAACGCTTCCGCGTCCTTCGATTCAAATGCAGCTACTATGGCGGAGAAACCACCGTTGTCCTGGGCCAGGCGGCCTATGGTGTCGGAGTGTGCGGCCAAACGGCTAACGGCGTTTTCGTATAAATTGACTCTATTCATCTTTTTCCTCATGGGGCAGTCGCTTTCTCACAACCACCGATGAATAGTGCCGGATATATCTAAAGCGCTTCTCTAAAAGAAGGTTTATTTTCAGGCTTCATTTCAATGTGCAATTCGTACAAAGTCGCACCCACTCGTTTTGAAATTTCGTCTTCGGAATTCCCGATATCGTAACCGCGCTGATCAGGTTTCCCAGATTCGCGTTCCCCGTTGCCTCATGAAATAACGCCGAAGGGCCGGTGATCCCCTGGCCCCCAAAGTCGGCATTGAACGCCGAACTGCTGATGGAGCATTGCCAACACGGATAGGTGTCCACAAATACGCTCTGCTGCCCGTCGGTTGCACAGGTCATCCCCGTAACCAGCAGGGCCTTTGGCTGGTCGATCTGCAGACACCAGCCATAAGATCCCGCCACTCCATTCGGCGAGCGGCTGGCGGTAATCGTGTTTCCCGAAATCAGCGTGCGCTCGGAATACACACAGTCCATCGCCGGCGTGCAGTAATTGTCCATGCCCGAAATGGAGATCCCCACGCCCGCCTGAATCGTGTTCCCCGTAATCGTCGTATCCGATACCACCGAGAAATGCTGCGGAGGGCTCCCGAGTCCGATCCGCGGCGTCAGCAGGATTCCCTCGCCCGTCTGTGATCCGGGATAGCAGTTTTGAATGTTATTCCCGCTGATCAGCACCCGCTCCGAATTCTTCGACTCCCAGCAGTTCTTGTCTGCGCCATACTTCGTCCCCACCCACGCCAGATCTTTCGTAAGCGTGTTTCCCGTGAATGTGATATCGGCAGGGGTGATCGGCGAGGCCGCCACATTGGGACTCGATCCCGGCGCCGCGATCAAAAAATCTTCACTTGAAGCCGACAGCGTATTCCCGCGAAACAAATACGGGCCCGTTCCGCAAATGATCTCAATTGCATTCGCTTCCGGCAGCAGCGTGCCGCTCGATTGCCACTGCGTGACCTGCGAATCGATCACCGAAATATTCGCCCCATCCAGATACATCCCGTTCTGCTGCCCGTCCGCCATGTGAATTCCGTTCACCGTAACGTTGGAAAATGTGATTCCCGACGGCATCCCCGCCGCATCCGGGTCACAGTCGTCGTTGATTGAGACCGCGTGATAAATCGACCCCGAGGTCGCAATGGTGATGCCCGTTATCCACCAATCCGAGGCCGCCCGGTCCGCTACGTTGCCTTTCCATCCAAAGCCTTCGGTAGCGGAAATGTTCATCAGCGCCGGCGACGTGTTCGGAGATTGCAGCGTGCACGTTCCCGAGAGTTCCACACCGGAAACTCCTGGAATATAGAAGTTGCCAATGAACAAGCCGGAGCATTCTATGTTCATTCCGGTGATCGCCGCGTTCAGCGCGGCTTGAAAGTCTTGACCCTCCGATACCTTCACCGTTCGCGTGATCGGCGGGGGTTGCGGCGCCGGCACGCTCCTCGGAAGCGTTGCAAATGTTTCCGCCGGCCCCAACCCAAATTGCGCGCACAGATTCACTGCGGTGCACGCCATGAACATGCCAAGCGAGCCACGCCGCAACAATAAACTCTGCATGCCAGTCCCATCGGCGGAAAGATCAGTTTTCAGTAGGGTGCGACGTCAGTTTGTTGCTGCGCTCGACGTGGGCGGACGCGGCGCCATGGGAGGGCTCTTGGCGATCGTGAATTCCGGTACCCTTCCACTAGCGCCAACACCGTCATCGACCTTCGTTTCACCGTCATTCCCTCATTTGTGGTCCGGCCCAGCGCCCAGTATCTGAATCAAACGCGCCGTCAGATAAATTCGCGACTCGACGCTGGTCACGTCCATCCACTCGTGATCGGTATGAAAATCCCCGCCGTCAAAGCCCAGCCCGTCCACCGCCGGAATCCCCACCGCCTGCGCCAAAGCCGATTCCGAAGATCCGCCGCTGCCCGCCACTCCCAGCGTGCGCCCCAACTCCCCATAAATCCCCTGCGCCATCGCCGCCAGCCGGTCCTCCTTCGCGTCTTCAAACAAAGGCGGAAACGCCGGCTTATGCTCTACCACTACGCTGGTATCCGGCACTTGCGTAGTCCGCGAAATCGCGTCAATCCGCGTCAGCACATCGTCGAAATCCGACGCCTTGCGATAACGCACATTCAACACCGCCGTCGCCAGATCCGGAATGATGTTGGTTCGTTCCCCGGCCTTCATCACCGTCAGATTCACGGTCGTGCCATCCCCCGTATGGGGGAAAGCAGCATCAATCGCCGCCAGCTGATGAATCAGTTCCACCGCCGCATTTCGCCCGTTCTGCGGAGCGTTTCCCGAATGCGCCGCGCGCCCATGCACGGTAATCTCCACATTTGCGGACCCCTTGCGCCACACCGTGATCGCATCCGGCCCAGACTTCCCGCCATTCGCGGAGGTCCCCTCGCGCCCCGGCTCCATATTGAACTCCACATCGTGCTGCTTCGCCAGTTCGGCAATTATCTTCCGTGAACCAGTTGACCCGATTTCTTCACTCGAATCCAGCAGCACCGTGATCCGGTCGAAGTCATGAAACCCCATCCCATGCAGAACCGTCAGCGCCTCGATGGCGCACACATCGCCGCCCTTCTCATCCGCAACCCCCGGACCATGCGCGCGCGTGCCCTCCACCGAGAATGGCCGCGCAGCCGCCGTACCCGGCCCAAACACCGTGTCCACGTGCGAGATGATCAGAATCCGGCCGCGCCCCGTCCCCCGCAACGTCGCCACCACATTGTCACCCAGCCCCGGCTCCTCCGCCGGAACGCTCTTCACTTCCGCGCCCAGCGCCTGCAAGCGAGCTGTCAGAATTGCCTCCACTTTGGCCGCGCCCCCCGCATCGCCCGTCCCCGAATCGATGTTCACCAGCGTCTCCAGCAGCTTCATCGCATCCGGCTTGGCGTTCTCTGCGGCCTCTTTCAACCGCGCGTCGGGCTGCGCGCCAAACAAACTGGTCGCTAACACCAGCAAAACAAGCACTCTCATTCGCTCAGTATAGGCCGCGCGTCCCGCCGTGACAGAAAAGCGCGCGCGCGAAGCCCGGCGCTTCTTACCAACGGGTCGTTGCTCCCCTCGCAAATCTGAAGTAACTCTCGTACCTCGGCCTCTGGCCCACGCCTGGATCTCCTGATCGTGGTCGCCCAGAAATCGACGAATCGATTCCAAGTCCCGATAGTCTCCGACCCATCGGAGCAATTCCACCGCCGAGCCCCGGCGACGAGTCAAGTAGTAGTCGACGGCACTGATGAGCACTTCCCCGCCCAGTCCGACAGAGTGCCAAAAGTCTGGGCGAGCGCCTCCCAGTCAATTTTCAAAACAGTTGTCATTTAGCCTGCCAACCACCGTTCCGTCCACGACTTCTTCTCCGGCAAGAAATTCCTAACCGCCGCCACTACATAAGGACGCGAATGCCTCCCCCAGTACTTCCCAAATCCCACCGCACCAATCTCCTTCGCAGCCGCCCTGTAGTGATCCAGCAGCACCCCACCCACCACCACGCCCGAAGTTCGCGCCGCCACCAAAGCCGACGACGAAAGCCATTGCAAATGCTTCGGCACGGCAGCCAGCGCTGAAACAGCCATAGCCGTGGACACGCTGAACACCGGCCGACCCGCCTTCCGTGACGCCGCCTGCAAATCCTTCCAGGCGCGTTCCACGTCCGCGGCGCTCGGTAAAGTCACCGCCGGAAAACTCGCCAGATTCGCGCGCAACTGCTCCCACTCGCGCCGCAGTCCTGCAACATCCAGCGGCGGCATGTTCACCGTCAACGCCAGGTGCGTGCTGCTCCGCTCCAGCCCATCCAGCAACTGCTCCATCGTTTCAAACTGCTCGCCGGAGTCCAGCAATCCCTCCGCCTTCAACGCATCTCGAATCTCCGCGAGAACCGTTTTGCTCGCCCGCGTCACATCGCCCAACGCCGCTAACACCCACACCGGAGAAAGAAACAGCGTCACAATCCCCACCATCTCAATGCTGGTTCCCACCGCATACCGCCGCATGAACTTGGGCGAAAGCGCGTCATGCCGCGGGTAAATTCCGCGCACGTCGCCCACTTGTTCAATCAGAAAACGCAGACCGATTCCCGCCGTCGCCCGATACAGCGCCGCCTCCCGCACCTGCACCGGCAGCGCCACCTGGCTCATTTCACGCAGCAGCCCGCCCGTCAGCGCGCTCAACGACCGCACCGCGCGCTCCGGGAGGGACGCCGCGTAAAGAAAAAGTTCTGGATCTGCCTTCATCCCTCCGAGTATCGCGTGCCTGGCGTTCGAACGCCAAACTGATATCGTTTTCTAAATGCCGCGAACCCCAACCGCCTTCACCATGCTCATCTCCCTCTCAATCTCTTTCACGGCGGCGGCTCAGGTAACCGCCGTTCGCAGCGCGCGCATGCTCGATGTCCAGCGCGGCGAATACGTCAACAACCCCGTCATCCTCATCGAACAGGGCAAAATCAGCCAGGTCGGCGCCGGCCTCTCCATCCCCGCCGGGGCCACCGTGATCGATCTCAAAGACGCCACGCTACTCCCCGGCCTCATCGACGCTCACACCCATCTGCTCAGCCGTTCCCAAAAGGTCGGCTCGCAGAACCAGGCGTACATCCTGCAGCTCACCACCAAGTCGAACGAGTATCGCGTTCTCGAAGGCGCCGCCAACGCCAGGGCCGTTCTCCTCGCCGGTTTCACCGCCGTGCGCGACCTGGGCAGCGAAGGCTCCGGTTACGCCGACGTCGCCTTGCGCAACGGCATCGCCAACGGTCTCATCGAAGGCCCTCGCATGGAAGTCGCCGGACGCGCCATCGCCGCCACCGGAGGTTACTTCCCACTGCGCCTCTCACCCGAAGTCGCCGACCTCGCGCGCGGAGCCCAACTCATCACCGGCAATGACGAAGCCCGCCGCGCCGTTCGCGAGCAAATCTACAACGGAGCCGACCTCATCAAGGTCTACGCCGACTTCCTGGACATCGCTTCTCCCAACACAACCAACTTCAATCACCCCACCTTAACCATCGAGGAAATGCGCACCATCGTCGAAGAAGCTCACAAAGGAGGACACCGCGTCGCCGCTCACGCCACCACGCGCGACGGAGCCCGCAATGCCGTCGCCGCCGGAGTCGACTCCATCGAACATGGCACGGACCTCGATCATGAAACCCTCGCCCTCATGGCCCAGCACGGGGTCTTCCTCGTGCCCACTTCCTCCGCCCAATTCGGTTCCCTTGAAACCATCACCGGACCCCAGCACGATCGAATGAACCTGCGTCTCGAAGCCTTCCGTAAGGAACTCGCCGACGCACGCCAACTCCACGTCAAGATCGCCACCGGCTTCGATGCCTCCGACGCCGATGATCAGGGCAAAGATGTGAACGAGCTCATGATGCTCTCGAAGCTGGGCTTCACACCCCAGGAAGTGCTGCGTTCGGCCACCCTTGTTGGCGCCGAGATCATGGGCCTACAGGAAACCATTGGCGCCATCGAAGCAGGCAAATTCGCCGACATCATCGCCGTGGAAGGCGACCCGCTCCGCGATATCTCCGCCCTGCAACACGTTACTTTTGTGATGAAGAACGGCGTCGCCGTGTCAATAGATCACCTTCAGTGAAAACTGAATCTGCCGCGAAGTCGCTGCCGTCCGGCTGATCATCCCAAATCCCGGCCCCGTCACAATATTCGCCGGCAGTCCGAAATTCACAATATTGAACAAGTTAAAGAACTCCGCGCGAAATTGAAGGTTAGCCAGTTCCCCCGCTCCGCGTTTGCCGATCGGCGTGTCCTTGATTACCGCCACATCCGCATTCCGCAGCGCAGGCCCCCGAAACGTGTTTCGGCCCAGCGTGCCGAAGTCCCCGTGATTCGGCCCGGTCCCGCCTGGCACATTGATCGGAATGAAAAACAAAGACGCGTTGTCCGCGCCCAACCCGAAATAGTCCTCGTGCACAGTGCGGCTGGTGGACAAAACAGGAGTACCGATCTCGTCGGGCCGGTCTGTCCCTTGAGCTCCCACTCCGGTTTGCTGCACTCCCGAATAAACCGTGAAAGGTAGCCCGCTCAAAAACGTCCCTATCCCCAGCACTTGCCAGCCGCCGGTAACCTTCTTACTCAGGGGCCGCAGAAAACCCACCGAATCCACATGCAGATCCTGAAACAAACTAAACGTGAATGCGCTCTTAATATCAAATCCGGACGGCCCTTTGTCCAACCCCGGATTGAACGGATCCATCGGTGCGGTCTGCGCCACCGCCCCCGAAGACCCAGCAATGAAGCCTCCAATCACCGCGCTCGAATCATCCAGCGATTTCGAAAACGTGTAGCTCGCCTGAAACCCTAGCCCCCACGAAGTCAGGTTATTCTGCGCCGAAAGCTGTAACGCGTGATAAGTGGAGTGCGAGCGATTCGTGATTTCGCTCACCGGTCCATAACCGCCAATCACCTGGCCCATCGAATTGAACTGCGTATAAGGTGCGAAGCCGGGGCTCGCTCCCTGGAAACCGTTCGGGAAATCCATCGCCGGCAGCTTGATCCCCGCCGTTCCCACGTAGGCCGCGTTCACCGTCACACCCCCCACTTTCTGT
>Ga0326727_10008986_pt1 | contig 24949 bp, 24 predicted proteins | sample MB2enrmetagenome_FD_207643 | JGI IMG/M metagenome (GOLD analysis project Ga0326727, IMG submission 207643) | Lab enriched peat soil microbial communities from McLean, Ithaca, NY, United States - MB29MY | ecosystem: Environmental > Terrestrial > Soil > Wetlands > Peat | place: USA: New York... | reverse complement strand
GACTTCCCCAGCGTGAACCAAACCGCCCTTTGACGGCAACACCCAGTTTTCAACATCTCAGATGAAAGAGCCGTGGCGCGCAAAGACTTCGACGGCAAATGAATCTTGCGGTGGAACTGCCTGCTTGGCAAAATGAACGCCGTGAACACCAATAACCCTTCCGATTTGTCCGGCGGCGGATTGTCCCGCCGCAAGTTCATATTTATGTCCGCAGTGGCGGCGGGCGGTCTGGCGGCGGGTGGTTGCGCCTCCGCGCGGCCCCGGCCCCGCCTCCTCTCAGCCAATGAAAAGCTCAACATCGCCATCGTCGGCTACGGCGGCAAGGGTGACAGCGACGCCAAGTGCTGTGAGACCGAGAACATCGTGGCCCTGTGCGACGCCGACGAGAAGATCAGCCCCGGCACCCGCGCCCGCTATCCCAAGGCCAGGTATTACCAGGATTTCCGGGAGATGCTTGACAAAGAGAAGTCCATTGACGCCCTCAACATCGCCACCCCCGACCATTTGCACGCCTTTATTGCTGCGATGGCGATGAACATGGGCAAACATGTTTATGTGCAGAAACCGCTGACGCATTCGGTCTATGAGGCCCGATTGCTGCGCAAACTGGCTGCCAGGAACAAAGTGGCCACACAAATGGGCAACCAGGGCAGCGCCGCCAACGGCCTGCGCCGCGCCGTGGAAGTGATTCAAGCCGGCCTCATCGGGCAGGTCCACGATGTCCATGTCTGGACCAACCGGCCCATCTGGCCGCAAGGTTTGGATCGGCCCGGCGGCTCGGACACGGTGCCGCCAGGTCTGGATTGGGATTTGTGGCTTGGCCCCGCCCCGGTGCGGCCCTTCAAGGGCAACGGAGTTTATCATCCCTTCAACTGGCGCGGGCGCCTTGATTTCGGCACCGGCGCCCTGGGCGACATGGCCTGCCACACCTGCAACCTCCCGTTCCGCGCCCTCAAACTCGGCTACCCCACCGAAATCGAAGCCGAGGTGGTGGACCTCACCAAGGACTGCTACCCGATCCAATCCAGGATTCGTTTCCAGTTCCCGGCTCGCGAGGGCCTGGCGCCGGTGACCTTCCGCTGGTACGACGGCGGCAAGCGGAAGGGACAGTCCTCGCATGATGGCAGCAACCTGCCTCCCAGGGAGGTCACTGCGGATATACTGACCATCCAGCCCAACATTCCTGTCAGCGGCTGTTTGATCATTGGCGACAAGGGCCGGATATTTTCGCCTGACGATTACGGCACCGAATTTGACGTCAAACTGAATGATGAGAAGGATTTCATCCCTGGCTCCGCCCATCCGGCCGTGAAGGCAATCCCGCAAACCGTCCCGCGCAATCAGTTTATCTCAGGCGCCGGAGGCGACACCGACAGGGCGCAACACCAGGAGTGGATTAATGCCTGCAAGGGCGGCCAGCCGGGCTATTCCAATTTCGACATCGCCGCTTACCTCACCGAGATCATGCTCCTGGGTTGCGTGGCCATGCGCGCCGGCAAGAAACTCGAATGGGACGGGCCGAACATGCGCGCCAAGAACGCCCCCGAAGCCTCGCACTTTGTCCATCCTTCTTTCCGCAAAGGATGGCAGCTTTGAGCAAATCCAGACAACACGCAGGATTAGACATGCTTCCATTAACCAGACGCCAATTCATCGGCGCCAGCGCTGTCGGCGCGGCGGTCCTGATGGCCGGACCATCCGCCTTCGCAGCATCGCGCAAAAAACTGCCCATCGGGGTCCAGCTCTACTCCGTGCGCAACGACTTTGCCAAAGATGTCCCCGGAGTGCTGGCCGGGATCAAGAAGATCGGCTATGAGGGGGTTGAATTTGCCGGTTACGCCAATTACGGCAACAACGCCGCCGGCCTGCGCAAACTGCTGGATGACAACGGCGTCAGAGCTTGCGGCTCCCACATCCAGGGAGGGTTGCCGGCTCTCCAGGGCGACGGTTTCGCTCGGGAAACCGATTTCAACAAGATCATAGGCAACGACAAGCTCATCATCGCCAGCGGCAACGCCAGGACGGCGGACGATTGGAGCCGTTTCGCCGACGCATTCAGCGCCCTCGCCGAAAAGCTCAAACCTCTCCAGATGCGCATCGGCTATCACAACCACACCAGCGAGTTTTCGCCCGTTGACGGCCGGATTCCCGAATACATCTTCTTTGACAAGGCCAGCCCCGATGTTTTCGTTCAGCTCGATATTGGCCACTGCGCCCACGGGGGCGGCGACCCCGTGGCTGTCATCAAGAAATATGCCGGCCGGCTGGTCAGCGTGCATGTCAAGGATTGGGATCCGGCCACGGGCGGCGACATCGTGGGCGAGGGCATCGTCAAGTGGGACGAGGTGCTCGCGGCTTGCGCCAGCGCCCCGTCTCTGCAATGGTACAATATCGAGGAGGAAAGCGGCAAGTTCCCCGGCTTGGACGGAATTGACAAAGACTTCAAGAACTTTGGCAGATTGCTCGCCGGCTGATTCTCCGATCCCCGGGAGCGCGACCGACCCGGTCGCTTCCGTCGGCGTCCCGCCGGCGGAACTTCCGATCCCATCCGCACCGTCATTACGCCTTGGCCGTCTGCTGCGGTGCAACCTTGTCCAGCCTCGTCCCGCACTGGCCGCAGAAGTTGGCCGTGGCCGGGCATTTGTGGCCGCAGGACGGGCAGCCGAGTTGGGACAGTTCGTGGCGGCGATGAATGAGCAGATTGCGAATATAGGGAATCCAGGTGAATGCGTAGGCAAAAATAAAGACCGAATCGCGCTCGTAAAACACGGCGTAGAGCAGCAGGAGGATCGAGCCGGCCAGGCTCAACCACCAGAACAGCGGCGGCACGACGACCTGCTGGCGCTTTTCGGTGGCATACCACTGGACAAAGAAACGCGTGAAGAAAATGAGGTTACCCATCCAGCCGATGACCTTCCAAGTTGACCACTCAATGCCAAGGAAATGGCCGTTGGGGAGAAGAAGATGATTCAGCCAATCCATATTTAGCGCGCCCCCTTGACTATTCACCGAGAAGATGGGCGACTTTGTTGGTAAAGTCGAACTCCGCGTTGATGTAGCGCAGGACGCCCTTCTTGTCCACCAGCCACATCGCGGGAATGTCTTTGACTTCAAATTCCGCGGCGTACTTGGTGTCCCGGAATTTGCCGTCGAAATACTGCGGCCATTCCAATTTTTCTTCGGCAACAAAATTGGTGAAGCTCTCCTTGTCCTGGTCCAAATTGATGGCGGCAATTTCAAATCCTTTGGAATGGAACCTGTCGTAGGCCTCCTTGACATCGGGCATCATCTCGACGCAGGACTGCTGCCAGGTCGCCCAGAAATCCACCAGCACCACCTTGCCGCGCATCTTGTCCAGGTCAACCTCCCGTCCGTCCGTCGCGGTGTATTTCAAATTGAAGGGTTTTCCCACTCTGTCAAGGTGTTTCTGGATTTCGGCGGCGGCGTCCTTAATATCGGCGGAAGCGAGGGCGTTGGTGGCGATTTCCCCGACCATGCCGCGCGATTTTTCCGGCTCGCTGCACGCGGCCACTTCCATGAGCATGTCAAGGACTCTTGGCTCCTTGGGAAACTCCTTTTGCAACTGGCGCGCGCCCTTTTCCAGTTCGCCGAGCATGGCGGCATCGCCCTCGGCTTCTTTTTCATGCACCGCCTTGGCCACCGCGTGATTGCGCATTTCAAAGCGATCGTCGTCCGGCAACTTGGGATCCGCGAGGAGGGTTTTCTCCGCGGCGTCATATCGGGCCTGTTGATTGGTGGCGCCGGTATCCATCGCGCCCGACAACATGGCCAGTTCAATTTCCCTGGCATCCACCTCGTTCGTGTCCGTGGCAAACCGCGTGTAAAAATCGTGCGCCTTATCGGCCACCGCCAGGGCGTAAGGCATCAAGAACCGCGCCTGCTCTTCGGGTGAGGGCTCCTGCAATTGCCAGGCGGCCGGATAGGGCGGTTGGCGCGCGGCCTCGATCAATTCCGCCCACGCGGCGGGCGCGTCCTTGGCGGCCAACGTGTGGGAAAGCGCGTTGGTGATGGCCAAGGCGGCCTTTGCATCCATCCCAGCCGGATTGTTGGTCTTTGTTTCGGCTTTGGCGTCTTGGGCCGGAGCCGGACCCGCGGGGAGAAACGCCGCCACCGCGGCCACGACCGCCACTGCGCCGAACAAGACGATCCGCCGAAACAAATGCTTTTTCATTCAAATACTGAATTCTTCTCATGTTGATGTAATCCTCCGCCCCGCCTTTTCCAAGCAAATTCGCCCGCAAATTCGCCCGCAGCACTCAGGGAGGGTGCAGGACAAATTTCTTCATTCACCAGGTAGGGACGCCTCGCCGAGGCGTCCGGGCGTCCCGGCGGGACGCCCCTACCACACGAAGAGTTTTGTCCTGCACCCCTCAGGCAAGATGGCAGGAGGCGAAGTGGGCGGGGGCGATTTCGCGCCAGGCTGGCGGCTCGCTCCGGCAACGGGATTCGGCAATGGGACATCGCGGATGGAAGGGGCAGCCCTGGGGAGGATTGATCGGCGAAGGCATTTCGCCGGGCAGAATGATGCGCTGACGGCGGGTCTGCGGGTCAATTTGAGGGACAGCGGAGACGAGGGCTTTTGTGTAGGGATGGAGCGGGTTTTGCACGACGGACCTGGCGGGGCCGGATTCAACGATTTTGCCCAGATACATCACCAGGACGCGGCGGCTGATGTGTTCGATCACCGCCAGATCGTGGGCCACAAACAGATAGGCCATGCCGCGCTGGCGCTGGAGGTCTTCCAGCAGGTTGATGATTTGCGCCTGAACGGAAACATCAAGGGCGCTGACCGGTTCGTCGCAGACAATGAGTTTGGGTTCGACGGCCAGGGCGCGGGCGATGCCGATGCGCTGGCGCTGGCCTCCGCTGAATTCGTGCGGGTAGCGTTGCGCGTGGCCGGGTTCCAGGCCGACCAAGGCAAGCAGTTCGGCGACCCGGCGGGCGCGCTCGGCGGCGGTTGCGCCGAGATGATGAATTTCCAGAGGCTCCGCGACGATCTGGCCAACGGTCAGGCGCGGATCAAGCGAAGTGAAGGGGTCCTGGAAAATCATCTGGCAAATCCGCCGGCGGGCGCGCATTTGCGCGGCGCTCAAGGCGGCGATGTCCTCGCCCGCCAGCCAGATGCTTCCGGCGGCGGGCTTGATGAGGCGCACGATGGCGCGGCCGAGAGTGGTCTTGCCGCAGCCGCTTTCGCCGACCAGGCCGAGGGTTTCGCCGGGCGCAATGGAAAAACTGACATCGTCCACGGCCTTGACGAAGGCGCGCGCGCGGGTCAAAAGGCCCCGGCGAACCGGAAAGCGGACCCTCAGGTTCCGCACTTCGAGAAGGGGTTCGGCGGTGGCAACAAGCTTCATACTTGGCATAATCCGTCAGACAACACAACCCCAGTATGGACAGCGCACCCAGCGGGCAGGCTCAACTTCGACGAGTTCCGGCTTCTTCACCTGGCAATCGGGTTGCGCGATGGGACAGCGGGGATGGAAACGGCAGCCGCCGGGCATGGCGTCCAACGGGGGCACTGTTCCGGGGATGGAGCGGAGGCGTTCCTCCGGCGCGCCGAGTTTTGGGACGGAGGCAATCAGGGCGCGCGTGTAAGGATGCAAGGGGCGCGTCAACAATGCGCGCGCGCGGGCCGTTTCCACGATCTGGCCCGCGTACATGACGGCGACGCGGTCGGCGATTTCACCAACGATGCCCAGATTGTGGGTGATGAGCAGGAGGCTCATGCCGAGCCGTCGTTTCAAGTCATTGAGCAAATCGAGAATTTGGGCCTGGATGGTCACATCCAGCGCCGTTGTCGGTTCGTCGGCCACGAGGAGTTTTGGCTGCGCGGCCAGGGCCATGGCGATCAGGATGCGTTGCTGCATGCCGCCGGACAATTCGTGCGGATAACTTCTTAGGCGCGTTTCCGGCGCGGGGATGCCGGCCAGTTTGAGCAGGCGCAGCACTTCGGCATCGGTGGCGGCGGCGGGGCGGTGGATTTTGAGCATTTCCCGGATTTGCCAGCCGACGCGGAAGACCGGGTTGAGCGATGCGCCCGGTTCCTGGAAAACATAACCGGCCACGCCGCCGCGAATTTGGCGCAACTGCCGCGGGCCGGCGCGCAGAACATCCACGCCGTCCAGCACAATGGTGCCGCCGGCGTAATGGGCGGGCGGCGAAGGCAGGAGGCGGGCGATGGATAGGGCGGTGGCGCTCTTGCCGCACCCGCTTTCGCCGACGAGGCAAAAAGTTTCGCCGGCCGCAATGGAAAAGGAAACGCCGTCCACCGCGCGCAACCGCCGGCCGCCGGAGGCGAAATCAATTTGCAGATTGGCGATATCCAACAAGCGCTTATGTTTATGGCGGCGGGCTTGGGATTGACGAGCTTTTTTAGCGGGAGAACTACGGCTTGTTGAAGAGAGTGCTGGGGAGGTGGCAAATGCCCAGGCCGAGCGAGGAGAGGGAATCGCCGGCAATGATGCCTCCGCCAACGAGGGAGGCATCGCTCATCATCCTGGTTTTCAGTATTTTATACGATCAAGCGCCTCTGAGCAGCCGCTCATACTCGTCATGGGTGCCAATCCAGAACCAGAGGTATCCTTCCGGCACGGCGACTGCCAGCGCTCGAAACCCTGTTCCGAAGCATGCCCGCCAATAACGCCCGCGCTTCTGAAAACGGAGCGATCCATAACGAGGGTTCTCCCGCCAGAGCCGGTAAGCTTTGCGCGCCGCCGCCTTCGCCTCAGGCGTAAGCGCGGCATAAGCCCGCCAAAAATCAGGAGTGGTCAATGATTTCATCCAGCGGCTTAACCCGTCCTTCACGATAGTCACGGAGGGCTTTGTCGGCCAGTTTGTCCAACTTTCCTGCGGCGACGTCCCTGTCAATTTGTTGGTCCCAGATGTCGTCCAGATAACGCTGCAGCCAGCCGGCTACTTTCCTGGCCTCCTCAACCGGAAGGGTCTGCAAGGCCTTTTCGATTTCGACCACGGTACTCATGAGGCAAGTCTAATGGGTGACGAAGCTTTTGGCAATTCAACCTCGCATTCAACCTGGCATTCAACCTTGGGTTTTTTCTGCGGGTTTGTGGGGCGGCCGGTTCCGGCCCTTGCGATCTTCGTCAGGGGGACGATTTGCAGTTTGCGATCTGCCCCGCCCGGTTTATACTCGACGGCTATGAATGTATTTGTCACCGGCGGCGCCGGTTATATTGGCTCGATCTGCGTGGAGGAATTGCTCAACGCGGGCCACGATGTCACGGTTTTCGACAACCTGTCCGAGGGCCATCGCGCCGCGGTGGACGACCGGGCCGTGTTTATCCAGGCCCAGTTGAGCGATTACGACAGCATCGCGGGCGCGCTACGGGACGCCAAACCGGACGCCGTGATGCACTTCGCGGCCAACGCGCTGGTGGGCGAGTCCATGACCAACCCGGCCAAGTACTTCCGCAACAATGTCTGCAACGGTTTGAACCTGCTGGAGGCGGCGGTGGCCGCCGGAGTGAAGAAATTTGTCTTCAGCTCCACCTGCGCCACCTACGGGCCGCCGGAGCGGGTGCCAATGACGGAAGACCTGCCGCAACGCCCCATAAACCCTTACGGCGAATCGAAGCTGATGTTCGAGAAGATGCTCCTCTGGTTCGGGCAGATTCACGGTCTGGAATATGTGGCCTTGCGCTATTTCAACGCGGCCGGCGCCAGCGCGCAATTCGGAGAGGACCACCGGCAGGAAACACATCTGATTCCAAATGTACTCAAAGTCGCCTTGGGACAAAAGGCGGGTTGCGAAGTTTACGGGACCGATTATCCGACGCCGGACGGGACGTGCATCCGCGATTACATTCACATCGTGGATTTGGCGCAGGCGCACATGCTGGCGCTGGAGCCGGGGAAATGCGGCTTTTACAATCTGGGCAACGGCGATGGTTATTCAGTCAAACAAGTGATTGCCACCTGCGAAAAAATCACGCACCAACCCATACCTTTCGTGGAAAAGCCGCGGCGCCCGGGCGATCCTCCGCGATTGGTGGCCTCGGCGGAGAAAGCGATGAAAGAACTGGGCTGGAAGCCGCAGTTTCCCAAACTGGAGCAGATCATCGCCGACGCCTGGCGCTGGCATGTGGCCCATCCAAACGGATACAAGGATTAGCGATTAGCGCGTGCCCATGCCGACGCTTTGCACGGTTTGGAACAGCTTGCCCTCGGTCTTGATGCTGGGGGCGATGATGATTTCGGTTTCCTGGAATTGACGGATGGTGGCGGCGCCAACGCTGCCCATGCAGGTGGTGATGGCGCCCACCAGATTCTGCGAACCGTCATCCACCGTAGCCGGCCCGTAGAGAATTTGCTTGAGCGAGCCGGTAATGCCCACCTTGATGCGGGTGCCGCGCGGCAAATTGGCGTGCGGGGTGGCCATGCCCCAATGGTTGCCCTTGCCGGGCGCTTCTTCCGCGCGGGCAAAGGCGCTGCCCACCATCACCGCATCCGAGCCGCAGGCCAGGGCTTTGCAGACATCACCGCCCTTGCTCATGCCGCCGTCCGTGATGATGGGAACGTAACGGCCCGTCAGTTTGTGATGATAATCGCGCGCCGCGGCGCAATCCACCGTGGCGGTGACCTGGGGCACGCCCAAACCAAGGACGCCGCGGCTCGTGCAGGCGGCGCCCGGCCCCACCCCGATCAAAACCCCGGCCACCCCGCAGGCCAGCAACTGCAGGGTGACGTCGTAGGTGACGGCGTTGCCGATAAGGACGGGGATTTTCATCTTGCGGCAAAACTCGGCCAGTTCGAGGGATTTGTATTCGGTGGAAAAATGTTTGACTGTGGAAACGGTGGATTGGACGACAAACAGGTCCGCCCCGGCCTCCTCGGCAATGGCCCCAAAACGTTCGGCTTTTTGCGGAATGGAGCTGACGGCGGCCAGGACGCCGGCCTTCTTCAGCTCGCGGATGCGCTCGGCGATCAGGTCCTCCTTGATCGGTTCGAGATAACATTTCTGGATAAGGGCGGTGACCTCGTCCCGGCCGGCCTTGACAATCTTGGCCAGGACTTCGGACGCGTTGGCGTAGCGGGTCTGCACGCCTTCCAGGTTGATGACGCCCAGGCCGCCCAGCTTGCCCATCTCGATGCAGAAGCGCACGTCGGTCACGCCGTCCATCGCGCTGGCGATGATCGGGATTTTCAGTGTGATGCTGCTGCCGTCGCGGCGCGGGATGTTGAAGCTGGTGTCCACCTCGTTGGGGTTGATGGTGACCTCGCCCGGCACAAGGGCGATTTCGTCAAAACCATAAGTGACGCGCGCTTTTCGATTTCTTCCAATCCACATTCCCATAAAGTTCAGTTTGATTAAGGGTTCACGCCGAGGGTTTCAAAATTGAATCGGCTCGTTCAAAGTTCCGCACTGCGAGCAGCGGGAACGGTCCACATCCGCATCATCCGTATAAACCGATCCGCAACGCTCGCAGCGGAAAATACGGTCCTTTTCGCGGGCCGGGCGGAAGCGCCGGCTGCGAATCTCCGAATATATGGCGAGCACGGAAAGGGCCGCAAGCAAAGAAACAACATAAGCGCGGATGAGCGTTTCGGCGGTCATATCATTTCGGCGGGACGGTTCTCCAGTAAAAGGTCGCCGTGTCCCAGGCCAATTCAGGCCTGTTCAGGCCCGCCGGACGAAAACGCAGGCCGTTGACCGTGGCCAGGGCCGCGTCATCCGCCGCCTTGAGGCCGCTTCCTCCCAGCAACACGGACGAAACAACCTGGCCGGCGCGATTGACGCCGAAGCGGACGACCGAGTTGGTCACCAAATAATTGGTCGTCCAGTACGGCAAGACAATGGGCGGGCCTAGCCGGCGCGAATCCAACGCGCCTTCAATGCGGAAAAACGATTCCGGGCGGCTTGCGGCCGCAGGCGGAAAGTTGGGAGCGCCATTTTCGGAGGGGTCGGCCATTCCGGCCAATCGGATCGGAGCCTGGCGCGGCTCCGGGCCGGCGGGCGCAAGACGCGCTCCGGCCCATTGGGCGGCAAAGCCCAGGAATACCGGCGAAGGTTCCTCCAATGGGACGGAGGCGAGCTTAGGAAGCTGGCGATGGAAGGTCTCGTAGGCCTCATCCGCGAATCCGTGCGGAGAGGACGTGGGAAAAACGGCCGGATCGCCTGCGAAAACGTGTTTCGTCCACACCTCGCTGTCCAATCGAACGTCGAGCAGGCGCAGTCCGGGAAGCGGCGAAGCGGGAGCGTGCGAGAAATGCGGGCGCTCACCCAGAAGCAAAATCAAGCCCGCCTGCCCGGCAAACAAAAGCGCCACGACCAGCCAGAAACGCGCCCGCGACCAGTCAGGCAAAATTGGTTTGGATGCGCTCCTGGCGCCGGCGCGGAAGGCGGGATTGCGTCGGGGTTTAAGCATGCTCATGGGACCGGTTTTTCGGCGGACGCGGCAGGTTTGTCCATCCACTCCGCCAGAATGGTGTCTTTAATGCCAACCTCGCGCGCCCATTGCGCCAGACGGGTCAGGGCGTCCCACTTGACCTGCTCGTCACCCGCGATGGTCAGGGTCAGTTCCCTGGACTCGCGCGCGGCCGTCTGTCGCGCCTTGGTCAATTCGGCCTTCAATTCCTCCTCCCCCACGACGTGGTTGTCATAAATATATTGCCCCAGAAAATTGACCCGGACCATGACGGTCGGGTTGTCGGTTCCGATCAGCGTTTTCCCGGAGGCTGGAACATGAATCAGAAAAATCTGGTTGACTGCATTGCGCGCGCGCGCGGCCGCGGCGGGCGCCGCGGCCGGGTCCGCCTGAAGATAGAAAGGCGGCCCGGCGGTGGAATTCTGCAATGCGGCCCTCAATTCATTGGTCTGCGCCTCGGTGAAAAAGTTGGTGCCGAACTGAATCCGCCCGTCCTTGGCGATTCGGATGGTGGCCGCCGGGTTTTGCAGAATCACGAGAATCTGATTGACTGCATCGCGCGCCCGAGCGGCCGCGACGGGCGGCGCGGCCGGGTCCACCTGGAGATCGAAGGGCGGGCCGGCGGTGGAATTCTGCAACGCCGCCCTCAATTCGTTGGTCTGCGCCCCGGTGAAAAAGTTGGTGCCGAAATGCACCAGCCCGTCCTTGGCGATTCGGATGGTGGCCCCCGGGTTTTGCAGTTGGACCAGCACGCCCGGGGTGTAGAGCAATGAGCCGATTTGGATGAAAATCAGGACTAAAAACAGTACTCCCGCCACCGGGGCCGCGTCCAACTGGCCGCGAAAGATTTTTGCCTGGCGCGGAAATCTCATTTTGGGACCGTCGTTCCGGGCGACGGTTCGACGCTCGGGGCCGGGAGGACAATGTTGACAATCTCGGTGGAGGCCTGTTCCATGTCAAGCACTATGGCGTTGATGCGGCCGACCAGATAGTTATAGCCGGCGTAGGCGGGAATGGCCACCGCCAGCCCCGCCGCGGTGCAGGTCAGCGCCTGCCAGATGCCGTCCGAGAGCTGGCTGGCATGGGCGCTCAGACCGGCGTCCTCAATCGCCCGGAAGACCTTCATAAAACCGAGCACGGTGCCCAGCAGGCCCATGAGAGGGGCAATTTGGGCGATGGTGGCGAGCAAATGCAGCTTCTGCTCCAGACGCGGCACTTCCCACGCGCCGGCGTCCTCCAGCGCCTCCTGCACGGCGAAGCGCCCCCGTTCCCGGTTGAGAATGGCCACCTTGACCAGCCGCGCCACCGGACCCGGTGTGGCGTCGCAAATCGCCAGGGCCTCCACCACATTGTCGCGCTTCAAGACGTTGCGCACGCCGTTGAGGAATTCGGTCGAATTGATCTGTTCGCGATGGTATTGCAGCAACCGTTCCAGGAACACGGCCAGCGCCACCGCGCTGGTGGCCATGATCAGCCAAATCATCCAGCCACCTTCCGACAAGAATCTAGGCAACATGCCCTCCTTATACGATTCGCCGCCCGCCGATTAAAGTTTAAATTTCAGGGTCGCCAGTTCGTTTTCTGGGGAAAGAGTATTGAATGGACAAAACTGTAGGTTTGTTTAAGTCTTGGGAAAATTGACGATGCGCCAGCTCGAAACATTAAGCCTCAAAGGCTTTCGCTCCATCAAGGAATTGGACAACTTCGCTTTTGGTCCAATTACCGTGCTCGTTGGAGCGAATGGCTCCGGCAAATCAAACCTCATCGCTTTCTTCCGAATGATGAACTATGTGATGCAGGGCGGCCTTCAGAGGTTTCTGTCAGATGGCGGCGGTGCCTCGATCTTCCTGCATTTCGGTCCAGCTCGAACACCATTTATCAAGGCAGATCTGAGTTTCCATAGTGATGCCGGCGTGATGCATACTTACAATTTGGAACTGAAGTTCGCGGCGGTAGATCGTCTTATATTCTTCTACGAAGCATCGGAGCAGAAGCTTGATATTGAGGACGCCCCCCCAGCCAGAATGCGAATCGAGAACAACGAGCCTCAGGAAAGCGCTTTGGCCCGGGAATTGAGTCCTGAGAGCAAGTCGCGGACATTCATCAAGCGATTTCTGGATAATACGCGAGTTTTCCATTTTCACGATACAAGCATGACGTCTGGCATGCAGATTGGCTGCAACGTTTCTGAATCTCTGAATCTACGTGCCGATGGCGGCAATTTGCCGGCTGTGCTGCTGAGGCTGCGCGACGAGTTTCCCGCGAATTACCGGCGGGTCGTCGGGGGTGTCAACACGGTTTTCCCAGAGTTGAAAGATTTCCATCTGGAACCCACGGCTCGCAACGGATCGGGCCTGCTCTTGCGCTGGCGGCCGACGAGCAATCCTGCTGAGATTTTTGGTCCAGCTCACCTTTCCGACGGCACGCTCCGCATGATTGCTCTCGTGACGCTCTTCAATCTGCCGGAGCCGATGTCGCCGTGGATGATAATCCTCGACGAGCCGGAACTTGGCTTGCATCCGGCCGCCGAGGCCTACCTTGCTTCGCTTGTCCGCGCCGCCTCAGTGCATACCCAGGTGCTGTTGAGCACACAGTCGGCAACGCTCGTTGATCATTTCAAGCCATCCGAGGTCGTTGTGACGGAGATGCATGAAGGCGCCTCGACGTTCAGCCGTCTCGAAGACGAAAAGCTCAACCATTGGTTGAAGCAATATACCCTCGGCGAGGCTTGGCGGAAGAATGTCTTTGGGGGCCGCCCGGAATGAATCTGTTCATCTACGTTGAAGGACAAGAAGAGGAATTGTTTGTGAATCGCGTGCTGCGAGGTCACTTGCGTCCGTTCGGTGTCCTGGTCCAAAAACCAATACTGGCCGCGACAAGTTTCCGCATCGGTGGCGATGATGACGCGGAGATTACCGTTGGCGGCGTGACGAATTACGATTCGATCCGCGAAGATATAGTGAACCAATTTGCCACCGGTGACATTGCCTCCACCGATGTGCTCACCACCCTTATTGACCTTTATGCGCTGCCCGCGCGCTTTCCCGGCCATGAGACAGCGAAGACGAGCGGCCTGACTGGGGGCCGAAAGGCCGAACATATCGAACAGGCATGGAAAGCGGACATCGGTCACCCGAATTTTTTCCCCTACATCCAGGTGCATGAGTTCGAGGCGCTCATTCTCACGCGACCGTCGGCGCTCGCAGAGTTCTATCCTGAGCACTCCGCCGGCATCGAGCATCTCCGCAAAGAATGTGCGTCCTTTCCCACCCCCGAGGAAATCAATGAGGTAAAAGCCACATCACCCTCGCACCGCATCCTTGCCCGCGTCCCGACATACCAGAAGGTGGACGGCTTCCGCCATCTCCAGGATATTGGATTGCCGGAAATAAAGGCGCACTGCCCGCGATTCAAGGCGTGGATGGAGCAATGCGAGAGATTCTTCCGCTAAGGGGCCGTGCAAAAACAAGTTTCGATAATCAGGCGCAATTCAAACCGGATCGAAGTGGCGCCCAGAAAGCGCAACTTTGAAGGCAATTGTGAATTGAAAATTGAGTAATTGTCATTGGCTATTGGGGAGGGGATTTTCAATTGCCAATGACAAATTTTCAATGACCAATTCTCAATCCGAACCAGCCTTGCTCCGAAAGCAAACTCGGAGGTTATTCTTGCACGGATCCTAAGGGTTCCTTGCGGGCCACCTGACCCGTTTAAACTAAATCTTTGGGTCAGGACACAGAAGACGGAACCCACGCAAATGCAGTTGCCCACGGCGGGCTGGTGCGGCTACGTTTTGGGCGTGACGCAATTTTACGACACCATCGGCATCATCGCGGGCAATCGCTCGCTGCCGCTGCTTTTTGCCCGGCAGGCCCGCGCCCAGGGCGCCAAACGCATCGTCGCCGCCGCCTTTGACGGGGAGACGGACCCCCAACTGGCCGGAGCGGTGGACGAGATCGTCTGGCTCAAGGTGGGGCAGCTTTCCAAGATGATCTCCGTCTTCACCGAACGCGGCGTGCGCCATTGCGTCATGCTCGGACAGATCGCCCCGAAAAATCTGTTCGATCTGCGGCCCGACTTTCGCGCCTTGTCCGTTCTTCTCAGGCTCAAGGAGAAAAACGCCCACGCCGTTTTCGGAGCCATCGCCGACGAATTGATAAAGGACGGCGTCGAGCTTCTCCAGCCGCTGCCCTGGCTCCGTCCGCTCATGCCCGCCGCCGGATTCGCCCTGGGTCCGGCCTTGAACGGCGCGCGCCAGGAGGACGTGGCTTTTGGTTTTCGCCTGGCCAAACAAATTTCCCGCCTGGAAATCGGGCAAACCATCGTGGTCAAGGAAGGCGCGGTTCTCGCCGTCGAGGCGCTGGAAGGCACCGATCAATGCCTGCGCCGCGGCGGCGCTCTGGCCGGCAAGGACGGCGGGGCCGTCGCCGTGAAGGTGGCCCGCGAAAATCACGATCTTCGTTTCGACATCCCCTGCGTTGGCCTGAGTACGTTGCAGGCCTGCCGTGAAGCCGGTATTGCCGTGCTCGCCTTCGAAGCCGGCATGACCCTGCTGCTGGAACAAGACCAAGTTGCGCAAATGGCCCGTCAAAGCAACATCAGCCTGGTCGCCGTTTGAGCAGGGCGCGCCTGCAAATCCTCAAAAATGTCCTATCCCGAAGCCATCCGATTTCTTTACGACCTCCAGCTTTTTGGCATGAAGCTGGGGCTGGAAAACGCCTTCCGCCTCGCCGCCCTGGCCGGCAATCCGCAGCGCCAACTTCGCTTCATCCACGTCGCCGGCACCAACGGCAAAGGCTCGACCTGCGCCATGCTGGAGGCCATTTATCGCGCGGCGGGATTGCGCGTCGGGTTGTTCACCTCGCCGCATCTGGTTTCCTTCGCCGAGCGCATCCAGGTGGATCGCCGGCTCATTCCGCAGAGTGACGTGGCGCAATTGGCGGACGAAATGCGCTCCTTCCTGCAAGGCGGCCATTTTGCGGAAGCCCCGCCCACTTTTTTTGAAGCGGTCACGGTCATGGCCTCGCAGTACTTCGCCCGGCAACGCTGCGATTTGGTCGTCTGGGAAACCGGCATGGGCGGACGGCTCGATGCCACCAACATCGTCACGCCCCTGGCCTCGGTCATCACCAACATCCAATTGGACCACCAGCAATGGCTGGGCCGGACCCTGCCCGAAATCGCCCGCGAAAAAGCCGGCATCATCAAGCCCGGCATCCCCGTTATCACCACCACCACCGATGCCGCCTCGCTGGAAGTTATTTCCCAAACGGCCCGCGACCGCCGCGCGCCGCTCACCATCGTGGCCGGCCCCGGGGCCGGACTCGGCGATTATCAAATCGGCCTGGCCGGCGATCACCAGCGCACCAACGCCGCCCTGGCTCTGGCCGTCGTCCGCGCCTTGCAGGCGGCCATCCCCGTGCCCGACCACGCCATTCGCGCAGGATTCAAAGACGTGCAATGGGCGGGACGGCTGCAAAAGGTGGAGCGCGCCAACGGCCAAATCGTTTTGCTTGACGGAGCGCATAACCCCGCCGGCGCACTCACCCTCGCTGCCGCCTTGCCGGGCATTTTGCCGCCGGACCCGGCCGAAGGCCGGCGGCGGCCCGCCCTGATTTTGGGAACAATGCGCGACAAGGATTACGCTGCGATCTGCCAGATCCTGGCCCCCCTCGCCGGAGAAATTCTGCTCGCGCCCGTCGGCAGCCATCGCACCTCCGATCCGGTGTTGCTGGCCGGTTATTGCCGCGACGCCAATCCTCATGCCGCCGTCGTTCCCTGCGAAAACCTCGCCGACGCCTTTGCCCGCGCCGCCGAAGAAAAATTTATTATTGTCACCGGCTCCCTCCATTTCATCGGTGAAGCCATGGAGTGCCTGGGCCTCGTCCCGCCCTCCGACGAGCGCGCCCTCAACGAGTACCTGCCGGCGGCCGCTCTCCATTCCCATCCTAATCTTAATCCTAATCTTAATCTCTGAACGACCATCCTCCCATCTCCCCCATCCGCGCCGTCACCCTGGATGTCGGCGGCACGCTCCTTCGTCCCTGGCCTTCCGTCGGCCATGTTTACGCGGAAGCGGCCTTGCGGCACGGACTCCGGTTTTCCCCGGACGAACTCGACCGCCGCTTCCGTGCGGCGTGGCGGGCCAAAACGGGCTTTTCCCATACCAAAACCGGTTGGTCTGAATTGGTGGACCAGGTCTTCGCCGGGCTGGTGGAAACGCCGCCCAGCCGCAGCTTTTTCCCCGCGCTCTACGCGGCCTTCTCCTCGCCCTCGGCCTGGCGTCTCTACGATGACGTTTTGCCGTGCCTGCAACAGTGCCGCGAACGCGGCCTCAAACTGGGCGCGATTTCCAACTGGGACGACCGTCTTCGCCCTTTGCTGGGACAATTGGGATTGGCTCAATGGTTCGATGTCATTGTCATCTCCGCGGAATTTGGCCAGGCCAAACCGCATCCTGCCATTTTCCAGCACGCGGCCAGTCTGCTCCGCACTGAGCCGCCGGCCATCCTTCACCTGGGCGACAACCGGGTGCAAGATTTTGAGGGCGCCCGCGCCGCCGGTTTCCAGGCCTTGCTCTTGCGCCGCGGCGAGCCGCCGCACCCCGGCGAGCGCATCTCCTCCCTAACCGAGGCCCTTGTGGCTTGATGTCTGGTTGGCTCAATAAAGTGAAGCGGTGGGTAGCACAGGCGACTCGCCTGTCCCGGTCGGCGACTCGCCGACCGGACCGCACGACGATTTCTTGTACCCAACCTAACCAGCCATTCATGAGCCAGCAGCCCGTCAAAAAAGTGCTTTAGTCCCGCCGCGTGAGGGCACGCGGCCTACATCTCCCTTGCAGAGCATGTATCTGTTGTAGGCCCGGTGCCCTCACCGGGCCTTTTTTAACGGGCTGTCAGGGTGAGGGATCACCGAAAACAGCCCCGCCAGTCATGGCTGGGAATCGTCCCAAACACAAAATCAAGTCCCGTCAGGGACGAAAGAAAACCAACCCAATCCATCCTTTTTCAATTGACTCCGTTGCCTCAGCGGGCTTACGCTCCTCCCGTGGCTCGAATGATATGCATTCCATATCCGGGCGCGGCCTGCCGTGCCCTGAATCGCGCCGGCCGGCACGACCATTCCTGCCGGCGATCAGGCCCGGCGGCGCTTCCCGGAAACCCTCGAGCACCGGGGCAGGGGAACCCCACCAAAGGCGCCACTGGCCTTGGAATGGCGGAGCCGGACAACAATGCCGCTGGTCTGATTGCGAAACCATGGGCCATCGGGATCCGCGGTTATCTGCCCCCGCTGCTGAATCGGCAGGGCCAACTAAGCTTAGAATATGACAAGACCACAACCCGAACCGTCCCATTTAGGCGTGGAGAATAATAAATTCATCTAATTATTGACGCCTTCGGTTTTTAGCACGTCTTGTAGTTTGGACAATTTGCTTCACTTGCTTGCGCTTCATAATAATCTGTGGTACAAAATACACTGTCAAAGATGTCTGAGAAAGCGGAATCCTACTGTGACCAAGGCCTAAATTTTTTAGGAAAACCAAGATGCGATGCGTTTTGATTATGCTGGGGTTGCTTGCAGGCGTTCATCGGGGGGCGGCACAGCGTGTGCGCCGCTCTTGTTATCGAATGCATCGAATTTTAAGTCTGTGCTACCATCGCGGAATGGCGCCGTTTGGGCACGCATTAATATTTCTGTTTTTTTGCTGTGCTTCCTCCTTTGCGGAGCAACGGCAGGTGTTGCTAGGCCATGTGCCGCCGGCCGTCTCGGGCCTGAAGCCTGTTGGGCGGCTCGCCGGCACTAACCGATTGTCACTTGAAATTGGTCTGCCGTTGCGGAACACGCAAGAACTGACCAATTTCCTGCAATGCCTTTATAATCCCACACATCCTCTCTATCATCACTATCTGACGCCATCTCAGTTCACCTCCAATTTTGGGCCAACAGAACTGGAATATGGGAAGGTTCGGAGTTTTGCCGAGGCCCACGGCTTTGTCGTTGCCAATGCTTATTCGAATCGCGTCCTGCTGGATGTCACGGCCTCGGTTGCGGATATAGAGGATGCTTTTCGCATCACGATGCGTATCTATCAGCACCCAACAGAAGCCCGGACGTTTTATGCACCCGATTCCGATCCATCTGTTGATTCTACCCTAACAGTTTCCGGCATTTCTGGTCTTGATAATTATGCCTTGCCACGTCCAGTGAGTCAGCAAAGAAAGCTGCACGGTAAGAAAGATGGGGCCATACCCGCCATTGGATCGGGGCAGGGCGGCGCCTACATGGCAAGCGACATCAGGGCTGCGTACGTTCCAGGCGTGACACTGACCGGATCGGGTCAAAAACTGGCCCTCGTGGAGTTCGACAGCTATTATGCAAACGACATTCTGGCCTATGAGGCAAGCAATGGGATTCCTGACGTTCCGTTGACCAATGTCTTGGTGGAAGCAGGTACGGGCGACTACTCCTACTACCCGCAGCCGGGTTATAGTGGCATCCCAGGCGCCGTTGACGAGGTCAGCTTGGATATTGAGATGGCCATGGCGATGGCGCCTGGTCTGTCCCAGATTCTGGTTTATGAAGGTAGCTCACCGCTCCAATACTGTGGTGCGGTGCTCTCCCGCATTGCAATTGATGATTTGGCCACACAAATCAGTTGTTCTTGGGGGTGGGGTCTTGGCGCGAATTATCCTTATGGACGTGCTACCGAGGGCATTATCCAGCAGTTCGCAGCCCAAGGACAATCTTTCTTTATCGGCTCTGGTGATTGGGGCGCGTATTGGGACAATGAACATGGATTTGCCGATGTCGGCCATGATTGGCTTCTCACCAGCCCCTATGCCACGCTGACCGGCGGAACAACATTGACGACCACCGCGCCCGGCGGGTCCTGGTCGTCGGAACAGGTTTGGAACGAAGGGGAAGGGGTCGGGATCAGCAGCGGCTCAATCAGCAGCAGCTACGCGATTCCCTTTTGGCAACAAGGCATTGATATGTCTTCAAGTGGAGGGTCAACAACTATGCGCAATACTCCGGACGTGGCGATGGTGGCCGAGGGTATTTTTGCCATAGCCAATAATGGTCAAATCTCCCTCGACGCAGGAGGAACAAGTGCTGCGGCTCCCCTCTGGGCGGGCCTCACGGCCTTGGTTAACCAGCAAGCCTCAATGCAAGGCCAGCCGCCGGTGGGCTTTCTCAACCCGGCGCTTTACGCGATTGGCACAAGCTCGAATTATGCCTTATGTTTTCACGACATTACTGTTGGTAACAACACAAATTCTTATTGCCCTACAAATTTTCTTGCCGTGCCCGGCTACGATCTTTGCACGGGATTGGGCACGCCTATTGGTAGCAATCTGATCAATGCTTTGGCGCCACCGGATCCATTGAACATTTTTCCGTTGGCCGGGTTAGTCAGCAGCGGCTTCGCGGGCGGCCCGTTTGCCCCGGCCAGCGAAAGTTTCTACGTCACCAATTCTGGCGCGCCGCAGATTAACTGGGCAGTTGGGAATACGCCAAATTGGCTTGACATCTCGCCCGCTTTCGGCGCCTTGGATCCCAATACTCAAGCAGTTATCATTGTGAGTCCCAACGCCGCGGCTGGCACTCTTCCAACGGGTGTCTATTACTCGACATTATGGTTCACCAATTTATCCACCGGCGTCGCATTTAACCGCCAATTCACCTTGTTGGCAGGACAACTTGTCCAGAACGGCGACTTTGAAGATGGTTACTTCGATTGGAGCCCTTCAGAGTCCTCAGTGTCCTCAGGGGCCTTTGATGGTTATTTTAACCAACTGATTCTATTACCTCCGTTCTATGCGCCCTACGGGGTCACCCCGATCACTCTTTTTGAGGGAAACGCACTCGAATTTGCGAATTCGACCGTTGTTGATATTTCTCAGAGTCTGCCGACCAGCCCCGCGCAACCATACTTGGTTTCATTTTGGCTGGGGGCGGATTTCTTTGGCGGCACCAACGATATCACGGTATCGTGGGATGGCAATGTGGTATGCAGTGAGCAGTTTTCCGATTTTGATGAGAGTTATGACAATTGGACCAATATCCAATTGATCGTTGTGGCCTCTGGCAGCAACACGGTCTTACAATTTGGATTTCAAGTAGATGACACCGACATTGCTGGCTATACCGCCGGCTATTTAGGAGGAATTACCGTCACGCCTATTCCCGTTCCTGTTCTCCAGCCGGCAATACAAATGAACGGTATCCTCACCTTGACTTGGAACTCGACGACAAACGCGAGGTACCAACTGCAATACACTACAGATTTGAATTCGGCCGCTTGGTTCAATTTAGGAAATCCCATCACAGCGACGAATTCCATCGTAACCGCATGTGATGCGATTGCGTCCGATCCAAGACGTTTTTATCGGGTTGTACTGCTGCAATGAACCGATTAAAAGTAGAAGGTAGGAGGTAGGGTAGGGGTCAGGCCATAGATTGGATTCTGACGAGATGCGGGGGGGGGTTCAGCAAGGTATTTTGCAAAGGGGTCGTACCATAGCTTCGTCCATCCCGGGCTCGTTCAGCCGCCGTTCGCGTCGGTTCGTGGTATCGCGAGTTTTATGAGGATAGCCGCCCTATACTGCGCCCTCCCGTTCAAATCAGTTTGCCCTTTCTGCGTGCCCGGGCCTTCGCTTGTCAAGGCTTTCCTTCTGTCAGAAAAATGGAGTCATAAAAATCTTTCTGACTCCATCTTTCTGACTTCTCGTTTTGCGCCTGCCGCGCCGTTTCACGGCTCAAGTTCCCGCGAAGATTTTTTCGCGCAGAGGCGCAGAGGCGCAGAGACACAGAGAAAACCATGCACAGCTTTTCTTCTTGGTCTTTCTCTGCGCCTCCGCGCCTCTGCGCGAGACGTTCCCTCGGCACGGTTTTGGTTGCGGCTGGCCGCGCCCGGAAATCCGTGGTCCTTCTTCCGGCGCTCATTCCGGCTGCCTGCGCACGAGGCCTGGCACGAGCTTGCCCATGAGCTTGCCCCGAAATGTCCACGCCAACCAACCGTCATTCGTGTCCATAAGGAGAAAACTTTTCGCTCGACAACTTAGGAACGATATGCTACTTTGCAATGGTGACGATGGTAAAAGTGAGCAACGCGTCAGCGATTGATGGATCGGGAATGGCAGGGCGGGTCCCGACACATCGGGACCCGCCGTCAAACTCAAGCAAACCCGTCTCGCGGCGGGCAGTGCCGGCTTGTCGGCAGCCCTGCCATCCGTGGCAGACGCATCATTCAGCATTACAAAGTAACTATATCAATTAAGTATATGTTCCACTCTTCAAGCATGAGAAACGTAGGCACAGTCCATATCCCCTCCGGCAACTTGTCCGCCATAGCCGCAGGTGACGGCGGACTCGTCTCGCCACAGCCGCAGGCGACGGCGGAAGCCGCTGCCGCCTCCAGCCAGCCCAGGCCGCGCGGGCGGGACGGCAAAAAAGCCCTCCAAACCCCCTTTCGGAACCTTTACCAATAAAGGTCAATCAAGGTGGATAAAGGTGAATCAAGGTGAATCAAGGTGAAAAAAAATAAAAAAAATTGGTGAAAAAACAAACAACCAACGCACAGACAATTACATTAGTCCACATTATTTATTCATTGTTTGAACTAATACTTCAATTCCCAGGCGCAAGACCGTTGACCTGGCCGTGCTCTGCCGATAGATTTAGCGTGTTTCTGGCCTGATGTCGCCAGGCAATCATGTTTTGCTTTTTACGCAACTTATTTTGCTCTTCCCTCGGACGGAAGTACGTCATGGCCGTCACGGGCGGCGTCCTGTTTCTTTTTGTCCTGGGGCATTTGGCCGGGAATTTGCAAATCTTCATCGGCCCCGATCAGATCAACGCCTACGGCCACCTCCTCCAGTCCAATCTCGAAATCATCTGGCCGGCCCGTATCGTACTCCTCGGCTGCGTGGCCCTCCATATTTGGTCCGCCGCCACCCTGACGCGGGAGAATCTGGCCGCGCGTCCCGTCAATTACGCCCACTGGGATCCGACCGCCGCCAGTTATGCCTCGCGCACCATGATCTGGAGCGGCGCGATTGTGGCGGTGTTCATCATCTATCATCTGCTCCATTACACGGTGATGGTGCAGGCTCAGCCCTTGGGTCTGACGGGCCGGGATTTCCATGCCCTGCTCGATGAGCAGCAGCGTCACGACATTTACCGGATGATCATCCTCGGTTTCAGCAATGTGTGGGTGTCGCTTTTCTACATCGCGGGGGTGGGCCTGCTTTGCCTGCACCTCAGTCACGGGGCGAGCGCCATGTGGCAATCGCTGGGCTGGAAAAAGAATTCCTATTCCCCCTTGCTGGACGGATTGGCGCGCTGGGGATCGCTCGCGATTTTCCTCGGTTACATTTCCATACCGCTGGCCGTGTTGTTCAAAGTGATCAAATAAATTTTGCCCCCCCCATGAAACTGGATGCCAAAATCCCCCCGGGGCCGCTCGCCCAAAAATGGGACCAGCACAGGTTTGATCTCAAATTGATCAACCCGGCCAACAAACGAAAGCACGACATCATCGTGGTGGGGACGGGTCTGGCCGGCGCGTCCGCCGCCGCGACGCTGGCCGAGCTGGGCTACAACGTCAGCGCCTTCTGTTACCAGGACAGCCCGCGCCGCGCCCACAGCATCGCCGCGCAAGGAGGCATCAACGCGGCCAAGAATTATCAGAACGACGGCGACAGCGTGTACCGGCTTTTTTACGACACGGTCAAGGGCGGGGATTTTCGCGCGCGCGAGGCCAATGTCTATCGCCTCGCCCAGATCAGCGTTAATATAATTGACCAATGTGTCGCGCAGGGCGTGCCCTTCGCCCGCGAATACGGCGGCCTGCTGGCCAACCGCTCCTTTGGCGGGGCGCAGGTCTCCCGCACCTTTTACGCGCGCGGACAGACGGGGCAGCAGCTTTTGCTCGGCGCTTACCAGGCGCTCTGCCGGCAGATCGCCGCCGGAACTGTCAAGATGTTCCCGCGCACCGAAATGCTCGATCTGGTCGTCGTTCACGGCCACGCCAAGGGGATCATCGTGCGCGATCTGGTCTCCGGCGCCGTTTCCGCCCACGCGGCCGACGCGGTGGTCATGGCCACCGGCGGTTACAGCAACGTCTTTTATCTTTCCACCAACGCCAAGGGCTGCAACGTCACCGCCACCTGGCGCGCTTACAAAAAGGGCGCGGCTTTTGCCAATCCTTGCTATACCCAGATTCACCCCACCTGCATTCCGGTCAGCGGCGAGCATCAATCCAAGCTCACCCTCATGTCCGAGTCCTTGCGCAACGACGGGCGGGTGTGGGCGCCCAGGAAGAAGGGCGATACCCGCGCTCCGGCGGACATCCCGGAAGGCGAACGGGATTACTACTTGGAGCGCAAATATCCCAGCTTCGGCAACCTCGCTCCGCGCGACATCTCCTCCCGCGCCGCCAAGGAAGTTTGCGACGACGGGCGCGGCGTCGGGCCGGGCGGGCGCGGCGTTTATCTTGACTTTGCCGATGCCATTCAGCGGCTGGGCGAGGCGTGCGTGAGCGAGCGTTACGGGAATCTATTTGACATGTATGAGAAGATCACCGGCGAGAACGCCTACCGCGTCCCCATGCGCATTTATCCCGCCGCCCACTACACCATGGGCGGCCTTTGGGTGGATTACGATTTGATGAGCACCATCCCCGGCCTGTTCGTGCTTGGCGAGGCGAATTTTTCCGACCACGGCGCAAACCGCCTCGGCGCCAGCGCCCTCATGCAAGGCCTGGCCGACGGCTATTTTGTCGTCCCTTACACCGTTGGCGATTACCTGGCCACGTCCAAACAACCCAAGCCCGCGGCCTCGCAGCCGGAATTTCAACAGGCCATCTCCGGCGTGGCGGACCTGACCCGCCGCCTGCTCGCGGTCAACGGCAAGCACACCGTCAATTCCTTCCATAAACAACTGGGCGCGCTGCTGTGGGAAAAGTGCGGCATGGCCCGCGACGAGAAGGGACTGCAAGCCGCCTTGCGCGAAATTCCCGCCCTGCGCGAGCAGTTTTGGAAGGAGGTCAAGGTCACCGGCCAAAATCAGGAATTGAACCAGGCCCTGGAGCACGCCGGGCGCGTGGCCGACTTCCTCGAATTTGCCGAATTGCTTTGCCTGGACGCCTTGCACCGGCGCGAATCCTGCGGCGGCCATTTCCGCGTCGAGTTTCAAACGCCCGACGGCGAGGCCTTGCGCGACGACCAGAACTTTGCCTACGTGGCCGCCTGGGAATTTGCCGGGCCGGGCCAACCGCCGGTTCTCAACAAGGAACCGTTGGTCTATGATCAAGTCCACATGAGCACCCGGAGCTACAAATGAACCTGACCCTTAAAGTTTGGCGGCAAAAGGACGCCCAAAGCCAGGGCCGGTTCGTCACCTATCAGGCCGCCAACGTCCTGAGCGACATGTCCTTTTTGGAAATGCTCGACGTGGTCAACGAGGAATTGATGGCCGGGGGAGAGGAACCGATTGCCTTTGATTCCGATTGCCGCGAAGGCATCTGCGGGACCTGCTCCATG